>Ga0308157_10006649_pt1 | contig 13763 bp, 11 predicted proteins | sample PhyBR1_FD_201035 | JGI IMG/M metagenome (GOLD analysis project Ga0308157, IMG submission 201035) | Phyllosphere microbial communities from UC Gill Tract Community Farm, Albany, California, United States - DLSLB.R1 | ecosystem: Host-associated > Plants > Phyllosphere > Unclassified | place: USA...
AGCGGAGAAGAAGAATGTCCTGTTGTTCGATAACGGCGATCTGCTGCAAGGCAATCCGATGGGCGACTATATGGCTTCGGGAGGACTTGACGCAAGCGGCGGCATCCATGCGGTTTATCAAGCGATGAATGCTCTCGGTTATGACGCCGGAACCTTGGGCAACCATGAGTTCAATTACGGACTGGAATATTTGGACCAGGTGCTTGAAGGAGCCGCTTTCCCTTATACGAACGCCAATCTGTATCTCGATGGCGAAAATGTTCCGAAAGGCTCGCATTACCTTCCGCCTTATCTGCTGCTGGAGCGCACGATCGAGGACGAGGACGGCAATTCGCACCCGATCAAAGTCGGCGTGATCGGATTGGTCACCCCGCAGATCATGAGCTGGGACAAAGCCAATTTGGAAGGCAGGTTGCGAGCGGAAGACATGGTCGAGACGACCAAGACTTTTGTTCCCAAGCTGAAAGAAGAAGGAGCCGACTTGATTGTACTGTTGGCTCACTGCGGTTACGAGGACGTCGCAGAAGCCCCGATGACGGAAAATGCCGTACTGCATCTCAGCCGAATTCCGGGGGTTGACGCGATCTTGTTCGGTCATGCGCATAAAGTATTTCCGAGCGCGGCTTTCGAAGGAAAAACGGGCGTCGATCTGGAGCGCGGTTCGATCAACGGGGTTCCGGCTGTCGAGGCAGGCTACGCAGGCGACCATCTGGGCGTCGTGGATTTGGAACTGACGTTGAGCGAAGAAGGGTGGAAAGTGTCTGATTTTCACGCCGAAGCACGTCCGGTCTTCGATGCGTCCAAAGCCGTGTCGCTCGTGCGTACGGATGCCGAGACCGCGGAAGCCGTGCGCGAGGGACATGAAGGCACGCTGGCCTATATCCGAACCGCGGTAGGCGAGACGACCGAACCGATCGACAGTTTCTTTGCTTTGATTCAGGACAGTGCTTCGGTGCAGATCGTCAATGACGCGCAGCGGTGGTATTTGAAAAAAGAACTTCAAGGAACGCCTTACGCGGATCTTCCGATGCTTGCTGCGGGCGCGCCTTTCAAAACGGGCGGACGTTACGGTCCCTCGTATTATACGAACATTCCTGCTGGCCCGCTGGCTGTGAAACATATCGCGGATTTGTATAATTATCCGAATACGCTTTGCGCGGTGCTGCTGACGGGCGCGGAATTGAAAGAATGGCTGGAATGGGCCGCGGGACTGTTCCTGACGATCGATCCGCAAGGCGGAAACGGCCAGCCGTTAATCGACCCGGATTTCCCTTCCTTCAATTTCGATATCATTGACGGCGTGACGTATACGATCAATGTGACGCAGCCGGCCAAATATTCAGCTTCATGCGAACTCGTGAATCCGCAATCGGAGCGAATCGGCGAGCTGCGTTATGAAGGTCGCCTGGTCGAAGCCGAAGAGAAGTTCGTGATCGCCACCAACAACTACCGTGCTTTTTCAACGCCGATTGCCAATCCGGACGGTCAACGGGTCGTGCTTGATTCGCCGGATGAAAATAGGCAGATTCTCACCGACTACATTCGCGATTCCGGCGTGCTGACGCCCAGAGCGGACGGCAATTGGAAAATCGTCGGACTACCGGCAGGGATGAAAGTGGAATTACTGTCTTCGCCGGATGCTCGTGAAGCGGGTATGCCTGCAGGCGTAAGCTTCAGGGGAATGGCCGAGGGCGGATTCGCGCGGTTCGAGATTGAATCGACGGCCCAAGAATCGGAATAGAATTATTTTTTGCCTATCATAAAAAGGCTGCCTATCATCGAATAAACGATGTCGGCAGCCTTTTTCATATAAACTCGCTGATCAATCAGCCAGATGGTACAAATCGGAGGTCAGGTTGATTCGATCCTTCAAGCCGCTCGTTGCATGGATGCTGTTGTCGTCCATGATGAAGAAAGCATCAACGCCGGGCTGTTTCTCGATATAGGCCATGCCTTTTTCCAATCCCATCACGAAAGCAGCGGTGGAGAGCGCATCGGCGTCTGTTGCGTTGTCGCTGACGATGGTGATGCTCATCAGGCCGTTTTGCGTCGGATAGCCCGTACGGGGATCAAGAATATGATGATACCGGACGCCGTCCTCCATAAAGAATCGTTCATAGACGCCCGAGGAGTCGATCGTCTCGTTGTTGATCTTGACCGTTCCAAGCTGGCTGCCGCGGCTTTTGACCGGATCTTGCAGGCCGACATTCCAATCCGCGCCGCCCGGCTTGCCGCCGACCGCATTGATGCTGCTGCCGCCTAGATTGATCAAAGCGCTGTTCAGATCGTGATCGTGCATATACTTGGCTACTTGATCAGCCGCATATCCTTTGCCGATCGAACCCAGGTCGAGCACCATGCCCGGTTCCTCTAGCTTGATCGTCAAGTTGGCTTCGTCGAGGATCACTTTGCGGTAATCGGTCAGCTTGCGAGCCGTTTCCAGTTCGTCCTTGTCCGGAACTTTCGCATCCTCGTGTCCGATATCCCACAGATTAATCAGCGGGCCGAGCGAAGGATCAAGCGATCCGTCGGTTGCTTCGGCATAAGATAGCGCAAGCTTCACTACGTCGAATGTTCCTTGCGAGACTTTGACCGCTTCTTTGCCGGAGGCGGCGTTGACCTTATACAGATCGCTGTCCTTATTCGTCCGGCTCAGTTCCAGGTCGATTTTGCTCAACAGATCACGGATTTCGTCTATGTTTTGCTCTGTTGCCTTTTCGTCGTGAATCTTGATCGTTGCCACCGTATCATATACATAGAAAGTTGCCGAGATTGGATCGGAATTTGTCTGTGCCGCTGTCGCTGCTCCGTCTTTGGCTGGTCCGCATCCGCTAAGTACGGCCGCGAGGGTCAGAACCGCAGCTGCCGCTTTTATTGTCTTGCCTGCATGCTTCCACATCGTGAAGTCACCGTCCCGTTAGAATGGAGCTTTCATCGGGGTACCTTTTAAGGAAAAAAGTACGTGAAAGTCCTCACATTCATCATACCTTAAGAAACGGTGCGGCATGCTTCGAAAATTAGTCAAATTTTTGATTATTTTTGTTGCGAGTATTTTTGGTCGGCAGGGAAGACAAGGCCGAACTGTTTGCGGGCTTCTTCCATGACTTCGGCCGCGCCCAACGAGCAAGCATGCGAATTGACGGAAGATTCGCTTGCGCCTGAACGGATCACGTCGACAAACTCCTGAATTTCGTAAGTCATTACGGGTTTGCCGGCGGGTTCGCTGAGATCTTCCACGCTGCCGTCCCGATAACGGATCTGCACGCTGCGCGGTTCGCTGATCTTATCGATCAGAATGCTGCCCAGCTCGCCCTGGATCTCCGACGGGACATGCGAATCGGTAATTTTGGAAAAAGTGACGACGCCCTCCATTTCCTTGTAGCGGGCAAGCAGGCTGCCTTCGCCGTCAACGCCGGACTCCAGCATATAAGCGCTTGCTTTGACCTCTTCCGGTTTGCCGAACAGCAGCACCATCGGATAAATGCAGTACAAGCCGAGATCCATCAGTGCGCCGTTAGAGAATTCAGGACGGAACGCGTTGAGCACCGTGCCTTCCTTATACGCGTCGTAACGGGACGAATACTGGCCGTAATTGGCAAAATAACGCCGAACCGTGCCGATCTTATGCAGGTTTTCCCGCAGCAGCGCGAAGGAAGGCAGCAAAGTCGTTTTGACGGCTTCCATCAGCACGGCACCGCTTGTTTGCGCCGCAGCAAACATGTCGCGTACTTCCTGAGCATTGGACGCCATGGGCTTTTCGCATAATACATGCTTGCCTTGCTTCAGGAACAAAATCGCTTGCTCGGCATGGAGCGAGTTGGGGCTGGCGATATAAACGGCGTCAATCCGGTCCGAAGCGGCCATTTCATCCAGGTCCGTAAAAGTAAGCCCGATCCCGTAACGGTTCGCAAACTCCTGCGCGCGATCTTCCGTGCGCGAGTACACCGCAGCCAGCTCCAGTCCGTCTGCCTGCTGCGCCGCATCGATAAAGCGTTCCGTAATAAAATTCGTGCCGATCATTCCGAATCGAATCATGAATAAATCCACTCCCAGTCCACGTATTGAAAAATCCGATAATATTCCTGTCCATCATAACATGATCGGTCAAGTTAGCCTTTACTTTTTTTGACGGCTGCATGGAGATCCGGTTTTCCTATTCGTAACGATTTCGCAGCCACATATTTCGATATTCGGGAAAGCCGTATGCGCTTAAGCGAACTCCCTCGAGGCGTGCGTCGTACCGGGTGCGTTGAAATGTCGTGTACAGAGGGATCCACAAGCAGGATTGCCGCAGCTCTTCCGATATCTCCGCCAATTTTCTTCGTCTGGCGGCGGGCTCGGGTTCTTGGCGAAGTTTCGCGATCGCGTCATCAAGATCTTGAAGCTGCCGCGGTTTCAGAGCGTGTCGAAAAGGTCCCGAAGTTTCGCATAACATGGCCAGTTCGGATAATTCGCGAGACGGATGAAGCACGGCACTGCCGAGCCATAGATCAGCAGGTTCCGCAAACTTGCTCCATTGTTCATGGGGGAGAACGAAAGGTTCGCAGGCTGTGCCCGATGCGCTTAACAGATTGCCGATCCATCGCGCGTCTTCGACGTGCAAGGGCATGTCATACGACGAAAGGATCAAGGGGGCCGCCGGTTCGCTCGGGCCGAATAAGTTCTGCGTGCAATCCCGGTTGTCGGATAGGGATTGGCCGTCGTCCGAAACGAAGACAGCGTTTTTCGACGAACGTCGATTTTGTCCCAGTTCTTCGACCATGTCGGCATCAGCTATGATTCGGGCGACTTTTTTGCGGAAGCGCAGATCGTGCTGCGGACCGGGCTTGTTCAAGTTGAAAACCAAAAATTTGAGTTCCAAATCGTTTCGTTCCAGTTCGCGATGATTTGCCGAAGTTTTGGGCCCGTCATCCGAAAACGGGGTGAAGCGAATTCGATTTTTGTCGGCGTCCGGGGAGTTTCCGGATTCCGGCAGCAACCACATACGGATTTCGTCCAAATGCACGCGTCCCGAAAAGTACCGATCAAACGCTTGCAAAGTCATGCTTTTCGAATGCTTCTGCATCAGCTCGTAAGGACCGCTGCCCGCAAAGCGAAAAGGGTTTGCCGAAGGTTTTGCTTCTTTGCGGCAAAGGACGGATGAGGCGGGAAAAGCAAGAATTTGAGGCAGCATAGGCTCGGGAACGGACGTTTCGAGTTGGAGCTTGTAGGGGCCGTCGGTTTCGACGCGGCGGATATGTTTGTACCAATGTTCGTGCGGAGAGCAGACGTCCGGATCGAGCAGACGGTTTAAACTGAACATCGCATCGCTCGCGGTCATTGCCTCGCCGTTATGAAAAAGGATGCCTTTGCGCATATAAAACGTCCAGTGCGTATAATTCCGCGAGTGTTCCCAAAAGTGGGCAAGATGCGGAAGAACGCTGCCGTCTTCCCCGAAACGAAGCAGCGTGTCAAAAATATGGCTGATCCAATGGTATTCGGTTTGTCGTACGACAACGGCGGGATCCAGGGAGCCGACCGGGCGGTAGAAAGAGAAATGAAGCGACTCTTTGAATGAAAACGTTCCGTCTTTTTCCGACTTTTCGAGGCGATAGCCCAAATGTCGGGAAAGCCAAGCGGAGAAACGGCGGTCGGCCTCCGAATTCGCGGACGATACGAAAAATGCGCGATCCATGTTTCCTTCTCGGAATTGCCGTTTGGCTTCCTCGAACAAAATATCTTCGGGCGTCGAGATCAGCGCAAGACTCGACCGATGTCCCCTGCCGTTGCCGGGCTTCCACAGCGACCAGCCTTTCGCTTCCCATTTCCGCAGCAACAAAACGGCGTTTCTCGGCGTGCAGCATAACCGGTCCGCCACCTCGTCGATTGTGATCGAAAACGGAGACGACGTATGGATTTGTTTTTCGGAAAGTTGTTCATAGAGACGAATATAATGTTCTTCCGGCTGCAAGATTACGCTCCTTTCTGGAAAGGATGAAAATTCTTTTCTGTTTTTTTCGATTTTTCTTCGCCCTTTTACGTTCGATAATGAATTTCGACGGCATATCCGCTTCGGATTTGAGGAATGCTGAAATGCAGGTTCGGAAAGGGTGAAAGAACGCTCATGTTGCGGATGCTTCCTTTGTTTGCGGCGGTACTGGTGACTTGGATTTGGTCGTCTTCTTATTTTCTTAATCTTTACGCGTTTGAGCAAGGGCTGGGACCTTTTACGTTGTCGGGACTTCGTTTCTTGATCGGTTCGGTCGTTCTGGCGTTGATTTCGGTTGCTCGCCGTCGCAGAAACGCGAAGCCCGGCAGCAGCGCGTCGACGCCAAGTGCGCGGCGCTTGCCCGCGGCTATGTGGCTGCTGCTGGGAATCACCGGGTACGCGGCGGCTCAAGGTCTTCAATACGCGGGCCAAAGCATGCTTGAACCCACTCAGGTATCTTTGCTTTTGAGCGCGGGCAATACTTTTGTGCTGTTGGTGATGGATCGTTTCGCCTTGAAAGAAGCCTTGGGGGCCGGAACGCGGATAGCGGCTTCGGTCATGATCGCAGGCGTCTGCCTTTTTTATTATCCTTGGAGTTTCGGCGGCGAAAGCCGGGCGGGAATCGTTTTCGTTCTGCTTTCGTGCCTCGGTTACGCGGCGCATCTGACCTTCAATCGAAAAGTGCTTCTCGAACAACGCGCCCAGCCTTTTCAACTTACGTGGATTCCGATGGGCATCGGAGGAACCGTTCTGCTAACTTTGGGGCTGCTGTTCGAGCACACTCCTGATTTCGACGCGAGCCTCGCGTTAATCGTTTTGTGTTTAGGCTTGGTGAACGGGGCTGCGGCTTTTTTGCTATGGACCTGGAGCCAGCGTTTTTTGACCGCGGCCGACAGCGGTTTGATCAATAATTTGATGTTGGCGGAAATCGCGCTGCTTGAAGTTGTTGTGTCGGGAAAAAATTTCGAATTCCGGCAATGGGCAGCGATTGCCGTCGTGTCGGGAGCCGTTTTTTTTCAGCAGCTTCGCAACCGTCCGAAGGAAAACCGAAGAAGTTCGAGACGCGAATGAACGGTCTGCATTTTCAAGTTCTCAAGTTCTTTGGACATTGCGCAGCGTGGATTCGTCGCTGTCTCCGTCGGGTTTGGAGATAATGGACAGGCTTCCGTTCGGCTCCAGGACGACCGCGTGGATTTTTTCCATGGAATCCATGCCTTGGTTTCTCGCGATCTGCCAGACCTCGCTATGGCTCATCCGGCCTTTTTTCATCGCGTCTTCCAGAAAATGATCGTCGTAATAAAGCAGGGTGGGAGCAGACTTGACCAGCTTCTCGAACGGTTCGAAACGGGACGTCATCCACGATACGAGAAATTGCATGCCGACAAGCACCGCGTAAGCGGCAAGACCGTCGGTCAGCGTGATCGAGCGATTGAGCAGGATCGTGGCGAGCGTGGAGCCGATCGCCACGCTCACGACCAGGTCGAAAGCGTTCATTTGCGTCAGTGTTCGTTTTCCTCCGAAACGGAGCATGGCGACGAGCGAAATATAAGCAAGCACTCCGACCGCCAGCGTTCTGCCTATCGATTCCCAGCTGTGAAATAGCATGCTTCAGCCTCCTTGTTTCAAGCGTTCAGCACCATTACCCGGACCGGGCCGCATTATTCACGCACCCGGCCCGTTTCGATTGAATTTACGCCGCAGTCCTTCCCCCAGCAAACTGAATGCCATGACGGCATACACGATCGCGAACACGGGGATCATGATCGATCCGAAATGTCCGAAGTTCAAATCCGGCACATGATCGGAGATCATCGAGCCCCAGTCGTGCGCGGTATTGACGAATTCGAAATCGTTGTTCATTCCCGCTTCCGCCGATCCGGGATTCAAGTACACGGTCAACACGCCGAGCTGTCCGATCAGAATGAGCACTTTTCCGAGGTCGAGGCAGAAATGAACGACCATCTCCGGCAGAAGCGCGGGGAGGTAATACGCTTTGAATAAACGAAACGGCCGAAGTCCCGACGCGCGTCCCGCTTCCATATAAGCTTCGCCCGAAAGCGCCGCGGCTTGCTGCTGAACGATATACCCGACGCGTCCGATCTCGACGAGCGCCATGATCCCGATCATCCAGTACAGCCGGCCGGTCGAGAACAGGAAAAAAGGAATCGCCGCGAACAGCACCGTCATCAGCAGCGCGGGCACGGACGAAAACAGTTGATTCAGAAACGTCAGCAGCGCATGGGCGAATCCGCGTCGGCGTCTGGCCAGCAGGCCCAGCGGAATGCCGATCGCGTAACGCAACAGCGACACGGCGAATACGATCAACAGCGTCTCTTTGGCCCCGACGACGATTCGGCTGAGGTTATCGACGCCGAATTTGCTGGAGCCGAGCGGATTTTCCCAAGATACGTCGTAAGGCGCTTTGAGAAGATGCCCGTCGTGCATGCGAAAACGCTCTTCTTTCAATTCGGAATCGATAAAAGGCAGGTAAGAGCCGAACAAAGCGATCGCGAACAGCAGAATCGTCATGCCTCCGCCGATCCATAACAGGACGTTTTTTTTCAAATGATCCGTCTTCCTTTCTGCTTGCTGCGGATTGGGAAAAGCTGCTGCTCAACGGATCGAAAAGCGTCTGCGCGCCAAATAACCGATCAAATGAAACAGCTGGACAAGCACCATGAAGCCGAACGCGATTCCGATGATGACGCCCGGTTCGGCATTTCCGGTCGAAGCCGTTACCTTGTTGTAATCGATCGCCTGAAACATCCGGTAAGAAGCGCCCGGAACATTGCGCAGCGCTTCGATCAGCAGGAGGCTGGACAGAATATAGACGCCGAGCGGCATGAAATGGGTCAGTACGCGTCCCGCGGCATTGCTCATCACGTGGCGGGAAAAAACGACATGATCGGGCATTCCTTTCGCCCGGGCCGTTTTCACGTACATTTTGCCTTCTTCGGAAGCGATTGCGGCGGAAGTGATCCTGGCTATGTAAAAAATCGGGTAAACGGCCGCCAACGCGATCGGAATCGCCAACGATTCCCAGCCTTCGCGGGCGAAAAAACGGATGTCGGCGATCGGGTGGTGGATCAGATACCAGCGCACGACCAGCAGCAGGAAAAAGTCCGGCAAAGCCTGGATCAGCCATGTGGTACCGCTGCCGAGCACGGAAAACCGGGTTCGCGACAGCAGGTAATCGAATATGCCTTTGGGAATGCCCAGCAGGAATCCGACCGACAGCGCGCCTGCGATCACGGGCAAGCTGAGAAGCAGCGCTTTGACGACGACGGGACCTACAGGCTCGCCGTAACGGGTAGTGCCGAGTGAACCGTTTTCGAAAAAGTTTGCGGCAAAGCTTCTAATATTTTCGCCGTAAGCCTGCCAATCCAATCGGCCGTCGGGCACAAGCCAGTAATCGGGATCGACCGTCACGGTAAAGGTGCGAGGGATCAGGGCGACCAACGCAACCGCGACGAAAACGCAAACGGCGATCAACAGAGAACGGATCGAAGCAGCAATCAACATAAACGCCTCCTTTTTGAAAATAAAGCAAAGTTAAGCAATAATTATCGGTTAGTTTAAAAGAATATTTACTTGTTGACAAGACAATCGTTTCCAGTAGGCGACCAAAAATCGGGGTAATGAACAGGGAACAAGATCGGCATAAAAAACCACGCAGAGGAAGGAAGATGGATCATGCATGAACAATCTCCTTGGGAATTATCCATTCGCGAATTCGTAGAACGAGCGGGAAGCGCTAAAGCCACGCCGGGCGGAGGCAGCACATCGGCGCTTGCGGCTGCCCTGGGTTCCGCGATGACATCGATGGCCGCGCAGCTGTCGCATCGTCAGCGCACGTCCGAGCAGCGCGAAAGCATCGACGACGCGGAGCGGGAAATGAAAGAAATCGCGGCTGAGTGCGAGCGATTGATGAAGGCGGACATACGCGGTTTCGCCGAATACATCGAGGTCAGCGAACAAGCGGAGTCGGAACAAGACGAATCGCTGATCCATGCCGTCAAAAGGACGATCGAAGTTCCGCTGGAGCTGATGGAGGTCGGCGTGCGCGGTCTTCGAAGCGCCCGAGGAATCGCCGAAGCTACCCGTGAACATGTGCTGTCGGATCTGGGAATCGGAGTGGTCATGTTCGAAGCGTCGGTTCGTTCGGCCTACTTGACCGTCCGGATCAATCTGCCTGCTTGCAGCGATAAGCGTGCGCGCGAAGATTACGGCGATCGGGCGGATCGGTTGATGCTTCAAGCCGAACGCTTGAAAGAGCTGGCTTTGAACGAGGTGATGCAGGCAATGGAAAAAGAGGCGCAGCAGCAATCGGAGCTCTAGAAAAGATCAAACCTCTTATAATTGAGACGATGGCGCCGCCGCTTCAGGAATGGCATAATGGAAAGATCGGACCGGAGGTTGGAGTGATCGGGCCTGCCGGTCTTCGGGTTGCGGAAGGAGCGAGCATCATGGAAGGCAGACAACCGGATCAAGCGATTCCGGAAGAAATGATCATCAGCAGTCAGACCGCCGAACAATGGAAACGGCGCAGAACGGAGCTTGGACGCTGGGCGGAACGCGAAAAGATTCGCCTTTTTCCGAAAAAGGTCGGTCTGCTGGATAGTGTTGAGGTAGATATCGAGTTATTGGAAGCTTTGACGCTGTTAAACGCGGCCGGCATCGTCACCGAATTCTCCTGCGCAGGCGTAAGCCCGCTCGACGAGCCGGAAGAACATTCCTTATATGCGTACGTGATTTTGTTGGAAAATGAATCCGCAAAGAAGTTTATTGACTATGCAACGCAGCGGATGGGGCATCGGCTGCTTGTTACCTACGAGCCTGCCCATCATCGTTATGATCTATCTTCCTTTATGCTGGGACAGAATCGTTCGTTTTGCTTTTTGCTGGAAGCATGCGCGCGGGAGTTCAAGCCGAAACGAAGCAGCCGTTAGTATGGAAAAGGAGTTGGAATCGGTAATATGCTGAGTCTGGAAAAAAGAAGTCGTCAACTTGTCGGAAAAATCGCGGCGCAGGCCGCTTCGCGCGAGCGTCTGCCGAGCGGTCTATGGTTTCATGACGATATCCGCAACAATTTTTATTATGCCTCGTATCTGCATGCCGCTTCGCTAGACCCGGACATTCGCGTTCGGTTCGATCGCGAGCAGGCGAAGGCGACGGCGGAGCAAGTGCTCGGACTTGTGTTGGAGCTTCAAGATCGGCGTGAAGGAAGCGAGACGTACGGTCATTGGCCGTTGGGACTTGGTGAAGATCCGAAGCAGGCATCGCCGCACCCGCTTCCGGTTGAGCTGATGGGCAGTTTGATGTTGTATTTTGCCGAGCGGAGCGGGGAGACATTGCCGGAAGATCTTCGAACAGCTTTCGAAGCGGCGCTTAAAGCCGTGTACGATAGTCGTTTTTATGACAAACCGCTGCGGGAATACGGGCATCACGAAGCGAAATATACGGCGGCCAAGCTGTTGTTCGGGTCGTTTTACGGCGATGACGAGCTGTTGGAAGACGGACGCCTTTCGCTTAAAGCTTTGCTTGCGCGCGTTCGCGAACGGGGCATGCACGAATACGGTTCGCAGCCCTGGTTCTGGCACTGGGTACAGGCATTTACATGCGCCCGGCTGCTGCTGGATGATGCGGACATTACGGCCGATCTGAACAGCATGCTTGATTATTTATGGAGCGAGCGTTCGCTGCACTATATCGGAGGCGCTTGGGCCGGACCGCACGCGCGAGGTTTGTCCGCGGATGCGCCGAAAGACGGCAACGTCGGATTCGATTATTTGCAGTATGGAGATTTCCGTCTGCCGCCGCAGTTGGTTCGCGCCGAATATGCGGGGTTCCTGTTTTACGAAGCGCCGGAAGAAGCCCGGATTGCGGCGATGGACCGTCTCGTGCCCGTCGAGGTCAAAAAGAAAGTGCTCAAGCCGCTTGAAGGCGGATCGGACCGCGAACTGCATAGTTACACGTATCTGACCGATGCGTATGCGGCAGGCGGGATGTGGGAGCGCTCGGAAGAATTCGATAACGAACAGCATCGCTGGGACGTGACGCTTCCTCTGTCCTACGAGTTGGGCAGCAGCGTCAACCAGGCGTATTTCATCCATCCGGGCGAAGGGTACAGCGAAGGCGATCTGCGCCATGAAAGTCCGTATGCGCGCATTTTACCGGATCGCAGCGTGGTCATGGCGTTGTATCCGGTGCCGGAAGGGCAAGATCCGGGTATCGTCGGCGTTCTGCCCAAAGGAGAATGGGTTCGAGACGAGCGGGCGTTGTTCGGACTGGTCGGCGGCGTGTATATGGCAGTATTCCTGCGTCACGGTTACGAAGCGGACGAGCAGGAAGACCGGGTGAGCGTGCGCAGTACGGGCGCGTCCAACGCCGTCGTGATCGAAGCGGCAAGCGTGGAAGAAGCCGAGAGCCTGGATGTCGAGGATCTGGAAGGCTTTGCCGAGCTGATGCGCGAGCGTGCGCCGAGCTTCGGCGAGGGCGGCAGCCGCGTGGGTTACCGAAGTCTGCATAGTCGTCGATTGGAGTTGGCCGTAGACGAGAACGGCGAAGCGTCGGCGCGGATTAACGGGCAAGCGGTCGGATTCGGGGATTATATTTTTTAAAAAAGCGGGACCCGATACAGCTTGAACGCGATCTTCATCCCTGTTTATATCCGGCGTAAAATCGTCGTAAAACATAAAGCCCCCGATCTCTATGCTTTTTCGCAGAGGTCGGGGGCCTTAATTTATTCTTATCGAGTCTTAGTTTTCCTGGAACAGCGCCAAGAACGTCTTCGGTACTTCCGTCTCGAACTTGGTCGTGCGGCCGCTGGTCGGGTGAACGAAGGTCAGCTCGTGAACGTGCAGACCCAGCCGACCCATGTTGCGCAGCGTCGAACCGTATTTCTTGTCGCCGACGATCGGATGGCCGATGTCTTCGAATTGGGCACGAATCTGGTTTTTGCGGTTGGTGTCGGTCGTGACTTCGAGCAAGGAGACTTGGCTGGCGGCTTTAAGGAGCTTGTAATGCAGCACCGCGTGCAAGCCGTCGCCTTCTTTGCGGCTGGCGTACATTTTGAGCGTCTTGGTTTCGCGCAGCCAGGAAGTCACGGTATCCGCTTCGCGTTTTACTTTGCCTTCAACGAGAACGGTATAGGCTTGTTTGGCCGTGCCGTTGCTCCACTGTTCCAAAATCGCTTCTTTGGCCGCTTCGTTTTTGGCAAGCAGCATGACGCCGGAAGCGTCTTTTTCCAGCAGTTGAAGAGCGAACAGGCGACCGTGCTGGTCCGTCAGCCGGATATGACCCATCAATTGACGGTAGACCGTATTGTCTTCCTCGCGGGAAGAAGACATCGACAGCAGTCCCGCTTCTTTGCGTACCACGATCACGTCGTCGTCTTCATGCAAAATGCGCAGACCCGTAAGCTTCGCTTTCGGTTTTGCCCGCTCTTTGCCCACGACTACTTTTTGTCCGGGCTGCAATTCATGATTGTGACGCGTGACGGCTATGCCGTCCACACGAACCTGACCGTGCGACAGGATCGACTTGACCGAGTTTCGACCTGTGCCGCTCATCGCTTCCAACAGGAAAGCGAGCAGCTCGGCAGGTTCTTTGACCGTGAAACTGCGGGATTGAGCGTCCGCTTTTTCTCTTCTTGCTTGTTCGCGCGCAGCGTAGGACGTATCTTTTGCGACGCCGGGAGGGCGCTTCTTGCCCCCGGGACGTTTATTCGTATAAGCCATAATCGGATGAACTCCATTCTTGGAAAAAGGATCTCGGCGCAAGCGCGGGAGACGCG
>Ga0308157_10006653_pt1 | contig 13755 bp, 13 predicted proteins | sample PhyBR1_FD_201035 | JGI IMG/M metagenome (GOLD analysis project Ga0308157, IMG submission 201035) | Phyllosphere microbial communities from UC Gill Tract Community Farm, Albany, California, United States - DLSLB.R1 | ecosystem: Host-associated > Plants > Phyllosphere > Unclassified | place: USA...
GCTTCAAGTCCATATCCGGCGATTCAAATACGTGTTTTTGCGGCAGCCGATCGACTCGACGCAGGCTTCGGTCGACGAACACTTCGCGATCATCCGCGCTTTTCAAAGCCGCGATGCCGCAGCCGCCCACGAAGCCATGAAGCAAAATTTGATCCGTCCGATGCGCGAACTGGAACATCTGATTTAATACCTCAACAGACGGGAGCAAACCAAAATGGAAAACACCAACAACGGCGAACAAAAAGATTTGAGAATCCGCAGCAAAGTCATCAGCGAGGGCGCGAACCGGGTACCGAACCGGGCCATGCTGCGCGCGGTAGGCTTCACCGACGAAGATTTCAAAAAACCGATGATCGGCGTAGCCAGCACCTGGAGCGAAGTGACGCCGTGCAACATGCATATCAACGATCTCGCTTTCCAAGCCAAGCAGGGCGTCAAAGACAACGGCGGAGCGCCGCTCGTGTTCAATACGATCACCGTGTCCGACGGCATCTCGATGGGACACGAAGGCATGCTGTTCTCGCTGCCGAGCCGCGAAGCGATCGCCGATTCGATCGAGATCGTGGCGGGAGCGGAACGCTTCGACGGCCTAGTGGCGGTCGGCGGCTGCGACAAGAACACGCCGGCCTGCCTCATGGCGATCGGGCGGCTGAACGTTCCGTCGGTATACGTGTACGGCGGCACCATCCAACCGGGCATTCTAGACGGCAAAAAGATCGATATCGTCTCCGCGTTCGAAGCGGTCGGCCAGTATCAGGAAGGAAAAATAACCGACGAGGAATTGAAAAAGGTCGAATGCAGCGCGTGTCCGGGTCCCGGCGCTTGCGGCGGCATGTACACGGCCAATACGATGGCAGCTTCCGCCGAAGCAATGGGCATGAGCCTGCCGGGCTCGTCGTCCACGCCCGCCATTTCCCCGGGCAAAGCGGAAGAATGCGAAAGAGCCGGCGCGGCGGTCATCAACCTGCTCGAAAAAGAAATTTATCCGCGCGATATCATGACCAAAGAAGCGTTCGAAAACGCGATCACGGTCGTGATGGCTCTGGGCGGTTCCACGAACGCGTTCCTGCATTTGCTCGCGATGGCGCATTCGGTCGACGTCGATCTGACGCTGGACGATTTCGAACGCATCCGGTTGAACGTGCCGCATTTGGCCGACCTGAAGCCGAGCGGAACGCATGTCATGCAGGATCTGAACGATATCGGCGGCGTGCCGGGCGTCATGAAAATGCTGCTTGAGCGCGGACTGCTGCACGGGGACTGCATGACGGTAACCGGCCGGACGTTGGCGGAGAACCTGGCCGATATGCCTTCCTTGGAGGAAGGGCAGGATATCATCCGTTCGTTCGACAATCCGCTGAAACCAAACGGCCCGCTCGTCGTGCTCAAAGGCAATCTGGCGCCGGACGGCGCCGTAGCCAAAATGTCGGGCATGAAAAAGTCCCGCTTTACCGGCCCGGCCAAAGTTTACGACAGCGAGGACGAGGCTACGGCAGCGATTACGCGAGGCGATATTGTCAAAGGCGACGTGCTGGTTATCCGTTATTGCGGACCGAAAGGCGGACCGGGAATGCCGGAAATGCTGTCGGTTACGGCGATGATCGTCGGCAAAGGGCTGGGCGGCGAAGTCGCGCTGATGACGGATGGGCGCTTCTCCGGCGGTTCGCACGGCTTCGTCGTGGGACACGTCTCGCCGGAAGCTCAAGTCGGAGGACCGATCGGATTGCTTAAGACAGGCGACATGGTCACGTTCGACAGCGAAATTCGCGAAGTCAGCATGAACGTGAGCGAGGAAGAGTTGGCAGCGCGCAAGCAAGCCTGGGTGCAGCCGCCGCTTAAAGTCTCCTCGGGCGTGTTGGCGAAGTATGCCCGTCTGGTTTCTTCCGCTTCCAAGGGTGCAGTAACGGATTTGTTCGAGTAACCGTCTTTGTTTATACTTGAATAAATCGTGACTTCGGAGGGATTGGGATTGACGCAGGATATGACCGAAAAAGAAAAAGCCGCTTCGGGTTTGTTGTACGACAACAATAACGATCCGCAGCTTGTTCGCGAACGCAATTACTGCAAGTCGTTATGCTTCGAGCACAATCAACTGAATCCGCTGAAGCAGACCGAACGCGAAGAATTAATCCGCAAGATCGTCGCGGAAGCGAAAGGGCCGTTCGTGATCGAACAACCTTTCTACTGCGATCTGGGTTATCATATCGAGTTGGGACGGAACTTCTACGCGAATCATAATCTTGTGATTTTGGACGCGGCCAAAGTAATCTTCGGGGACAATGTGTTCATTGGACCGAACTGCGGCTTCTATGCCGCGGGTCATCCGCTCGACGTCGAGCAGCGCAATGCCGGATTGGAGTACGCGTATCCAATAACTGTCGGCGATAACGTCTGGTTCGGCGGGAACGTCGTCGTGATGCCGGGCGTGACGATCGGGTCGGGAAGCGTGATCGGCGCGGGCAGCGTCGTGAACAAAAACATTCCGCCCGGCGTGGTCGCCGCAGGTAATCCTTGCCGGGTGATTCGCGAGATTACGGAGCAAGACCGCGACAAGTACAAACGGAACTGAACAACGTCAACAGCAAAAAATCAAAGTGCGGCGCGTACCGATCCTATCGGTTACGCGCCGTTTTTGATCAGATCGCCGAATTTTTGCGAAATGCCTCTTGACGTGAAACGCGTTTCACGCGATAAAGTAAATTTACCTCTTAATAAAGGATGTTTATAAAGTGAGGGAATAAGGTTTAAAACAAGGAGGAAGACCATGTTCAAGCTGGTGGTTAGCGATCTGGACGGAACGTTTTTGAATAACGAGGGCGATTTCGACCGGGAGCGTTTTGCCGATGTCTACGCTCGGATGCAGCAGCAGGGCGTCGCGTTCGCGGCCTGCACGGGCAAGCAGTGCGAGCGGGTGGAAGAACTGTTCGAAGGCTTCGAAGGAATCTGGATTCTCGGAGACAGCGCGACGCGGATCAAGCGGGACGGAAAAGTCGTGCAGGAATTCACGTTGGCCCGCGAGCTGGCGCTGGGATCGATTGCCGAGATCGAAATATTCGATCCCGGCATGATCATAATCGCCTGCACGGGAGATGCCGCTTATGTGCGCGATACGCTGCCGGATCACGATTACAATCTGGTCAAGCGTTCATATCGCGAAGTTCTTCGGGTTTCGTCTTTCGACGGGGTGCCGGGTTCTTTCGTCAAAGTCACCGTATTCGACGTGGAGGGACGGAGCGCGGAGCTTCGGCGAGACGTCGAAAGCAAGCTCGGCGGCCGGATATATATCGTGGATTCCGAGCCGCGCTGGCTGGATATTACGGCACTCGGCACGCATAAAGGCGAGACGGTCATGAAGCTCCAACAGATGTTGGGCGTCACGCGAGAAGAAACGTTGTCGTTCGGGGACGGCGAGAACGACGTCGAGCTGATGCAGATCGCCGAGTTCAGTTTTGCCGTAAACAATGCTTGCGAAAATACCAAAGCGGCCGCAGCTTTCGTGACCAAGTCGAATACGGAAGACGGCGTGCTGCTGACCGTGGAAAAGCTGCTGCGTTTGCAGAAACAGGCACGCGTTTGACCCTGCAGCGTACCGCAGCGGCGAACAGCATTTTTTAATGCAATCCCGACGCAGCTTCCATAGCTCGTGCCATTCGTGATCGCGACCGCGCCGAGCGGGATCATGGCGTAAGCCCAAGGCGGATTGACGGGTGCTTCCCCGGGAGGGGCATGTGCCCTTTATCTCTATCAACGCGTCAAAAAGACACAAAGTCGGTTTTTCAAACAGATGAGGTCTTTTGATATACTGAATAAGAATAGGTTGCGGAAGACAAGAAAAAGAAGGTGAAACGAAACATGAACAAACAAGACCTGATCGACCACTGCTTGACCTATCCCGGCGTGTACGAGGATTATCCGTTCGACGAGAGCTGGACCGTGATGCGGCACGGCGCCAATAAAAAATCGTTCGCGTTCATCTATGTTCGCGAAGGCCATCACTGCGCCAATCTGAAATGCGATCCGATGCGGGCGGCGATGCTGCGCGATCTGCACGAAGACATCAAGCCGGGTTATCATATGAACAAAGAACATTGGAACACGGTGATTTTGGACGGGAAATTGGAGGAAGAAGATATTTTCGATCTGGTGCGGCACAGCTTCGAGCTGACCCGGCCCAAAATTTCGAAAAAGCGGCAGCAGGCGGATTTTTGAGATCGTTTCAAAACTTTCAAACGTCGCACGCTTCATAATTTCGAAAATGACTCCGGTATAACCGTACAGCCGATCTGCTCCCGCGCGCTAGGGCGTGTCTTCAAACCTCTATGCAAGCAGATTTGAAGACACGCCTAGGGCGGCGAATTTCAAACAAGCCGTTAGAGGGTTATCGTATAGTAGGCAGGCATCGCGGAGCGGGAGGAGGGCATCGGATGAAAAAAACATGGAGCGTGCTGGTCGCGGTCGGATTGTTGTCGGTGATGATCGGCTGCGGATCGGGCGACGATCACGATATGGATGACATGGACGACGCGGAGCATCAGCAGATGAACGACGATCAGGACGACAACGATTGACGGAAAAAAACAAGCGCGCCGAACCCCGTTCGATCGGGATTCGGCGCGCATGCGGAAAATCGAATAAAAAAACTCCCGACGCGTCAGCGTGCCGGGAGCCTTGGAACAGCGGGTATTCTCGCTGTTCTTTTTGATTTTCGAATTTCCGGCAATCAAGCGCAAAGCAGCCTGCCGAACATTCAAGCTTTCGCCGTTTTGCCTTTTTCGCCGTGCACGATCACTGTTTCTTCTTCGCCGCCGCGCTTCACTTTTTTAATGAAGAACGAGAGCAGCAAGCCGACGATGCCGATTCCGACGATGACCAGGTAGGCGTCGTTGATCCCGGAAATTTGGGCTTGCGTCGCGATTTGGGCCGGGTCGGTGCCGTTCTGCATCATTTCCGCGGCGTGGCTTTTGGCCCGGTCGGACATGACGGTGACGAGCAGCGAGGTGCCGATCGCGCCCGCGACTTGACGGGTCGTGTTGCTGATCGCCGTGCCGTGCGCGTTCAGTCGAGGCGGAAGTTGGTTCAGGCCTGCGGTCTGAAGCGGCATCATCATGAAGGCCATGCCGATCCGGCGCGCCGTGGACATGAGCACCAGGTACGTATAACTGGTCGTGTCCGTCAGGTTGATAAAGCCGAGCGTCGTCGCGATCACGATCGCCATGCCGATAATCGTCAGCCATTTGGCGCCGTACTTGTCGAACAGTCGTCCGGTAACCGGCATCAGCAGGCCCATCAACAGGGCGCCAGGCAGAAGCAGCAGACCGGACTGGATTGCGGTGTAACCCCGTGCATTTTGCAGGTACAAAGGCAGCAGCATCATGTCCGCGTACATAATCATCGTTACCGCGATGCTGATGATGATCGTCAGCGAGAACATATTGAATTTGAAAGCGCGCAGGTCGAGCAGCGGCGTCGTCATCTTGAGCTGTCTCCAGCAGAACACGACCAATCCGATCACGCCGACCGCGATCATGATCAACACTTCGGAGCTGGACCAGCCCAGGCTGCCCGCGCGGCTGAAGCCGTAAAGCAGGGCGCCGAAGCCGATCGTCGACAAGATCACGCTGATCGCGTCGAACTTGACGTTTACGCGTTCGCCGACGTTACGCAGGAAAATGAAGCCCAGCACGATGACCAGCACGGCCAAAGGAATCATCGCGTAGAACATCGTTTCCCACGAATAATGTTCCAGCGTATAACCCGCAAGCGTCGGTCCGATTGCCGGAGCGACGATGATCGCGAGGCCGACGAGCCCCATGGCCGATCCGCGTTTTTCCGGCGGGAACAGAGCCAGGATCACGTTCATGAGAAGCGGCATGATAATGCCCGCGCCGGCCGCTTGAATCAGGCGTCCGGTCAGCAGCATCGGGAAGTCGCCCGCAAGAGCCGATACGACCGTGCCGACCAGGAAGATCATCATCGAAGCCTGGAACAGCTGCCGCGTCGAGAATTTTTGCATCAGATAGGCGGTGATCGGAATCAGCACGCCGTTGACGAGCAGATAGCCCGTAGTCAGCCATTGCGCCGTAGCCGCCGTAATGTCGAAGTCTTTCATCAACTCCGGCGTAGCGACGCTCATCAGGGTCTGATTCAAGGTCGCCAAGAAGGCGCCCAGAATCATGATGAACATAATCGGTCCTTTTTTGGCCGATTTTGTGTCTAAAGTATGGGTACTGCTCAATTTCTCTCCGTCCTCTCGTTTCTGGGCTAGACTTTTTTTACAACGTGTCGGATAATCAACATTGCATAAATCAGATTATAGCGAGGCGCAGCCCTTGGTTACAAGCGACACTTTTCTTTAAATCGTCTATTAGTTTTCAAAATCGTACGAAATGTTGTTTAAAATTTGAATAATATACACAAATCATGAAAGTGTAAATCAAGACATATCAGGGGGATTCCAATGAAAGAAACAGAGAAAACCAAAGTCGATCCCAGAGTGCTGAGAACCCGGCAGTTATTGAAAAACGCGTTCGTTGAATTGTTGGAGGAAATGGAACCTGACAAGATCACGGTGAACCGGATCGCGGAGCGGGCTACGATCAACCGGGTGACTTTTTATTTGCATTACCGCGACATTCAGGACATGATGGAGAAAATGGCCGAAGAAATGGTCGTGGAAGTCGAAAAAGCGATGACCAAAACGGTCGAGGAAAAAAAGAAGGGCGGCGACGACGTGATACTGCTCGGACTGCTGGAGCATGTCGCGGCCAACGCCAAGTTTTACAAAGTGATCATCGGGTCGCGCGGCGTGCCTATTTTCCATGAACGGCTGCGGGACATTTTCGTGAAAAAAATCAACGACGGCGTAACGAAACAGAGCTTGGAGGGAAAAGGAATCCAGCAGGATGTCGCGGTCTGGTTCGGCTCTGCGGCCATGCTGGGCACGATCGCTTCCTGGGTGCGCAACGACATGCCGTATTCGCCGCAATTTTTGGCCCGGCAGTTCGCCTTGTTGTTCCGCCGCGAAGATCTGTACGACACCGAGTGACTTTCCTTTCGGCATTCAAAGCGTTGGACCGGATGTCGATTTGTTTTTGCAAGCTGGAGGGAAAGGTGCCTTATTTGCAAGGGCGGGATTTGGTAACAGAATTAATGTGAAAAAAAGTGCTTGAAATCACAAGCTGCATTTTCCGCTCTCCCTATACTGAAAAAGAACGAGGCGGCGCGCCTGATCGCCTTACGGAAATTCAAATTCCAAGCCTATAGGGAGGCCAATCCTATGACAACTGCAACCGTAAATGAAAACACTTGGGTATCCGATATCGTTAGCGAAATGCCACGCACCGGCGATCTGTTCCGCGAACTGCGCATCGACTTCTGCTGCGGAGGGAAAATGCCGCTTCAGCAAGCTGCGCAGGAGCGCGGACTGGACATGGCGGAAGTGCTGAGCCGCATCGAACAGATCGCTCAGGAAGAAGCACTGCGTCAGGAAATGAAGCCGTCTTCGCTCGAACCCGATGCGCTGATCGCTCATATTCAACAGAGATATCACGCAACATTGCGCGAAGAGCTGCCCGCGTTGACGCCTTATGTGACCAAGCTTGCCCGCGTACACGGCGGACATCGTCCGTACCTGCTCCGCGTTCAAGAAATCTTTTCGTTGTTGAAAAAAGAACTGCTTGAGCATACCGAAGACGAAGATCAAAAGGTGTTCCCGCTGCTGGCAAGCTATTTCGCTTCGCCGTCCGCGGAAGGCGCAGAAGCGCTCAAACCCCATCTGTCCGAACTGGAAAGCGAGCATGAAGCCGCAGGCGATCTGCTCAAAGAACTGCGCGAAATCACAAGCGACTTCGTACCTCCGATGGACGCATGCGGCACGCACCGTCTGGTCCTGAATCGTCTTGCAGCATTGGAAAAGGATACGTTCGAGCATATCCATTTGGAAAACAACGTGCTGTTCGATCAGGCTCGACAAGCGATTTAATCAATAACAGAGCAGATCGGTCCAGAAGGGAAGGGCTTTCTCACCTAGAGTACCTTTACTGGCCGCACGAATAGACGCCTAACAAAAAGACTCCGCGAACGCTCGCGGAGTCTTTTTTCGTATGGCGATTGCAAGGGCAAGCCGCTTATTTATTTTTTACCAGATCGATCTTCACTTCCAGACCTTTCAGGTAAATCTTCGCATCACTATTCGAGTCGCTATCCCGCAAATAAGGCTTCACGACGATATGCTCGGCTTCGCTCAGATCTGCCCCGTAATTGGAAATGCTCGTCATCGTGCTGCCGTCCTGCATGCCTTGACCGCCTACAACATCCAGTACTTTCCCTTGATCGTCCACGATTTCGTATGCGCTTGGCAGCAGCGCTTCTTCTTGCTCGGCCGCGGAAGCCGCCTTGTCGTTCAGTTCGAGCGTCGTTCCCAATTGCACGGTAGAAGCGGTAACGTCCAGAGTATCGACGTTCAACGTGTACTGCTCGTCGCTGACCGTCGGCCCCGGGTTCAGATGCAGTTCCCGGCTGGCCGCGATCCGTTCAAAAGGAACGTTAACGCTTAGCGGCTCCGCATGATTCCGCATCGTTATCGTGATTGTGCCGTCGAAGCGTTCGCCCAGTCCTTGAGCTTCTTCAGGATTGAGAGGCGAATTCATCAGCAGCGTATACGTACCGTTCCCCCGATCGATCGGTTCTTCATAGAAGAAACCGTTGAATTCCGGCTTGCCTTCTATGTTCAGGCTGACATTTTGCATCTCTTCTTCCAGTTTGCTCGCAGTCGGAATGTCCGGAACGGTCAGATCGACGGCAAAAGCAACACGCGTGCCGTCGAAGATCGTTTCGTTCACCTTCATGCTCGTATTTCCCGATACGGCAGTCGCTTCAACGATCGTTCCCTGACTGCGTTCGCCAGCGGTACGCAGACCCGCATCGCCTTCGATCTTGCTGAACAGGCTGCCGATCAACGGGATCTCCCGAATCGTATCGGCCATCGCGGGAGAGACAAAGCCTGAAGCGAACAATCCGGCGGAGATCGCGACGGCGGATGCGGCAACGATAGCTGTACGGCGCAGGGGAGAGGTTCTGCGTTTGTTTTTGGATGCGGTTAGATCTGTTTGAGCGGATTCAGGGTGATCCGGCAGCGAGGCATAAGCCGCATCCAAACGGGTACGTACGATTGGAGACATGGGCTTATGCTCTCCGGCTGCTTTTTTCAAATGGAGGTCGAGTTGCTGCTCGGCATTAGATTGATTCATAGTTCATACTCCCTTTCGAATGGATTTGAAATTTCTTCATCAACGCGGCTCGCGCCCTCATTAACCTCGTCTTAACCGCACTCTCGGTCAGTTCCAGCGTCTGCGCGACCTGCGAAATACTCATGTCTTCAAAATAATGCAGGATGACCACAACCCGCTGCTTCTGCTCCAGTCGATCCACGGCATCCCGCATATCGACTCCGTCGTAATCATTGCCCCGAGAGGCCGTCACCGGGAACTCTGCAACGGTTACTGTTCGGCTTCGACCGCGCAGCAGCGTATTGCATTCATTAATAAGGATGCGAAATATCCAAGTTCGGAAAAACTGGGGTTCCCTCAGCGAAGCGATCGAGCGATAAGCCTTGAAGATCGCCTCCTGCATCGCATCCGCGACATCCTCTTCTTTTCTCAGCATCGACCAAGCCATATGGTATAACGCATCTTCGTTTTGCCGCATCAGTTCCACGAAAGCCTCACGATCCCCGTCCCTGGCCCTCAGCACCAACTCTTCATTTGCCAAAGCGCATCTTCCTTTCTTTGTTTTGGATGAACATTAGATGGATGGATCTACCGTTCGGTTACATCGAATATTCCCATAGACGCAAAAAAGTTCGGCATCCCGGCAAACCACGCAAAAAAGCGGCTATTTCGCCAAAGAGCGAATAGCCGCTTTTCAAAAGCTGAGGTTAGCAAGGCAGTTAGAAGGTACCACGTACTTTTTACTTTTATACAGAAGATCGAGCAAATTCAACGTAGCTGGAAGCGAGAAGACGTAGAGAGAAATTCAGTGAAGAACGCCTTTGAACTTGGAAAACTTCCATATAAAATTTTAATCCAGTTTTCCAAGTGAGACAGCGTCCTGTGAAGCATTTCGAAGAAATGCACTTCGGAAGCATACGCTGGCAATTTCTCTCGGAGTCTTCTCGCTTCCCCCGCCAAAGTAAATTTCTCGATCAGACGCCCCGCACCAATATCGACTTATGATGCGAGAACGTCTCGAAGCTTTGTTTGCCGTGATACGAGCCCATGCCGCTTTCGCCGACGCCGCCGAAAGGAAGTTCGTGCGAACTCATGTGCAGCAGCGTTTCGTTCACGCAGCCGCCGCCGAAAGAGACGGTGCCCAGTACGAGGTCCTGCACGGCTTGGTCGTTCGTGAACAGGTATAGCGCCAACGGCTTCGGACGGTCGACGATTTTTTCCAATACCTCATCTAGATCGCTGTACGTCATCACCGGCAAGATCGGCCCGAAGATTTCTTCCTGCATCACGGGCGAATCCCAGTCGATGCCTTGCAGCAGCGTAGGCTCGATCATCAGCTGTTCGCGATCGGAACGGCCGCCGAGCAGCACTTCGCCATCGTTCAGGAAACCGCTGAGGCGGCCGAAGTTTTTGCCGTTAACGATATGAGGGAAGTCGGTGTTTTGCATGACGTCTTCGCCGTGTTTGCTTGCAATCTCCAACCCGATCTCTTCCAGCAGCGCATCGCGCACATCCTCATGCACCAACAGATAGTCCGGCGCGACACAGGTCTGGCCTGCGTTCAGGAACTTGCCGCGAACGAGACTTTGCGCAGCTTTCTTCAAGTTCGCGTCTTGATGCACGATCGCCGGGCTTTTGCCGCCAAGTTCCAATGTCGTAGGCGTCAAATGTTCGGCAGCGGCGCGCATCACGACCTTGCCGACCGGAGTGCTGCCTGTAAAGAAGATATAATCGAATTTCTCGCGCAGCAGCTCCGTGCTGGTCTGCACTTCGCCTTCCATGACCGCGACGAATTGATCCGGGAAGCAGTCGCGAACCAGGTCGGCGCTTACTTTCGAGACGTTCGGCGTCAGCTCGGACGGCTTCAGCACGACCGTGTTGCCGGCGGAGATTGCGCCGACTACAGGGGAGAAGGCCAGCTGGAACGGATAATTCCACGGCGCGATGACCAGCGTTACGCCGTACGGTTCCGGGTGAATCGTGCTTGTGCCGTCCGGAATTTGGTCGGAAGTCGGCACGACGCGCGGCGCCATCCACTGCTCCAGACGTTCAAGCGCATAATCCAGTTCGCCGAGCACCAGCCGGATTTCAGTATGGTACGCTTCGGCTTCGGATTTGTTCAGGTCGGCGCGAAGGGCGTCGAGAATACGCTGCTGATGCTTTTCGATTCCGAGGCGCAGGCGTTTGAGAGCATCGACCCGGTAAGCGAGGCTTTTCGTTTCACCGGTGCGGAAAAAGCGGCGTTGGCGCAATACCAGTTCATGTGCGCTTAATGATGGGGTTGTCATGATAATCGTCTCCCGTTCGTTTATATTGGCAAACATTTAATTGATATCAACTCATAGCTCACAGTATAGACGGTATGCAATTGTGCTACAATAGCCATCAGTTACACGATTGCGGCTTATGCCACATATGTGGAAAAATTGGGGTTTAAATATTCAAAGTAGAAGGAGGAGCTTATGCCTTTATTTTCAGATCCGCCTAATAAGCTCGATCCGAGAGTGACGCGAACAAGAAAAATGCTGCGGGATGCGCTTGTGGCGCTGCTTGAAGAGAAATCGTATGACCGGATCACGATCGCGGACATCACGAACCGCGCCACCGTGAACCGCAAAACTTTTTACCTTCATTACGAAACCAAAGACCATCTGCTGCAAAGCGTAACCGACGGCATACTGGACGAACTGTTCGGGGAAGCGAAAGCGGCGCAGCCGATCGATCTGTCGATCGACGAGATGCAGAGCTATATCGCCGGACGGATTTTTGCTTACGTAAAAAAGCACCGAAACTTTTTCGAGGTGATGTTCGAGCGCAAAGCGATGACCGACTTCGTGCAGTACATGAAGCGGTACTTCGCGCGTTTTTACGAAGAGAAATTCGCGGACATCGACGAAAGCCGGCTCCCGGTACAAAAAGACGTGATCGCCAGCTACATCGGTTCAGCCTATGTCGGCGTGATTCACGGATGGCTGAATGACGGAATGCGACAGTCGCCGGAAGAGATGACGCGGCAGATGATATTGCTCAACCTTCAAGGCCCTATTCAAACAGTGAAAAATTCACAGTAGAAAACTTAAATAACATAACCGAAAAACGTCTTCCGTAACGAAAGTCTGGATAGAGGCGTTTTATGTTTACGGAATTTTGCTGCAAAGCGGATACGTATCATTTATTTATCGAAGGAGGCCTTTATGCTGCTAAAAGAACTGAAAGATACAATGCTGATTCCCGACCGTGAAATCCTGATCAATCGCTCCGTCAAAATTCAAAATACCGACATGCTGCTGATTTCGATCACTTCGGAAAACAACACTCATAAATTGTGGACGCTGCGCAAATCGCCGGAGCGTTCGGAAGAACAAGAATATGCAGAGGAATCGGTTTACGAACCCGAAAAGATTCTTTCGAATCGCGAGAGAATGAGGCAGGAGCTGCAAGAAGAAACGGCTCGCGGCGGCCAAGAAGATTTTATCTCTCAACTCACCATTCAAGGCCAAACCATGACTTTCAATTCGTCGGAATGGGGGTATTGTCGAGAAGAAGATTACGGAACCTATATGAAACTACAGCATTTCGTCGAAAAAGGTCTGGAACTTGAAAGCTTTGCGGACGTCGAATTGAACCGTTTGTGTTTGATCTGTTATGAACAAGACGAATCCGAACCTTTTCCCGATGTGGATTTGGAAAAAGAGCTGGAGATTACGTTGAAGTTCGAGAGTACATTTTGCCGAGTTCCTATACATACCGAGCCGATCGTTTTGGAATTCGGAGATGCGACGGAAGGAATCAAGTATTCCTTTTACGATCCTTTTCACGATAAAAATCGCTTCTTCTATATCGATGCATTGACACGCTATGATCTTTGGGAAAAAACCGAAAAAGAATTGGAAAAGCCTACATCGGAAGAATTCACGGAAGAAGAATGGCAGGAGTTCAAAATTCAACAGTTCAGGGCTTTGGAAACGGTTTGTTCCAGGGATCAGGATCTTGCTCTGGTCGAATACGAGTCCGAAGACAATATTCAATTGAATTTTTACGCCAAACATTTTTTGGATGAAAAGCCTGTACCTTCGTCCGACGGCACGGGAATGTCCATCATCTTTTCGTCCGGTCGTGAATTCGGCTGCAATGGTCTAAAGAGTCGAACTTGCTCGATCGGACCGGTGGACAAAAACTTTGAAGGAAGTATTGTTATTGAACTGCTGTCTTATTATGCAGATATACCGGAAAAAATTATTAAGCTTTAATAGATGAAAAATCAAAAATAAAATTTGATGCGATGAAAAATTCACAATAAAAAAAAGGAGAAATTTAAAAACAGTGGAAAAAACGAGAACGATCGGCATACTGGGCGTCGTACACAATAACGAATTGCGCATACAATCCGGCTTGACGTTGGAGTTGATGCGGGAATTAATTTTGGAGTTCGATCCGGAGGTTATTTGCGGGGAAGTGCTACCGTCGAGTTGGGAACATTACAAGCAAAAGCCGGATGATCGAGGATATTGGGGAGAACCGCCGAGCG
>Ga0308157_10006654_pt1 | contig 13755 bp, 18 predicted proteins | sample PhyBR1_FD_201035 | JGI IMG/M metagenome (GOLD analysis project Ga0308157, IMG submission 201035) | Phyllosphere microbial communities from UC Gill Tract Community Farm, Albany, California, United States - DLSLB.R1 | ecosystem: Host-associated > Plants > Phyllosphere > Unclassified | place: USA...
TCAAGAATGTATCGATGGTTGCAGGTTTTATCATTTTACCAATGTTGATTTCTTTGGTCAAATATTACAATTATGCACCGAAAACGGTCGGCACTTTGAACGTGACAATGCTTCAACCGGCTTTGGACCCTTACAATGAGAAATATCAAAAAGACAGTTTAACGATTGAAAGTGACCTACTAAAACTAGCCGAGGCAAATTCTAATCTATTATCTGCAACAAAACCTGATGGAAAAATAGAACTTTATCTTTCGCCGGAAACATCTTTGCCTGGACCAGGTTCTATAAGTGAGCGAGGATTCAATAATAGTTTGCTCATCAATAATATCAAAGCATTTCTTACCCAACATCCGAAATCGGTTTTTGCAGGCGGAATTTCCAGCTATTATGTTTACAAAGATGACGAGGAAAAGCCTGTAACCGCGAGTTATCTTGAAAGACAAGGCATTTGGGTGGATGAATATAATTCTGCCATTCAAATCATCCCGAATCAACAGCCGGAAGTCTATCACAAAGCAATGTTGGTTCCTGGTGTTGAGATTTTTCCTTACATCAATTTCTTCAAACCAATTTTAGGTGATGTGATGCTGGATTTAGGCGGAACAACACGTTCTCTAGGCATTTCCAAAGAACGAAAAGTATTTACAAATCCTTACAACAAATCCGTCATTGCACCGATCATTTGCTACGAAAGTGTCTATGGCGAATACGTGACTGATTATGTAAAAAAGGGAGCCAATCTTCTAACGATTGTGACGAATGATTCCTGGTGGGGTTATTCTCAGGGACACAAACAATTATTGGATTACGCAAAACTGCGCGCAATAGAAACCAGACGTGAAATTGCGAGAGCAGCGAACAGCGGAACAAGCGCGCACATCAATTCCCGAGGTGATATTGTGGATGATTTACCTTACGGCGCAAAAGGCGCTTTGATGGCAAAAGTCAGCCTCATCGACCACGAAACATTCTACACAAAAAGCGGCGATTTTCTTTCCAGATTATCGATGTTTGTGATTGGGGCTTTATTGTTGTTTATTCCTGGGAGAAAGTATTTGACTAGGAAGAAATAAATCAAGTGTACCAATTTAACAAACTACCAATGTAACAATTAGAGAATTGTTAAATTGGTACACTTTTAAATTGTTAGATTAGATGTTCGGCAAATATCTTTCCTTAATAATATTCAAATGATGAAGATTGTGACCAACGGTCAACTTCCCAATCGTCTCCACTTTTATCTCATTTTCATTAACGATTCCGATTAATTGTAAAGCTTCTGCCGGAAGCGTTTTAAAGAAAATAACAGACTGCTTTCTCGTCGCTTTGAATTCCTTAATCAGACTTTTCAATGTTCGGGTTTCAGCGTAAGAATTATCCGCCCAGCTTTCTTCATCAAAGCCTGAAACCAAAGATTGGTCTTTTCTGGAAAATCTCATCGCGCGATAAGCAAATACTTTTTCTGTATCAATCAAATGTTGCAAAAGTGTTTTCAAACTCCATTTCCCTTCGGCGTAAGTGAAGTTCCCTTGTTCTTCGGAAAGTTTTTCATAAATCTCCAAAGTCAGTTTTCCTGAGATTTTCAATTCCTCAATCCAATTTTCTGATGGAACAAGGTCAAGATAACGCTGGATATATTTTTCGAAATCGGTCATTTTAATTATTAATTGTAAATTATAAATTATTACGAAACCTCCCATTCATAGAAATTGACCTCGTCATATTTCCTGAAACCTGCGCTTGGATACAATTGATTTCCAATCATATTTTCCTTTCCAGTTTCCAGGTACATTCCGCAAGAATTGGATGTTCGGCAAAGTTGTTTTGCCTCTTCAATCAAAGCTTTGGAATAAGCCTTTCCACGAAATTCAGGATTCACATAAAGGTCGTTTAGAAGCCAATAACGTTTCATTCTCGTGGATGAAAATAATGGATAAAGCTGTACAAAACCGCCCAATTTCCCATCTTCATCAACGACAAAAATCTCAGAATCATTGCTTTCCAATCTCTCGGAAATGAATTGTTCTGCTCCGGAAATATCGGAGGTTTTGTGATAGAACATTCTGTATTCATCAAACAATTGAGCCAATTGAGAGAGGTCGTCAATTGCCGCTTTTCTAATATTATTCTTCATTTTTATCTAAATTTTCGTCCTCATCTTCATATTGCTCAAGATAATAAGTAAAAGTGAAATCTTCCACTTCGTCTTCCACATCTTCCAAAGTCGTCAATAGGTCTTCGAAAGTTTCCAATTGGTCCACGCTCATATTGACAAATTCGATGTGAAGTGGCAATTCCAAACCGCCCGAAATCACATCCGAAAGCGCATCCAGATTGTCCCCGAAATATTCCGGCAATTCTAGTTTGGACTTCAATTCCGTGTAAAAATCTTCGTAATCGCCAATGTTTATAAAATCGATATATACTTCTTTCATTTTTAAATAAATTTCCAATGTTTTGTTTCTAAATAATTTTTACATTTTCGACAGAAATCCGTTTCTTCATCTGTAGGATTTCCGCCTTCCGCATCTCGCATAAAGCAGGTTTTTTCCGGACAATGTTTCAGACCTTGCGTGTGTCCAATTTCGTGAATGATTATTTTATAAAATTGCTCTTTTCTTTTTAAAGCATTAAGCCTGAAGGAAGACGCAACACAAGCTTTTCCCGGACGATAACCCAATCCCATTATTCCAAAATCTTTTACATTTCCTTTGGTTGCGCTAATGTCTTTTGTTGTTAAACCAACTTTTATAAAATTATTTTTTGTCTGAGAACTCAAAAATTTGATGATTGAATCCGCTCTGTATCTATTTCTAGGTTGATAATAAGAATTTTCAGGAAAATCAATTGCCGGTAAAATTTCAACATTTGGATAGATTTCCCGAATTTGTGAAGCAATATGTCCCAGTTCATCAATCTTCATATCTTTAAAAGGTTGAAGTTGCAAAACGACTTTCTCCGAAGTTTCAACAACCTTAGATTCCTGATTTTCTTTGCAGGAAACTAAAAACAGAATGGCGAAAAATGAGTTTAATAAAAATACTTTCATCAAAAGCTTTTATTGTTTTTCAAAACTTTTATAATGATTCTTCGTCAGCCAAACATCGCCATTTTCAGTGTAGACAATTCGGTCCGCACCACGGTTTCCACAGTTGTAATTCACATCGGCTTCGAAATATTGTTCGCTTTTTGGAAGTTGTTTTTCACGGTTACTAAATTTGTCGCCACCAATCGCTTTTCCTGGTAAAATATCGCAAAGATTTCCTTTTGATGCAATCCAACCTTGATTTTTAACTTCAGATTTTGTGATGTAATAATCCGGTAATTTGTGATTGGATTTAACATAAGAAATGACCTTCTCTTCATTTGTCAATTCTTCTATTGAACTTCCTTCAGAAGGTTTTTCTGTATCAGAATCATTATTCGTTTTCTTTTGACTTTGATTTTCCCTGAGTTCTTTAGCATATTCATTTCTCTTCTCAATTTTGTAATTCGTGATAAGGAACATTACCGATATTCCGGCAAAAGCACCAACGAGAAAGAATAAAAGGGTTTTTAGTTTCGGATTCATTGTGAAAAAATTCTAGGCTAAAATAATGAAAACCTCGATTTATAAAGAATAAAAAACAAATTTTAAAAATAATTTATCCTTATCCTAATTTTTCTATATTTGGCGACAAACTTAAAAGTATGGATACTGCCACTATGGACAACCTAAAAATGATAGCTGAAACGGCAAAAGATTTTGCTGAAAAAAATATTCGCCCCAACATTATGGATTGGGACGAGAGCCAAACTTTCCCTGTAGAATTGTTTCACCAGTTGGGTGAATTAGGATTTATGGGAATCGTAATTCCTGAGGAATATGGCGGTTCTGGTCTTGGTTATCAGGAATATGTAACCATTTTGGATGAAATCTCACAGGTTGACCCATCGATTGGATTATCTGTTGCGGCGCACAATTCTCTTTGCACCAATCACATTTACGAATTCGGAAATGAGGAACAAAGAAGAAAATGGTTGCCAGATTTGGCTTCCGGAAAAGTAATCGGCGCTTGGGGACTGACGGAACATAACACAGGTTCAGACTCTGGCGGAATGTCCACAACAGCTGTCAAAGATGGTGACGAATGGATTATCAACGGTGCAAAAAACTTCATCACACACGCTATTTCTGGCGATATTGCGGTGGTGATGACAAGAACTGGAGAAATTGGCGCAAAAAATAATTCCACAGCTTTTGTTCTGGAAAAAGGAATGGCTGGATTCACTTCCGGTAAAAAAGAAAATAAACTGGGAATGCGCGCATCGGAAACAGCAGAATTGATTTTCGACAACGTTCGTGTTCCGGATTCTCACAGATTAGGCGAAGTTGGAAGCGGTTTCAAACAAGCGATGAAAATCCTTGACGGCGGTCGTATTTCTATTGCTGCGTTGAGTTTAGGAATTGCGAGAGGTGCTTACAAAGCCGCTCTTAAATATGCTCAGGAAAGACACCAGTTCGGAAAATCGATTTCAAGTTTTCAGGCGGTTAACTTTATGCTGGCTGATATGGCGACAGAAATTGACGCTTCAGAATTGCTAATCAGAAGAGCTTCTGACCTTAAAAATGCAAAAGCAAAAATGACACGCGAAGGTGCAATGGCAAAATTATACGCCTCTGAAGCTTGCGTAAGAATTTCGAATAACGCGGTTCAGATTTTTGGAGGTTACGGCTACACAAAAGATTTCCCAGTTGAGAAATTCTACAGAGATTCTAAATTGTGTACGATTGGCGAAGGAACTTCTGAAATTCAGAGATTGGTGATTGGGAGAGATATTACGTCTTAAGATTAAATAATCTAAAAATTAAAATATTCAGCCCTTTCAAAATTAATAACTTTGAAAGGGTTTTTAAATTATAACTAATGAATTCAAACATCACTTCCTACAATCTGAGATTAGAATCTGAAGATGCAAAGATTGCAAATATTCTCTCCGAAGAAATCTGCAAACATCTTCCCGAAGCCGAGAACAAAATCTGGCACGCGCATCCAGTTTGGTTTTTAGATGGAAATCCAATTGTTGGTTATAGCAAACAGAAACGAGGAATTCGATTGATGTTTTGGAGTGGAAAATCCTTTAACGAAGAAAAACTGAATGTGGAAGGCGAAAAATTTCAAGATGCCTCTATTTTTTATAATGATTTGAATGAAATTGATAAAGCTGATTTAAAAATTTGGTTGGAGAAATCTAGAGAAATCCAATGGGATTATAAAAATATTGTGAAGCGGAAAGGTGTTTTGGAAAGGTTGAAGTAAATTTGATTTATGACAACTGAAAACGAAAGAATCCATTTATATTTTGTTCAAGCACTTAATACTTGGGATAATATTGACATCAATGAAAATGATGAGAAGATTATTTCAACATTTATGGAAAAACGAATTCCTGAAAAGTATGCAAAATTGCTATTAGTTTATTTACCAATAATATTAACTCGTAAAATTTTCGATAAAATAAATTTTCCTGATGAATATATTGAAATGAATGAAAATCCAGAAATTCCTAGAAAATTTAGTGAAAATAATTTTTACGCATATTTAAAAACTCTTATTGATAATTATATAATAAAAAAATTCAATAAAGATTTAATAACAAAGATTACTATTAGAAGTGCTGAGTTTAAAGTATTAAATCAATTCTTGCTCGAAGGCAAAGAAATGAATGAATTACAAAATATTCAGTTTACAAAACTTCATATTATCATTTAAAACTCAACTCTAAAAACATTTTAATTTTATAAATGCTGTCTTTAAGGATGGCATTTTTTATATTTGTTAAAATTTTAGAAAATATATGGAAAAGATAGACAGCCTGAACCAAGTTGCCGAATTTCACAAAACATTCAACGCTCCAATTCTGGACACACCTCAGATTCCTTCAAAAGAACGTGCTGAGTTGAGAGTAAGTCTTTTACAGGAAGAATTGGACGAACTGAAAAAAGCGATTGAAGACAACGATTTGGTAGAAGTTGCCGATGCACTTTGCGACCTTCAGTATGTTTTGAGCGGTGCTGTTTTGGAGTTCGGTTTAGGAGATAAATTCGTGGAATTGTTCAATGAAGTTCAGCGTTCCAATATGTCCAAAGCTTGCGATAATGAAGTTCAGGCCCAGGAAACAGTAGAATTTTACAAAGCCAAAGGAACCGATGCTTATTACGAAAAATCCGGCGACAAATACAATGTTCACCGCGTTGCGGACAACAAGGTTTTGAAGAACAAATATTATTCCGCTGCTGACTTGGCTTCACTTTTAAAATAAAAAACTCAGGATGAAAAAAATTTCAATATTATTTGGTCTGTTAGCCTTGATGTTCGTTAGTTCTTGTGCAGAACGCATCATCGTGAATCGAGAAGTGGAATCCAAGAACGACGGCAAGATGCTTTTGGGAACGCAATCACTTGACCAATTCCGAAAAGAACCTTACAAAACCTGGTTTGATGAGGAGTACAACCGTTATCAAATCGACCAGCCGAGTTTAGCGGAACTGAAAAAGGAAAAACTCAACAGCTATAGTCTGGTGGTTTTTGTCGGAAGTTGGTGCGAGGACAGCCACAGAGAATTTCCAAGATTGATAAAGATTCTGGAAACTTTGAAATACAATACGGACAAAATGCAAATCATCGCCGTGAACCGCAAAAAAGAATCTCCAGCCGGTGAAGAAGGTCTTTACAACATCACAAGAGTTCCGACAATCATCGTCAAAAAGTACGGAAAAGAAATCGGAAGAATCACAGAAATGCCCGAAACCGGATTTTTGGAGAAAGATTTGCTTAACATTTTGAAAAAAGATAATAATTCAGGTTTGTTTAAATAATAATTTGGGCAGCTATTCCGCCTTCCGTTCCCAAACCTAACGAAGTGGTTCGACGTAGTCAATCTTTTTGCCTTGGCTTTTCCAGCCACAAAAAAAAGGATTTCCACTCAAGTCGGGCTGCATCAGATTCCACATTTAAACATTGCTGACAAATTCAAAATCAATGACAAAATACACAGGCATCCTTTCTTTTATTTTCGGAATCATTCTGACAGTTTTCCTATTTCTATCGTGGAGAAGCTGCAACAAAAAGGAAGATGCAGCTTTGGTAAATCAAGATTACTATCTCATCACGAATCAAATCCAGAAAATGAATAAGATGGTGGTTTTGGAACAGGATTTTTCCAGTTTTCAGACGCACAAAAGTTCAGCAGCAAATATTGCCGGATTTGACATTCTGCCACGTGAAATGGTACTTTACACGACCGCAAAAGCGCAGGTTTCCTACGATTTGAAACAAATGAAAATTGATGTCGATACAGTCAATAAAAAAGTCATCATCAATGAATTGCCTCAGCCAGAAATAAAGATTTTCCCTGATGTGAAAATTCATTTTATGGATGATTACGCCATTAACAGATTCACTCAGAAAGATATCACCGGTGTGATGGAATCTGCCAAGAAAAATATGGCCAAAAGCGTGAATCAAAATCAATTGAAACAGGAAAGTAAAAAACAACTGAAAGAAAATCTTAACGAAATTTTTGTTTTGGCAAAAGCCTTGCATTATTCGATAGAAGACAAAACGGAAACATTTTCTTCCACCGAATTATAAAAAATAAAACGTTATGAATCCTGATAAAAAAACCGAAAACAACAATTCTGCAGAGAACCAAAAGCAGAATGAAGATTTCAAGAATATTCCCGCAGCATCGGACAAGAAAAACCCGCCAGATATTGATAAAGAAGATGTCGAAAAAAGTTCTAAAATCAACAAGGACGGAAAAACAGACAATACAGAGAAAAATTAATTTTTCTAAGAAATTAAACCACAGCTTTTCAATTTTATTTGAAAAGCTGTTTTTGTATCCAAAATAATCGTACTTTAGTATTGAAAATCAATCGATAAGAAACATTGATTTTCACTGTGTTCTTAAATTTCTATTCACCAAAAATCAAAGTTATGTCTTATATTGTTATAGGACTTTTTCCAAATCAGGTGGAAGTTGACAAGGTCCTCACAAAATTAGAAAACGCAGGCTACTACGATTACAGCATTTCTCATTCCGAAAAAGAAATCCTGAAAAACGCAGACATCGAGAAGAAAAACGGCTTTTGGAACTGGTTGTTTGATGACAATCACATAGACCTCGTCCGTTTTGAATACGCAAGCATCGACCACAACACGATAACCGTCCATCTGAAAACCGAGCAAGATGCACACATCGTGAGAGATATTCTGGACCATAACGGTGCAGTAAATGTTGAAGAAAAAACGCAAAATTATATGACTGAAAATTACTTCAATTCCAAACCAGACTATTCGATTTCAGAAATAACGAATGCGAGAATCATCACCAAAGCAAAAAACAATTTATTTTTCACGAACGATAGAAAACCGCATCATCATCACGAAAAAAGAATTGCAGACGAAATCGACGGATTGGGAATTACAAAATTCAGTTGCGGATTGGTATTATTTGGGCAGCTATTCCGTCCTCCACTCCCACTCTTTTTTTGCAACAATATTGGTTTATCAAATTTAATTTCCATCAAGCAAAAAAAGGAGTTCCGTTCAGGCCGGGCTGCGAATCACTGGACGTTTTAAAACGCATTATCAACTTAAAATTACAAACTAAAACCTTTCAATCGTTTTGAAAGGTTTTTTTGACTTCAAAATCTTAAAGAATGTTAAAATTACAAGTTGTTTCGATTCTGCCACAATTTTTGTTTAGTCTATGACAAATATGTTTAACACCAAAAAAATATTATTATGTCTTACACCATCATCGGGATTTTTCCCAACGAAAATGAAAGCAGAAATGTCATTACAAAATTAGAAGAAGCCGGATTATACGATTACTCATTGACCAATTCAGAAATAGAAGCTTTAGATAAAATAGAAGAACCAAAAAACCAAAGCTTTTTCGATTGGCTTTTTGATAGAAATCCTGTAGAAAAAGATCGCTACGAGTATGCCAGTATAGACAGTCACACCATCACCGTGTATACGGAAACAGAAGATGATGCCAACGCAGCAAAAAAAATCCTGGACGACAACGGAGCAATAGATGTTGAAGAAAAAACCAAAGGATATCTATCGGAAAAGTATCCTGACACACACAAAGAATATCCAATTTCTGAGTCTACAAGAGCTAGAATCATCGCTAAAGCAAAGAATGATCTTTATTTCACAGACACCAGAAAAGAGGTCAAAACCGTAAATGAGGGAATGACAGATGAGATGGATTCCCTAGGTGACAAAGATTAAAACCAATCACATCCTGATAAATAACTTTACACTTGATAAGGACTGAAAAATTTCAGTCCTTATTTTTTGCGATTAATTGGCTGAAAAGCAAAATTTTGTCGTGTCTGATAACGCAGAATTTCGTAAATTTGCAAACATTATTTTTAAACCATTATGCTAAAAATTACACTTCCTGATGGCAGCATCAGAGAATATGAAGGAGCAGTTACTCCACTACAAGTTGCACTAAGTATCAGTGACGGTTTGGCAAGAAACACGATTTCTGCCGTCGTAAATGGAAACCAGACAGAAGTAGACACCACGATAACGGAGGATTCTACAGTGCAGCTACTGACGTGGAATGACGATATGGGAAAAAAAGCATTCTGGCATTCTTCCGCCCACCTTTTGGCTCAAGCTATTATGGAATTTTATCCGGAAGCTAAGTTGACAATCGGGCCTGCGATTGCAAACGGATTCTATTATGATGTAGATTTCGGAGGAGAGCCTTTGTCTGAAAAAGACTTCGAAAAGTTGGAAAAGAAAATCTTAGAAAATGCTAAGAAAAACTCTACTTTCAACCTGCGTGAAGTTTCCAAAGCTGACGCACTGAAAGAATATGCAGACAATCCTTTCAAGACTGAATTGATTGAAAATCTGCCTGATGGTGAAATTACTTTCGTGACTCACGATAACTTCACAGACCTTTGTAGAGGTGGTCACATCCCTTCAACAGGAATCGTGAAAGCTGTAAAAATATTGAACGCAGCTGGAGCTTACTGGAGAGGTGATGAGAAAAATCCACAGCTCACAAGAGTTTACGGCGTTTCTTTCCCTAAACAAAAAGAACTGACGGAATATCTTGAAAGACTTGAAGAAGCAAAAAGAAGAGACCACAGAAAATTGGGTAAAGAATTGGGGATTTTTGCATTCTCAGAAAAAGTAGGTGCAGGTCTTCCACTTTGGTTGCCAAAAGGTGCCGCCCTTAGAAAAAAATTAGAAGAATTCCTTTCCAAAGCTCAGAAAAAACAAGGTTATGAATTCGTTATTTCTCCACACATTGGAGCGAAAGAATTGTACGTAACTTCTGGACATTGGGACAAGTATGGCGCGGATAGTTTTCAGCCAATCAAAACACCAAATGAAGGTGAAGAATTTTTATTAAAACCAATGAACTGCCCGCACCACTGCGAGATTTACAAAGCGCAGCAATGGTCTTACAAAGATTTGCCAAAACGTTATGCAGAGTTTGGAACGGTTTATAGATATGAGCAGTCTGGAGAATTACACGGCTTGACAAGAGTTCGTGGATTTACTCAGGATGATGCGCACCTTTTCTGTACACCAGACCAGTTGTTGCAGGAATTCGAAAAGGTAATTGACCTTGTACTTTATGTTTTTGGCTCACTCGGATTTGCTGATTTTACGGCTCAAATTTCATTAAGAGACAAAGAAAACAGAGACAAATATATCGGTTCCGATGAGAACTGGGAAAAAGCAGAAAACGCCATCGTAACTGCAGCAAAAGCAAAAGGCTTGAAAACAGTAACTGAATACGGCGAAGCCGCTTTCTACGGTCCGAAGCTTGACTTTATGGTGAAAGATGCGTTGGGAAGAAGCTGGCAGTTAGGGACAATCCAGGTAGATTACAACTTACCGGAAAGATTTGACCTTTGGTACAACGGAAGCGATAATGAAAAACACAGACCAGTAATGATTCACAGAGCACCGTTTGGTTCTATGGAACGTTTCATTGCTATATTAATTGAGAATACAGCGGGAGATTTCCCACTTTGGTTGAGTCCGGAACAGTTTACTATTTTGCCAATCAGCGAAAAATATTCAGATTATGCAAAAAAAGTTTCAGAATCATTGGAAATTCACGATATTTGCGGATTGATAGACGACAGAAACGAAAAAACGGGTAAAAAAATCCGTGATGCCGAATTGAAAAAGTTACCATTTATGCTTATTGTAGGTGAAAATGAAGAAAACAACGGCACAATTTCTGTAAGAAGAAGAGGCGAAGGTGATCTGGGAGAAATGAAGATAGAAGACTTCATCGCTTACTTTAAAGAACAGGCAAAACCTGCATTGGAATTAGGAGACAACCAATAAACCTTTAACTAATTATTAATTTTAAAATTTTAAAACCATAGCACTAAAAAGAAACAACAGCAGAGGTCCGATGAGACGCCCAGTCCAAGAAGACCTTCATCAAACTAACGACAAAATCCGCGCAAGGGAAGTTCGATTGGTTGGAGAAAATGTAGAACCCGGAGTTTATCCATTGTCTAAAGCTTTAGAACTGGCAAGAGAGCAAGAGCTTGATCTTGTTGTGATTTCTGATAAAGCAGAGCCTTATATATCTCGTATTCTGGATTATAAAAAATTCTTGTACGAGCAAAAGAAGAAAACCAAAGAGCTAAAAGCTAAGCAAGTAAAAGTAGTTGTAAAAGAGATTAGATTTGGTCCTCAGACTGATGATCACGATTATGACTTCAAGAAAAAGCACGCTGAAAAATTCTTGGAAGAAGGTTCAAAACTGAAAACTTATGTTTTCTTCAAAGGACGTTCTATTATTTTCAAAGATCAAGGGGAAATTCTTCTTTTGAAACTTGCTCAAGATTTGGAGCACGTTGGAAAAGTAGACCAGCTTCCTAAGCTTGAAGGGAAAAGAATGATTATGATGATGAGCCCTAAGAAGCCTGCAAAATAATATTGATAGAATATACTTCTATATAAAACCTCAAATTATTTTTGAGGTTTTTTCATAGCCAAACTTCCAGAATTTTTTTGTAATTTTGCAAACTATTATTCTTGGATAGGTTTGAGAATATTAAACAGATATTGATAACAAAATATAAAAAGCAAAACAATGCCAAAATTAAAAACGAAATCAGGTGCTAAAAAGCGTTTTGCTCTTACCGGAACCGGAAAGATCAAAAGAAAAGGTGCTTTCAAAAGCCACATCTTGACAAAGAAAGAAACTAAGCAAAAGAGAAATCTAACGCAAACTTCTTACGTTGCAGAAGTGGACAAGAAAAGTGTTCTTCGTCAATTAGCTTTAAAGTAGTTTTTATAAATCATTTCGGTTTATAAGAATTCAAAAAATTCAACAATTAACCCTGAAATGGAGCAACTAAGTGTAATGAAATAATTACCGCCCTTTTCAAAAAAACAATTTAAATTATGCCAAGATCAGTAAATTCTGTAGCGTCTAGAGCGCGTAGAAAAAAAGTTATTAAAAAGGCTAAAGGTTTTTTCGGTAGAAGAAAGAACGTTTGGACTGTAGCAAAAAATGCGGTAGAAAAAGCAATGCAATATGCTTACCGTGGTAGAAAAGAGAAAAAAAGAAGTTTCAGAAGCCTTTGGGTAACTCGTATCAATGCGGGTGCTAGAGAACACGGATTATCTTACTCTCAGTTCATGGGAGCTCTTAAGAAAAACAACATCGAGCTAAACAGAAAAGTTCTTGCAGATCTTGCAATGAATCATCCAGAAGCTTTCAAAGCTGTTGTAGATCAAGTAAAATAATTACAAATCTTTGTTATCAATATAAAATCCTGAGAGTTTCTCAGGATTTTTTTTATTTTTGCTAAAATTTTTAAATAATGATTAAAAGAACATTACTTTCTTTTATATTTTTCGCAAGTTTTTCATTTGTAAAATCTCAAACTTTCATTCAGACTTATCAAGACAGAGTCAATCAAATTTCTCAACCCAACATCAATACATATTTGCAAGAGTTTGAAAATCTAGGCGTAAAGAGAACCGGAACGACAGAAAATACTAATGCATTCAATTGGATCAAAAATAAATACACATCTTTCGGATATTCTACATCAGATTTTTTTGAACATTCCTGGACTGCAAATGGACTTTCATCTAAAAACTTGATTGTAACAAAAACAGGAACACTGTACCCTAATAAATTTGTAATTGTTTGCGGCCATTTTGATTCTATCAATGGACCCGGAACCAATGACAACGGAAGTGGGACATCAATTATTCTGGAAATGGCAAGAATTCTAAAAGATGTTCCTACAGATTACTCTATCAGGTTCATTCATTTTTCCGGTGAAGAGCAAGGACTTTTGGGAAGCTCCAGATATGTTTCTCAGATAGTAAATGGAACCAATCCGAAAATGGATATCAAAGTCGTTATAAACCTGGATCAGGTTGGTGGTCTAGCAACAAAGTCCAATACAAAATTGTATCACGATAAAGATCAGGCAAATCCATCAAGCAATAATGCTGCGGCAGCAATTGCAGTTCAGGAATTGGCCAACTGTACTTTGTTATATTCTCCGTTGGCAGTAGATTTTGACCCGGCAGAAAGTACAGATTATGTTCCTTTCCAGCAAAATGGGGAAATTATTACCGGATATTGGGAATATGAAGGTGGCTATAACAATCCGTATGTTCACACAGCCAATGATCTTTTGGTAAATATGGATCCTGTTTATGTAATGAATGTTGGAAA
>Ga0308157_10006655_pt1 | contig 13754 bp, 11 predicted proteins | sample PhyBR1_FD_201035 | JGI IMG/M metagenome (GOLD analysis project Ga0308157, IMG submission 201035) | Phyllosphere microbial communities from UC Gill Tract Community Farm, Albany, California, United States - DLSLB.R1 | ecosystem: Host-associated > Plants > Phyllosphere > Unclassified | place: USA...
CAACCAGATCAGGCGGATCGGCGCGGTCGTCCGCCGAGAGTTCGCCAACGCCAATCCCAAGCAGTCTGAATTTCGTTCCGTCCAGCTCTTTTTCGAGAAGCTGGACACCAGTGCGGAAAATACGGTCGGCAAGTTGTGTCGGGTCAGCCAATTGCCGATTTCGCGTTCGCAGTTTGAAGTCCTGTGTCTTCAGTTTGAGAACGACTGTGCGCCCGGCAATCTCGCCTGCCTTCAGGCGTCGTGACACCTTTTCCGAAAGTGCGCGCAGCACAGGCACCAGATCGCTAGCTTGCGATAAGTCTTGGTTGAAAGTGGTTTCTGCCGAAACGCTTTTCATATCGTGTTCAGGTTCAACCTTGCGGCTATCCTGTCCGCGTGAAAGCCTGAAAAGCCGCTGGCCCATGGTGCCATAGGCTTTCATGAGTGCGCTTTCGTCCATGGTCTGGAGCTGGCCGATGGTGCGAATGCCGTCGCTTTCCAGCTTGGCATTGAAGGATTTTCCAACGCCCCAGATCATACTGGTCGGCTTGTCGCGTAGAAAATCTAGTGCTTCGGCTTCACCGATGACGGAAAAGCCACGCGGCTTTTCAAGGTCGGATGCAACTTTCGCCAAATATTTGCAATAGGAAAGCCCGACCGAGATGCTGATGCCGATCTCTTCTTCAACACGCTTGGCAAAGCGCGCCAGTACGATTGCTGCGGGCGCACGGTGCAGTCTTTCCGTACCAGCGAGATCAAGAAAAGCTTCATCGATGGATATGGGTTCGACGAGCGGGGTCAGCTCATGCATCAATTGGCGGACTTCGCGCCCAACGCGGGCATATTTTTCCATATTGGGTTTGACGACAACCGCTTGAGGGCAGGCTTCCAGCGCTTTGAACATCGGCATGGCAGAACGCACGCCATGAATGCGCGCGATATAGCAGGCGGTGGCAACAACACCGCGTGTGCCACCGCCAATGATGACCGGCTTGTCCCGAATATCGGGATTATCGCGCTTTTCCACAGAAGCATAAAACGCATCGCAATCCACATGGGCGAGCGAGAGTTTGTAAAGCTCGCTATGCCTCACCAGACGCGGACTACCACAGCTACGGCAACGCCGCGCAGACTCAAGCTTTTGCTGCGATAAGCAATCGCGGCAGAAGCCTTGTTCTGGACTGTTGGCTGCAATTGGTTCGGTCATGGCCGTGTGCGATTTGATGAACATAAAAGGAACATCGTTTTATAGCATTAAATCGAGATAATGCCATCGCCTCTCGATGCCCTGTCAGCTCTGCACTTGACATTGGCAAGGATATCACCAAGTTTAGTGTTATGAACAACCGTTTTGCTTCCATACTCCATCGGTTTCAACCGATCATGGGATAGCTACCCTCGAGTCCTGCTTAGCGCAGAGGATTCCGGGGGACGGTTTGCCGCTTGCCTTCAAGCGGAATTGCTAAAAGCGCTCTCTTTAAAAATTCAATCAGTTGCTCCGGGCCAGTTTAGTGACGGAGGACAATTATCATTAGACAGCAGTGAGCTATCGTCATGAGTGCAAAGAATCGCAAGAAGCCAAAGATCGTCGTCAGCGACATCGATCACGAACGGCTGACAATTCTGGCCGGTAACGTCTCCGAAAAACTGGAGGAAGTCGCCGAGGAATTGTTGCAGGAACTAGACCGCGCCAAGGTGGTGCCGCAAAAAAAAATGCCGGCAGACGTCGTTCACATGGGTTCGACGGTGGAGTTTCGCTCCAACGATGGCCACGAGCGCAAAGTGACGCTGGTTTATCCAGGTGAGGCAGATATTGCACAGGGTAAAATCTCGATCCTGACGCCAATTGGCACGGCACTGATTGGTCTTACGCCGGGGCAGTCCATGTCGTGGGTTGCGCGAGATGGCAAGACCCATGAGCTGAATGTTCTGAGCGTGTCACAGGCTGAATCCGCAAGCGTCTGATTGTTTTAGCATGCGGTAAAAACGATAAAGCCCTGCATCTGCAGGGCTTTTTTATTACAAATGATGGTTTGGCCCGCCGGGAAGAAGTGCCGCTGCTTTTTCAATAGTAGCAGGATCGCGTCCGGTTTCCTGACAGAATCGCATCAATGTCGGTTCGTGGCCAAGATAAAATTGCAGGACGCCAGCCAAAAAGCCCGGTTCCTGTGCTGCTGAGCGGATTGAGGAAGCCTCAATGCCGGTCAAAGCGAGAAAACGTGGCATCAGTTCCGCGTCTTGTGCAAGCCATACCAGTGCTTCAACTGCAATGTTTTCTGCATCCGTTTGGCTCATGAGCGTCTTCATGGGCTTCTCCGTTCTTCGAATATGCCTGCTTTTAGCCCCCGGACTGAGCGGGTTCAATGTAAGATGGAAGGAATATTTGCCTTTCGTCAATGAAATGCGCTTAAACTGATGAAATCCATAGGGGTGTAATGGGCAGATCAACCTGTCTTGCAACGGATAAGAATTAGGCCAGGAAATATTCGATGACGAAAACTGTGATGATCGTCGAGGACAACGAACTCAATATGAAGTTGTTTCGCGATCTTATCGAATCCAGCGGATATGAAACCATCAGGACCAGAAATGGTCTTGAGGCGCTTGATCTTGCTCGCGAACACCGCCCCGATCTCATTTTGATGGATATTCAGCTTCCCGAAGTTTCGGGTCTGGAAGTCACCAAATGGCTCAAGGATGATGAGGAACTCAAGCATATTCCAGTGATTGCGGTCACGGCATTTGCGATGAAGGGTGATGAGGAACGCATCCGGCAGGGCGGTTGCGAAGCCTATATATCAAAGCCAATTTCGGTTCCGCGTTTTATCGAAACCATCAAATCTTATCTGGGAGACGCTTAGAGCGCATCCCGAAAAGTGTGAAGCGGTTTTCGGGTAAGATGCGCGTAAAAAATGTTTGAGATGCACCCTTCATTATCGGGGCACGTACGGGGCGAGAACTGGGGGCAGGGCATTATGACAGCAAGAATTCTCGTCGTTGACGCTGAGGAAGCGCACGTAAAGCTGCTCGAAGCTTTGCTATTGAGCGAATATTATGAGGTTGTGACGGCCAACAACGGTGCGGAAGCTGTTGAAATCTGCCTTGGCGGACAGATTGATGTGGTCATCCTCGATGTTTTGATACCCACCATCGATGGTTTTGAAGTGTGTCGTCGTTTGAAGGACGACCCACGAACAACCAATATTCCTGTCATAATCCTGACCGCGCTGGATAGCGCAGAAGACCGGATCAAGGGGCTTGAGGCAGGAGCGGACGACTTCATGTCCAAGCCGGTCAAGGATTTGCAGCTTCTTTCGCGTGTGAAGAGCCTCGCCCGGCTTAAAATGGTATCCGACGAGTTGTTTCAGCGTACCGGCACTGTGGCCGATACAGAAGTGGAAGCTCTGCTGGCAACGAAGCTTTCCGGTCGGTTCGGAGGCGGCGATGATGCCGCTCGTATTCTGGTGGTCGATGAGAATGAACTGGCCGCGGCACGGCTGCGCCTGATTCTTGGCGAAGAGTATTTTGTCGATGTTGCGCATGATGCTAATGACGCTCTCATCAAGGCCATTGAGAACGACTATGACAGCATCGTCATTTCGGCAGATTTTACTCATTACGACCCATTGCGGCTTTGCTCCCAAATGCGCACGATTGAGCGTACGCGGCTGGTTCCGATCATCTTGATTGTCAATGAAGATGAAGGTTCGCTGGTGGTGCGTGCGCTTGAGTTAGGCGTGAATGATTATGTAATGCGACCGCTGGAGAAGCTTGAGCTTTATGCGCGGCTTCGCACGCAGATCAAACGCAAGTGTTATAACGATTTGCTGCGCCAGAGCCTGAGCCGCACAATCACCATGGCGGTGACAGACAGCCTCACTGGGCTGCATAACCGCCGCTATCTCGATACGCATATGCCGGTGCTTATATCGCGCGCTAAGGGGCGCGAGCGCCCGTTATCGGTCATCATGGTCGACTTCGATCATTTCAAGCGCGTCAATGACAAATACGGACATGATGGCGGCGACGATGTGCTGCGCGAATTTTCGGCGCGGCTGCGCACACAGATTCGCGGTATGGATGTTATGTGCCGTTATGGCGGCGAAGAGTTCGCCATCGTGCTTCCGGATACTGATCTTGCGGCGGCTTCGGCTGTCGCAGAGCGTATTCGTGATGCAGTTTCTGCACAGCCATTCCTGATCGCCCGTGGCGCTCAAAAGATCGATATGACGATCAGCATCGGTATTGCAGCCTTGCGGCTGATGGGGGGCGATAGTGTTGAAGCACTTTTTGCGCGCACCGATGCAGCTCTTTATGAAGCCAAGAAAAAAGGTCGCAACCGGATTGTTCTTTCCGCGGCCTGAATGCCTTGCACAGCACCAACAAAAAAGCCGTCTCATAAGAGACGGCTTTTTGATTCCTGCCAGTTAGTCTGGCGGTGGAAACGAATTACTTAATCTTCGTTTCCTTGAAGTCGACGTGCTTGCGCGCGATCGGGTCGTACTTAGTCTTTGTCATTTTATCCGTCATCGTGCGGCTGTTCTTCTTCGTTACGTAGAAGAAACCGGTGTCAGCGGTCGACAAAAGCTTGATCTTGATGGTCGTAGCCTTGGCCATATCGAAATACCTGCTCTTTCATGATTAAACCGCTACGAGTCTCACCTATTGGTAAGAAGCGGAAATTCGGCGCGACACTACGGTTTAGCCGCGAAAAGTCAACCCCGCTTCTTCTTTTGAACGAGCCTAATCGCAGCAAAGAGTGCAAAAGCCGCAAAAAAGATACCAAGGGTGAGCGGGAATCCCTTTGGTCCCATTGCATCCATACCGACTCCAACCGCTTGCGGGCCTGCCAGCATGCCAATCGCATAGCAGAAGATGAATGCAGCATTGGCGGATGCAAGTTCGCGTCCGGTGAGCTCAGAACCGAGATGGGCAAGGCCCACGGTATATAGGCCCGCGACCACACCGCCCCACAGAAACAGCACAGCAGCCATGAGATACCAGCTATGCATCAGGTAGGGCAGGGCGATCATTCCGATAAGGCCGGTGACAGCGCAGAACAGCAGCAATTTGCGGCGGTCCGAAATCTTGTCGCTGATGATTCCCAATGGAATCTGCATCAACACATTGCCGAGGCCGATCATGGTCAACAGCAATGCAGCGTCCCCTTCGCTAAAGCCGACGCGAGCGCCAAAGACCGGGAACAGTGCGAAGCCACCAGTTTCAACCGCACCGAATACAAACACCGCCATTGTAGCCGTTGGAACAGCAAAGATGAACGGCAAGAAGGGGACGTGCTCGCCCTCTTCGAAATCTGGACTATCGCGCCATGCGATTAATACCGGAATGATGGCAATTAAAATGATTGCGAAACCGACATAGAAAGGTATGCCGCCAGCACTGCCAATTTTTGAGAACAGCCACGGCCCGAGTGCAAAACCGAGTGACAGCGACGTCGCATAGATGCCAAGCACCAAACCCCGTTTTTCAGGCGGTGCGGAAGCGTTGATCCAATATTCCGAGAGAACGAAAAGCACGGTCAGTGCGAAATGCAGGACAATTCGCAGTGCGAACCACGCCCAAAGTGGTTGGAAAAAGTGAAAACCAAGAAATGCGAAACTACCGATAAAAAGCATCAGAACGATTGCTTTGGCCACGCCAAGGCGCGCCGCAATCGGTGCGGCGAGTGGTGCTGCAACTATGGATGCGAGGCCAGCGACAGCGGTGTTGGCACCAATCAGGCTGGCTGAGTAGCCTCGGCTTTCCAGTAAAACGCTCAAAAGCGGAATGCCTAGACCGATAGCGGCACCCATAGCGCTGATCGTTGCAATGGCTGCAGCAAGCGACCGCCAATGCAACTCGCCTTGTGGGTTCCCACCGTTAGGCTCCGGAGAGATAATGTCGGCAGGATGAATTTCTTTATTCATGAGGTCAGATCACTTCACGCACAAAGCGGCCATGCCGCTTGCTGTATTGCGCCACAGGTAGCGTGGCGGGCAGGTCAAACAGGTTTTCCGAGAGCAGCACTCGCGCTTCCTTCAAAATGGCTTGCGTAATACGGGCAACGTCGAGCCTGTCAACATCATCAAAGGCGACCCAATCCAAATCCTGTAATTCTCCACTCGGGACAAGTGTCGAGCTTTCAAGTCCCGGTAAGCTGTCCCGAAACGCGATGAAAAACCGCGTATCAAATCGGCGAACATTTCCTGGCGGTGTCACAGCCCGGGCGAAATAGCGCAGATCGCCAAGTGCAGGCAATACGCCACGTTCGAGGAATGCACACCAATCTCTATTATCAGGCATTATTATGTTGCCTGATGACAGTTGTTTACCAGAAAGAATTTTATCAGATGAGGGACGGGCAACCCGCAATCCCGTTTCCTCAAAGGTTTCGCGGATGGCGCAAAGCCCAAGCGCACGTGCGCGGCGTAGCGATGCGCGTGCGCCCATGCCCGAAAGCAGTTTCTGCGTGTCATCCACGCTCAATTCGCTTGCAGCAGTGATTGCGCCATCGCCTGCGTCGGCTCTGCCGCCGGGGAAAACGAATTTTCCCGGCATAAAAACCAGACTGGGGTGACGTCGGCCCATAAGAATGCGCGGCGTGGGGCCAGTGCGGTCAATTAGCAGCAAAGATGCGGCATCGCGTGGCCGCAACACTGGCTTTACTAATGCTGGTTCGGAAGGGGTGGGAGATGTCACGGCAGAACCGCTTGTTATGTGACGTCGCTATATTCGCCTTCGCCCTGACCACCAAACCCATGCATGAACAAGGCCCATTGCAACCCGATGGTAGCACCTTTGACCGGCTGCAACAGGAGCAGAGACATCACAACGATCATCGGACCCCATATTGCCATATGAGCCAGCAGCGAAAGGTTGGTGGTGGATTCCACACCCATGAAAGCGGCAACGACAATATGGCCGACTATCAGGATTGTCAGATAGGCAGGCAGATCATCGGCGCGCTGTTCGGTATAATCCTCACCGCAAACGGAGCAATGATCGACTGGCTTCACAAAAGCGCGAAACAGCTTGCCTTCGCCGCAATGGGGGCAGCGGCACTTGAAGCCTCGCCATAGCGCCTGCTTCAAATCACGGCTTGGACGTGCGGCTTTCGGGTTTTGGCCACCGAAAACCTGTACGTGATTATCTGTTGAACTGGCCTCTAACGTACTCATTTGCGACCTTTTCTTTTTGAGCGTGAAACGCCTGCTGGCTTTCCTGCGCGCCCGCGCATTCCCTTGGTTGCCTTATGATGCGAACGCGTCGACATCGGCAGGGAGTGCGGTTCCGAAACCATCTCAAAACGAAGTGCACCCGCGACAGGGAGCGCTTCCACCAGCTTCACCGTAACGCTATCGCCGAGGCGGAAGCCTTTTCCGCTTCTTTCACCAGCGAGTGCGTGGTTTGCTTCATCATACAGATAGTATTCATTGCCCAAAGTTGAAATGGGGACAAGTCCGTCTGCGCCATATGTCGCAAGAGACACGAAAAGTCCGGCTCTCGTAACGCCCGTAACACGGCCCTCATACTCGTCGCCGAGATGAGCTGCGAGGAAATGTGCAATCAGGCGGTCAACTGTTTCGCGTTCAGCCAGCATTGCGCGGCGTTCGGTTGAGGAAATAAGTGCTGCTGTTTCTACAAGCTGCGCTTCTTCGTCGGTGGTCAGGCCATCCTTGCCAAGTCCGAGCGCCTTCACCAATGCGCGATGCACGATCAGATCGGCATAACGACGGATTGGCGAGGTGAAATGGGCATACTTGTGCAAATGCAGGCCAAAATGGCCAATATTATCAGGGCTATAAATAGCTTGACTCTGCGTGCGTAACACAACCTGATTGACCAGATCCTGATGATCTGTTCCGTCAACGGCTTCAAGAATACGGTTGAACTGGCTGGGCTTGAGAGCAACGCCTTTGGCAAGATTAATTTCAAGCGTGCGCAAAAATTCACGCAAGGATTCTTGCTTGGCGAGTGCCGGTTCATCGTGAATGCGGAAAATCAGCGGTTGGCGATGCGCTTCAAGCACTTCGGCCGCTGCCACGTTGGCCTGTATCATACACTCTTCGATAAGCTTATGCGCGTCCAGACGTTCCGGCACGATAACCTTGTCGACCTTGCCATCAGCAGCCAGAATAATTTTCTTTTCCGGCAGATCAAGTTCAAGCGGTTCGCGTGCATCACGTCCGCGTTTGAGCGCTGCATAGGCAGCCCAAAGCGGCTTCAGGATGGTGTCGAGGATCGGCGCAGTCTTCTCGTCGGTTGCGCCGTCAATCGCCGCCTGTGCCTGCTGATAGGAAAGCTTAGCGTGTGAGCGCATCAGTATGCGATGGAACTTGTGCGACTTCTTATGACCGTTTGCGTCAAACACCATACGAACAGCAAGCGCTGGGCGGTCTTCCAGTTCACGCAATGAACACAGATCGTTTGAGATGCGTTCCGGCAGCATAGGCACTACGCGATCAGGGAAATAGACCGAATTGCCGCGCTTTAAGGCTTCGCGATCAAGGGCAGAGTTGGGGCGAATATATGCAGCAACATCGGCAATCGCTACGACAACGACAAAGCCGCCGAGATTTTTGGGATCGGTATCCGGTTCTGCATAAACCGCATCATCGTGGTCTTTTGCATCTGCTGGGTCGATGGTGAGCAGAGGCATTTCGCGCCAGTCTTCTCGCCCGTCAAGTGTAGCGGGCCTTGCATCCGCTGCTTCACGCAGGACTTCCTCAGGGAAGATGTGGGGAATTTCATGCTCATGAATAGCGATCATCGACAGCGCTTTTTCACTGTCTACGGAACCAACGACCTGACGTACTTTGCCAGATGGCAGACCATAGCGGCGCGACGACAGAAGTTCCACTTCGACAAGATCGCCACTTTTCGCATCTAACAGCGATTGTGGGTCAAGCTGTACTTCTGGCTGCTTGCGATTGACCGGCTCAAGCCGCCAGTCCCCATTGCTCAGTTTGCGCAAAACGCCCAGCACTGCATTGTTGTTTTGCTCAAGAACCTTGATGACACGCGCTGAGTATTCTGGGCCGTCATCCTCTTTGCTGCGGAAAATTTTCGCCAATACGCGATCGCCGACGCCCACAACTGGACCATCGGATGTTTTGTTCAAGCGTGTGCGACGAATCAGAACAACAGGCGGTTTGCCATATTCCGCCTCGTCCCAATCGACTGGGCTGGAAACGAGGCCGCCTTCTTTATCGCGACCTGTTATGATCAAACTGGCAATTGGCGGCAATGAGCCAGGACGTGACAGGCGACGGTCGCGCTTTTCCAGCAATCCCTCGTCTGCCAATTCACGCAGCAGGTCTTTAAGATAGACGCGCGCATCGCCCTTGATGTTGAAGGCTTTGGCAAGCTCACGCTTGCCTGCACGGTCCGGATTTTCCTCAATGAATTTGAGAACTTCCTGACGCGTCGGCAAATAGGCAATCGGATCAGCGGTCTTTGCCTCGTTGAGTTTTGCAGTTGCTGCACGCCGTTCGGTCCGTGCGGATCGTCCGGTATCGGGTTTGGGGAAACGGCGTGCCAATTCTTACTCCTCTGCCGGCTTCGCTTTTGCTTTGGAAGCGGCTGTTTTCTTTGCTGCTGGCTTCTTAGCGGCAGCCTTTTTCGGCGCGGCTTTCTTCTCGCCGTCTGCGGACTTAGCGGCGGACTTGCGAGCAGGGGCCTTCTTGGTTTTGGTGCTGCCAGCTTTGGCGGCAATTAAGGCGAGCGCTTCTTCCATCGTCACACTGGCTGGTTCTTTGCCCTTTGGAAGCGTGGCGTTGACCTTGCCCCAATTCACATATGGACCGTAACGACCATCGCGCACGGTGATCGACCCGCCCTCGGGGTGGTCGCCAAGTGTTGCAAGTGCGGCAGGGGTTGCGCGGCCACGACCGGGGCCTTTGGATTGCTTGTCTGCAAGAACAGCAACGGCGCGATTAAGACCAACCGAAAATACCTCTTCGGCATTTTCGAGATTGGCGAAGGTGCCGTCATGGCTGACATAAGGCCCATAGCGCCCAATGCCTGCCGAAATCATCTTGCCGGTTTCAGGATGCTGTCCAACATCACGTGGCAGTGACAGAAGCGCAACTGCCTTTTCATGATCAACCGTATCAAGTGACCAACCCTTTGGCAGGCTGGCGCGCTTGGCCTCCTTGCCTTCGCCACGCTGAATATAGGGGCCAAAGCGACCGGTGCGAGCGGTGATCTCTTCCGCCGTGAACGGATCTTTGCCAAGCGACTTCGGCTCATCGGAAGCTGCCGCCTCGCCATTGCCTTCACCGCCAAGCTGACGGGTGAATTTGCATTCAGGATAGTTGGAGCAACCAACAAATGCACCATATTTGCCGAGCTTCAGCGAAAGCTGGCCGGTGCCGCAAGTCGGGCACGAGCGTGGATCGCTCCCATCGCCACGATCAGGAAACGCGAGCGGTGCAAGCTCTTCATTCAGTGCATCAAGAACATTGGTAACGCGCAACTCCTTGACGTCATCAATGGAGCCGGAGAAATCGCGCCAGAAATCGCGCAAAACGTCTTTCCACAGCAGTTTGCCATCGGAAATAAGATCAAGCTTTTCTTCCAGATCAGCGGTGAAATCGTATTCCACATAGCGTTTGAAGAAGCTTTCAAGGAACGACGTTACCAAACGACCTTTCGGGTCTGGCGTCAACTTGCGCTTGTCGATGGTGATGTATTCGCGATCGCGGAGCGTTGCGAGTGTCGCGGCATAAGTCGATGGACGGCCAATGCCTAACTCTTCCATCTTCTTGATGAGAGAAGCTTCAGAATAACGTGGCGGCGGCTCTGTCGAATGCTGTGTGGCATCGATTTTTTCGCGGCCAATTGTTTCGCCAGAACGAATTTCCGGCAGCTTTGCGCTGTCTTCGTCCTCATCTTCTTCTTCGCGATGATCGACATATGCAGCGAGGAAGCCGTCAAATTTCGTTACCGAGCCATTGGCACGCAGCATTGCCAAACGCGAACCATTCGTTGCTTCGATATCAGCTGTCGTACGCTCAATATCAGCAGCTTGCATCTGACTGGCGATGGTGCGCTTCCAGATCAGTTCGTAAAGACGCGCCTGATCTTCATCAAGATAGCGACGGACGTCTTTTGGATGACGCGAGAAATCCGTCGGGCGGATTGCTTCGTGCGCTTCCTGTGCATTCTTCGCCTTGCTGGAATAATAGCGCGGCTTTTCCGGCACATATTTCGCACCGAACGTGCCGCCAATTGCTTCACGCGCAGCTTGAATGGCTTCAGGCGCAATCTGCACACCATCGGTACGCATATAGGTGATCAGACCGGCAGTTTCGCCGCCGATATCAACGCCTTCATACAGACGCTGCGCAACCTGCATGGTGCGCGAAGCCGAAAAACCGAGCTGTCCGGATGCAGCCTGCTGCAGCGTTGAGGTGGTGAATGGAGGGCCAGGATTGCGCTTGGTTGGCTTGGCCTCAACGGCAACAGCCTTGAAACTTGCGCCTTCCAACATGGTGCGGATGGCCGTGGCCTGCTCTTCATTCTTGATGTCGAGCTTACCAAGCTTTTTTCCATCAACCGCAGTCAGACGAGCCGTAAAAGCATCGTTGCGCGGTGTTTTTAAAAGTGCAGCAACATTCCAGTATTCTTCTCGAATGAAGCGTTCGATCTCAGACTCGCGATCACAGACGAGGCGCAGCGCCACAGATTGTACACGTCCCGCAGAACGCGCACCCGGCAGCTTGCGCCAAAGCACTGGCGAAAGATTGAAGCCGACCAGATAATCGAGTGCACGTCGGGCCAGATAAGCATCGACCAACGGTTCATCGATATCGCGCGGGTTGGCGATGGCATCCAGAACGGCTTTCTTGGTGATTGCGTTGAATGCGACGCGCTTGACGGTTTTACCCTTGAGCGCCTTCTTTTGGTTCAGAACTTCCAGCACATGCCACGAAATGGCTTCGCCTTCGCGATCAGGGTCGGTTGCGAGAAACAATGCATCGCTGTCTTTCAGCGCTTTGACAATATCTGCCAGACGCTTGGAAGAATTGCTGTCAACTTCCCATGACATGGCAAAATCTTCATCAGGACGAACGGAGCCATCCTTAGCTGGCAGATCTCGCACATGACCAAACGAGGCCAGAACTGTATAGTTCGAGCCAAGATATTTATTGATGGTTTTAGCCTTTGCAGGCGATTCGACAACGACCACGTTCATTATAACTGCCCAGATTCGCAATGATTACGGGAAAGATGTCCCTCTATCGCGTTCAAATATTTGCCTTTCACATGAACAGCGGTTTGCGTTTGGTCAAGAGCACGGAGCGAAAAATCGACAAATACAACCAAAGATTGCTGTTGTTAATTATAAACCACATGGTAGTATTTGGCTGAGTTATATCCAATGGGCTTGGGGCATCGACGCTAAAAAATTATAGTTAGTTTTTGTAAAGCACGATCTATCGATTCAAAAAATTGAGCGCCCTTTGTGCGTTCGAAAGAGTGCACGGCGTCTCATGGCCAGAAGGGTGACTTTCAGACGCAGGCAATCGAACGATCTTGGGGGCAAGAATGGTTCAACGGGTAGCAACCCACCGGGAGATACTGATGTATATTGAGCAGATGCTTGAAGAACTCATTCTTATGGCAAAAAAGACTGACCAGCAGATGCTCGTCTATATGATGGATATGGCCTTGCAGGAAGCGCGGGACGGTCGCCGTATTCGCGAAAATGTAAAATAATAATTTAGGGTCTGTTGGTTTTGGAGCGTAGAAAGGATGAAAATTGCACAGGTTTAGGAGCAAAGCCGAGGGTGGAGGCGTTCTCTATCAAGATTTTGCGACGCAAAGCTGGGTTATTTTCATCATATCCCTTCAGGCTGTGGCGGGTTTCCCCTGAATGCGTCGAACTGCCATTGTTGAGATACACAACACGCCGACCTGCTCTCCTGTTCAGGAACGAAATCCGTGGCACGTCGCGCCCTGAAACAAAATCCCCACAGAGCCTAGAGCGTTTTATCGCATTATCCCGCGCAAAAAAGCTCACGCAGTTTTGCTGCAAATGCTTGAATTAGTTTATTGCGGCATAAGAGCCACCTGATTGCCCGGATAGCGTAGGAGCCTCCCTGCAAGATCAAGTTCGAGAAGTATCAGCTGCGCATTGCTTGGTTCTAGACCCGTGTGTCTGACAAGCGAGTCCACATCGATAGGAACCGGACCAAGCGCATCAATCAAAATATCACGCTGTTCATCGGTAGATATGGCGTGACGTGACTCTGGCGGCTCCTCAAACTGGCTGAGAAGATCAGACTGATCGGTATTGGTTCGAATTGTATCTCCGCCAATCAACGGCGTGAGGGATTCAACCACGTCATCCGCATTCGTCACCAGCGTTGCGCCTTGTTTTAAAAGAGCATTGGTGCCGCGCGCACGAGGGTCCAGTGGCGAACCGGGGACGGCAAACACTGTGCGGCCTATTTCACCCGCCATACGCGCACTGATCAGCGAGCCAGAACGCTCTGCCGCTTCAACGACGATGAGACCGAGTGACAGCCCAGCAATGATGCGGTTGCGGCGTGGAAAGTCTTTGGAGCGTGGTTCCGCACCCATAGGCATTTCGGTAATAAGCGCACCGCCATTCTCGGGAATAGCGCGGTAAATCGGAAGGTTTTCAGGCGGATAGGGCCGGTCGAGACCGCCTGCAAGAACTGCAATTGTTCCGCTTGCCATGCTGGCCTTATGGGCTGCCGCATCAATGCCGCGTGCGAGGCCGGAAACAATCGCAAAACCGGCAT
>Ga0308157_10006656_pt1 | contig 13753 bp, 7 predicted proteins | sample PhyBR1_FD_201035 | JGI IMG/M metagenome (GOLD analysis project Ga0308157, IMG submission 201035) | Phyllosphere microbial communities from UC Gill Tract Community Farm, Albany, California, United States - DLSLB.R1 | ecosystem: Host-associated > Plants > Phyllosphere > Unclassified | place: USA...
TTATCTACAGAACGCCACGCGGACGTGAAGTTACCGAAAAAGCTTACACCCATTTGGGCAAACAGAATTTAGGCAAACAAGCAGGTTTGTTTAACGATCATGACTAAATTTTTTTGTTTAATACACTGCATTTTCTGTTTTTAAACCACAATAGAAAATATAGTTATTTACAGATTTATTAGCAGGTATAGAAAATAAAAGGCATAATAGTTTTTATCATTGATAAAACACATAGTCAAGCTATGTTTATTTTGTACGATACAAAAACTATGTAACCTAAAATTTTTTCAACAGTAAATACAGAATCTATGTGGTAAAAAACAACTATTTGGTTTTTAGTTTATTACATATAAAGATAATGCGCTATGGATTCATTGTTATACTTATCCGTGCATCTGTGGGAAATAGGTAGCTTATGACTAACAAAGAAAAATATACACAGTTTATAAAAGATAAAGCCCGCGATTTGGGCTTTTCTTATTGTGGTATTTCGCAGGCAACTTTTTTAGAAGAAGAAGCCCCACGATTAGAAAGTTGGTTAAAAAACAACATGCACGGCGAAATGAAGTATATGGAAAATCATTTCGATAAGCGATTAGATCCGCGTTTGCTGGTTCCCGGTGCAAAATCGGTGGTGTCTTTATTGTTGAATTATTTTCCTTCCGAACAGCAAAATCAAGATTCATATAAAATTTCAAAATACGCTTACGGCGAAGATTATCATTTTGTTATAAAAGACAAGTTAAAAGATCTGCTGCATTACATTAACGATGAAATAGGCGAGGTCGATGGTCGTGTTTTTGTAGATTCGGCTCCGGTTTTAGATAAAGCTTGGGCAGCAAAAAGCGGATTGGGCTGGGTTGGTAAAAACAACAACTTAATCAGAAAAACTGAAGGATCGTTCTTTTTCGTTGCTGAATTAATCATTGATTTAGATTTAGTGTACGATACCGCAACAACCAATCACTGTGGTTCGTGTACCGCTTGTATCGATGCTTGCCCCACACAGGCAATAGAATCGCCTTATATCGTGAACGGAAGCAAATGTATTTCGTATTTGACTATTGAATTAAAAGATGCCATTCCCGATGAATTTTCCGGCAAGTTAGATGATTGGATGTACGGTTGCGATGTCTGCCAAGATGTTTGTCCGTGGAACCGATTTGCAAAACCAAATGCAGAACCACTTTTTAAGCCAAAACCAACGTTGATTGATTACGACAAACAGCAATGGAACGATTTAACCAATGAATTGTTCAACGAAATTTTTAAAAAATCGCCGGTAAAACGTACTAAGTTTTCTGGTTTAACTCGGAATATAGCTTTTTTGAATAAAGACGAATTGTAATTTGTTATATAAAAAATGAGAAACTATTGTTTCTCATTTAATCTGCTATTTCTCGAAGACTTGTTAATGAGTTTATTTAATACGTATTTCTTCTACAATAGAGTGTTTTTTATAGCTGTTTTTTTCTAATTTAAAAAAAGAAATTTCAACATTATAGATTTTGTGGTTCTCAAATGGTTCAATTCCAAAAGATAATTTATTGAATTTTGAAGTCACTTTATAGTTTTTGTCCAAAATCAAAACTCTTCTACCTTTTGGATATATATTAATCGAAATATAATCCTCTTTTGAAAAAGTATCTAGATTTTTAAATACTAAATAAATTGGGTATGGCTTTAATTTGTCAATTTCCTTATCAATTGAATGGATATAAAATATATCAGTAGGGAATTCGGAATAATAAGAATCATTTTTTGCACCTAGACGATCGTTTTCCTTTAAGCTTTCTAAAAGTCTTAGCTCTAAATCTCTACTATAACTAATTAACTTCTCAAAGTTCTCAATTGTAGTTTGATATTCCTTTTCTTTAATAGTTATAACATTATTTAATGAATCAATTCTTTTTCCATCAATTTTTGACAATATTGAATCAGTAATTCTAAGCCTCATATTAGCTTTTTCCATGATTGTATTTTCTATATTCTCAATTTTTGAATACCCAAAAAAAGCTAAAATAGAACCAAGTATTGTTACTGAAATAATGATAATCTTCAAATTACTCTTATATGATTTTATATCTACTCTATAATCGAATAAATCCTCTTTCAATTTATTTAACATAGAGAACTTAATGTCAGATCCAGTATCTTCATTATTAGGAGTTTCCATAATTTTTTTTTTTAAATAGCAAATAACATATTAATCGCCGCAATATACTATTTAAATTCAAATGTTAAAAAAGATGATTTCATTTGTTTGTAAATTATGGAGTTGGAGTGTGAAACCCCACGCTAGCGCAAGCGTCACGCTTGTGCTTACTATATTATTTATATGAACGAGCAAGATGCTCACGCCAGCGAGTGCCGTTGCAATGTTCATAAAAAGTATGAATGAATTTATATTTATGATGAGAAGCTGAAACAAGTTCAGCTTGGCAGTTCTTTGTAATGTTTGACTGTTACAACAACCAGTAAAATCTTATATAATGCTATTATTTATTCCATTTCTTCAAAAAAAATAATCAAAACTTTTTTGTTCTTCTTTTAAGGTTGGTATATTTGTTACTTATCAAAAAACGAAATCATGCACAAAGATTCAAAAAGAAGAGAAGCTTTATTATATCACGCTAAACCAAAACCCGGTAAAATTGCCGTAGTACCAACAAAACCTACAAGTACACAACGCGATTTGGCTTTGGCTTATTCACCCGGAGTTGCAGAACCTTGTTTAGAAATCGAAAAAAATCCCGAAAATGCTTACAAATACACTGCTAAAGGTAACTTGGTTGCGGTTATTAGTAACGGAACGGCGGTTTTAGGTTTGGGCGATATTGGTGCATTGGCATCAAAACCGGTAATGGAAGGTAAAGGTTTGCTGTTTAAAATCTTTGCTGATATCGACGTTTTTGATATTGAGGTTGATACAAAGAATATCGACGATTTTGTAAAAATTGTAAAAGCGTTAGAACCTACTTTCGGTGGAATTAACCTGGAAGATATCAAAGCGCCTGAATGTTTTGAAATTGAACGTCGTTTAAAAGAAGAAATGAATATTCCGGTAATGCATGACGACCAGCACGGAACAGCAATTATTTCCGGTGCGGCATTAATCAACGCGTGCGAATTACAGAAAAAAGATATTAAAGACGTAAAAATTGTAGTAAGCGGTGCAGGTGCCGCAGCAAATTCGTGTACGCAAATGTACATTTCGGTTGGTGCAACCAAAGAAAACATCGTAATGCTAGACAGTAAAGGTGTTATTCGTGCCGATCGTGAAAATTTAGATCCGTCTAAAGCTGTTTGGGCAACCAATCGCGACATTCGTACGTTAGAAGATGCTATGAAAGATGCCGATGTATTCATTGGCTTGTCTGCAGCAAACGTGTTAACGCCAGAAATGTTAAACACCATGGCGGCAGATCCTATTGTTTTGGCAATGGCAAACCCAAACCCAGAAATTGCGTATGATTTGGCAATGGCAACGCGTACAGATATCATTATGGGAACTGGTCGGTCAGATTTTCCAAATCAGGTAAATAACGTTTTAGGTTTTCCGTTCATTTTCCGTGGTGCGTTAGATGTTCGCGCAACAAAAATCAACGAAGAAATGAAACTCGCTGCCGTTTATGCATTGGCAAATCTGGCAAAAGAAACAGTGCCTGAACAAGTGAATATTGCTTACGGAGCAAAAAAATTAAGTTTCGGTAAAGATTATATCATTCCTAAACCGTTTGATCCACGTTTAATGACCGAAATTCCACCGGCAGTTGCAAAAGCGGCTATGGAATCGGGTGTGGCAACAGAACCTATTACAAATTGGGAAGCCTACCGCAATGAATTGTCAGACCGTATGGGATCAGACAATAAGTTGGTTCGTTTGTTAATGAACCGCGCAAAAATGGATCCTAAAAAAGTGGTTTATACCGAAGCAGATCAGTTAAATGTGTTGAAAGCAGCACAAATTGCTTATGAAGAAGGTATTGCAATTCCTATTTTATTAGGAAATAAAGAGATTATTTTAGAACTGAAAGAAGAAATTGGTTTTGATGCCGATGTAATGATCATTGATCCTAAAACCAACGAAGAAGCAGAACGCAGAGAACGTTATGCAGAATTTTTCTGGAATTCAAGAAAACGTCGTGGAGTAACGATTATCGACGCTCAAAAATTAATGCGCGACCGTAGTTATTTTGCCTCAATGATGGTTTTGAAAGGCGAAGCAGATGCTATGCTTTCAGGTTACTCACGCAGTTATCCAACATCGTTAAGACCGGTTTTAGATTTAATTCCGCGTGCAAACGGCGTAACAAAAGTAGCGGCAACGAATTTAATGCTTACCAATCACGGCCCAATGTTTTTGTCTGATACGTCTGTTAACCCAAATCCAACGGCAGATGAAATTGCAAAAATTGCTTTAATGACAAGCCGTGTGGTAAAAATGTTTGGAATGGATCCGGTTGTGGCAATGATCTCTTACGGGAACTTTGGATCATCAAAAGAAGAAACTCCAAGAAAAATGCGTAGTGCGGTGGAAATATTGCATGAACAACATCCGGAAATGATTGTTGATGGGGAAATTCAAATGGATTTTGCTTTGAATCAGCAAATGTTGAAAGAGAAGTTTCCGTTTTCAAAATTAGTAGGCAAAAAAGTAAATACGTTGGTTTTTGCTAATTTAGATGCTGCCAATACAACTTACAAAATGCTGAAAGAATTAAACGGCGCTACATCAATCGGACCAATTTTATTAGGTTTAGAAGCTCCCGTTCACGTATTTCAGTTAGGCGCAAGTGTAGATGAAATGGTGAATATGACGGCGGTTGCGGTAATTGATGCGCAGGAAAAAATCGCAAGAAAAAAGAATATGTAATTTTTATAAAATATACCAAAGCCAATAAGCGTTAATTTATTAATAAAATTTTCTATTTTTGATGAAAATTTAAAGTAAAAGAATGATTGCGTTTTTAAAAGGTCGTTTGGTAGAAAAAACTCCTACAGATATTATAATAGATTGCAACGGAATTGGCTATCAGGTTCATATTTCGTTGCATTCTTATTCTTTGATTAAAGATGCAGAAGCAATTCAGATCCACACTTACCTTCAAATTAAAGAAGACGCACACATTTTATACGGATTTATAGAAAAAACAGAACGCGAGCTTTTTAAGCTGTTGATCTCGGTTTCTGGAATTGGCGGAAATACGGCTCGAAATATGCTGTCGTACGTATCGCCACAAGATTTGATTCAGGCAATTGGATCAAACGATTTAAAAACAATACAGGCGATCAAAGGTATCGGACTAAAAACAGCACAACGCGTTATATTGGATTTACAGGAAAAAGTGCTGAAATTGTATGGTTTAGAAGATTTATCTGCCCATGTAAACAATACAAATGCAGATGAAGCGTTATCTGCTTTAGAAGTTCTTGGTTTTGTACGAAAAGCTACCGAAAAAGTAGTTAAAAAAATTGTAGAGCAAAATCCGGAAGTTACTGTAGAGCAGATTATTAAGTTGGCATTAAAAGGGTTGTAGCATTTTGAGAGCATCTTCACGTATATACATTTATTTAAAATACTTTTTGGTTGTTATCTTTTTGGGTAACGCCGCGCCGGCTTTGGCACAGATTGAAGAAACCGAAGAAGAAACCGTAATTATTCGCGGAGCTATTTCTTTGAAAGATGTAGACAGTATCATGAAAATGTACACCTACGATCCGGTTTCAGACAAATACTTGTACACCGTTACCAATAACGAGTACAATTTGGAATATCCTATGGTTTTAACCCGTAAAGAATACGAGGATATTTTACTGAAAGCTGCCATGCGTGAATATTACGCAAAACGTCTTGCAGCAGCTTCAGACCGATTAACAGAAGAAGAAAAGAAAGATTTATTACCGGGATATTATGTAAACTCTAAACTTTTTGAAACCATTTTTGGTGGCAATACTATTGATGTAAAGCCAAGCGGATCGGTAGAATTAGATTTGGGTATTCGGTTTACAAAGCAAGATAACCCCATTATATCACCAAGAAACCGCCGAACGTTTGCGTTAGATTTTAACCAGCGTATCAATTTAAGTTTACAGGGAAAAGTAGGAACACGTTTAAATACCGATATCAACTTTAACAACCAGTCAACATTAGATTTTCAAAAGCAGATGTTGAAATTAAACTACGAACCAGACGAAGACGCTATTCTTCAAGGGATCGAAGTTGGTAACGTAAGCATGCCTGTAAATAACTCGCTGGTTCGTGGCGCGCAAAACCTTTTTGGTATAAAAACCAAATTGCAGTTTGGGCGTACTACAATTACCGGAGTGGTTTCTAAACAAACATCAGAACGCAGAACTATTGTTGCCGAAGGTGGTGGAACGGTTCAAAACTTCGAAATGTTTGCTTTGGAATATGAGCAGAACCGAAACTTCTTTTTATCGCAATATTTCAGATATCAGTACGATAATGCCTTAAGAAATTATCCGTATATCGACAGCCGTGTGCGTATTACCCGTGTGGAAGTTTGGGTAACCAACCGTCAAAACCGTGTAGCGCAAACAAACAATAACATGCGTAATATTATCGCGCTTCAAGATTTAGGTGAGGCACGATTAAGCAATGCAAATACCGACCGTATTATTGGATTAGATGTAAATGCAAATCCTTCATTTTTTGGAACTTCACAAGTTAATGCCCCGGTTGATAATAAGAACAACCAGTTTAATCCCGGAGCAATCGGAACCAATTTTTTGAATGAAGGTATCCGTCAGATCAATACCGCACAGGCAGGTTTCAACATTCCGGTGACCGAAGGTCGTGATTACGTGAAATTAGAAAATGCCCGTAAATTATTAGAAAACGAATTTAAGTTTCATCCGCAGTTAGGATACATTACGTTACAGCAACAATTGAATAACGATGAGGTTTTGGCTGTAGCGTTTGAATATACCATTGGCGGAAGAGTATATAAAGTTGGTGAGTTTGGAACCGATGGGGTAGATGCTACGGTAATTGGGCAAGATGGAAACAATCAGGATATACCAACAACGCAGAGTTTGGTTTTAAAGATGCTGAAAAGTACGTTGGCATCTGTTGATGAACCAGTTTGGGATTTAATGATGAAAAACATGTATCAGATTCCTAATACAAGTTTTATCGAAAAAGAAGGCTTTCGTTTTAATATCATGTACACCGATCCTTCTCCGTTAAATTATATTTCGCCGGTTGCAGGAACTACTTTGCCAGAAGATGTGGCGAATACGCCTTTATTGAATGTCTTTAATTTAGATAGATTGAACTCTACCGACGATCCGCAAGCAGGCGGAGATGGTTGGTTTGATTATATCGCGAACAGTCCAACGAGCAATAACCCTTCTAACAACAACAATAACAATCAAGGCGGTGGTGGCGGTTACGGAAATAATAATAGTTCGGCTCTTCAAAACATGAATAAGTTCGAAGGTATTACCGTTGATCAAGAACGCGGACGAATTATCTTTACAACGGTTGAACCATTTGGGGAGCATTTATTTAAGAAGCTTTCTGGCGGTACAGGCGAAAACTATGATGTAGATGCAAGTTACAACCCTAACCAGAAAAAATACGTTTATAAAAATCTGTACCGTAATACCTATACCAAAGCTTTACAAGACAGTGAAAAAAATAAGTTTCAGTTAAAAGGAAAAGCCAGCAGTTCAGGCGGTGATGGTATACAAATTGGCGGATTCAACATTGCACAAGGATCAGTTGTTGTTACCGCAGGTGGTAGAACGCTGATGGAAGGTGCCGATTATAATGTAGATTACCAACGTGGGGTGGTTAATATTTTAGATCCGGGATTGCGTGAAAGTAATACGCCTATTGAAATTTCTGTGGAAGAAAATTCAATGTTCTCTCAAAACCGAAGAAACTTTTTCGGGGTACATGTCGATCATCAGGTAAACGACAAGTTAATATTAGGCGCAACCTATTTACGCTTAACAGAACAGCCTTTAACCGTAAAATCAAACTATGGCGAAGAATCTGTAAACAATACTATTTACGGTTTCAATGCCAATTATTCTACCGATTTACCTTTCTTAACACGTTGGGTAAACAAGTTGCCAAACATCGATACCGATGTAATGTCTAGCTTAACCTTTAAAGGGGAGTTTGCTTACTTAAAACCGGGCGCATCTAAAATGGATCAGCTTAACGGCGAAGCAACTTCTTACATTGAAAATTTTGAAGGAACACAAAGTAACATCGATGTACTGAACCCGACTATGTGGTTTTTATCATCTGTGCCAGTTGGTTTCGGAGAGAATTTTACCGATTTACAGTCAGGTTATCGTCGTGCTAAAATGTCGTGGTACAACATCGATCAGATATTTTACAGTCCGTACCGTCGTCCAGACAGTGTGACCGATGCCATGATTTCATCGAACAAAACCCGTCGAATCAATAAGGAAGAATTATTCCCTACAATGGATGTGGCGCAAGGCGAACTGTTAACGGTAAATCCATTAAACTTAACTTACTATCCTAAAGAACGTGGACCATACAACTTTAACCCGCAGTTTTTAGGCGCGAATGAATTGCCAAATCCGCAACAAAACTGGGCAGGTATCATGCGTTCTATTTCGTCTACCAACTTTGAGCAGGCGAATGTGGAATATATCGAGTTTTGGATGATGGATCCTTATACAGGTAATGCAGGCGATGTTACAACTACTGCAAATACAGGTAAGGTTTATTTTAACTTAGGATACATTTCAGAAGATATTTTGCAGGATGGTATGAAGCAGTACGAAAACGGACTGCCTACACCGGGAACAAATGCACCAACAATTAGTTCGGTTTGGGGTAAAGTTCCGGCATCAACCGCTTTAATTTATGCGTTTGATACCGATGCAAACAATAGAATTTATCAGGATGTTGGTTTAGACGGATTGAATGATGAGGAAGAGAAAGCTAAGTTTCCGCAGTTTGCCGGTATGGCAGATCCATCTGCAGATAACTACGAGTTTTTCCTAACAGCACAAGGCGATATCATTTCTCGCTATAAAAATTACAATGGTTTACAAGGCAACACGCCGATACAGTTTTCTGATACAAACAGAGGTAATAGTAACTTGCCTGATGTAGAAGATATTGATAACGATAATACCATGAACACCATTAATGCGTATTATCAGTACGAAGTTAATGTGAATTCAAATCCGGTTATCGGTGAAAATTATGTGGTAGATGTTCGTACAACTACCGAAAAGTTCTTGAACGGAAACACAACGCCGGTTAAATGGGTACAGTATAAAGTGCCAATTATCGCAAGTCAGGAATATGCGGTTGGAGCTATTTCAGATTTACAGTCGGTACGTTTTATGCGTATGTTCCTTACAGGTTTCTCTGAAGAAGTAACGTTGCGTTTTGCTACTTTGAATTTGGTTCGAAGCGATTGGAGAAGATATACAGATAATTTGGTTGAAGATCCAAATATAGTAGTGCAGGGAACCAACACAGGTTTCGATGTTACTACCTTGAATATATTGAACAACTATTCACGTACACCGATACCTTACGTTTTGCCTCCGGGTATCAACCGTGAACGCGTAAATCAGAATAATACCATCATCAATCAGAATGAGCAGGCATTGTCTTTACGTGTGTACAAGGCAAATTCTACGATAACTCCTGATGGTTTGGAACCAGATGATTCCAGAGCAGTATTTAAAAATGTTGGTAATATTGATATGCGCCAGTACAAAAAACTGCGCATGTTTTTACACGCCGAAGCATTAGAAAGTGCTACAGATGGTTCTAGGTTGAAAGATGATGAAATGGTAGCGTTCGTTCGTTTTGGAAACGATTTTACGAATAACTTCTATCAGGTTGAAATTCCGTTGAAAACTACGGAATGGGGTACAACTATTTCAGAAGAAATTTGGCCTTTAGCCAATGAAATTGAATTACAATTGGAATTGCTTACCAAGTTAAAGTTAATGCGTAACCGTGACCAAAATCAAGATCCTAATTTTATCTATTTTAGAAACGAAGACGAACTGGCGCCAGAACTGGCAAGTAAAATAAACAAACTGCGTATTGGTATCAAAGGAAATCCAAACTTTGGTATGTTAAGAACCATCATGATCGGGGTTCGAAACAATACAAGAATTCTTTATCAGGATTCACCACAGGCACCAAGAGATATTCGCGGGGAAGTTTGGTTTAACGAATTGCGTATGTCCGATATGACCAATAAAGGTGGTTGGGCAGCTGTTGCAACAGTTGATGCTAAAATAGCAGATTTTGCAGCGGTAACAGCAACGGTGAACAAGCAAACTATGGGCTTTGGTGCATTAGAACAAGGTCCGCAAGAACGTAGTCGAGAAGATATTTTTAATTACAATGTTACAACGGCGGTAAATGCACATCAGGTATTGCCTAAAAAATGGAATTTGAATATTCCGTTTAGTTATTCTATTGCCGAAGAAAAAATTACGCCTGAATACGATCCGAATGATCCGGATGTTCGTTTGCAAGCAAAAATGGACGAAGCGCAAAGCGCCGATGAACGCAAACAGATTAAAGATCGAGCTATTGAATATACCAAACGTACAAGTATCAACTTTATAGGGGTAAACAAGCAACGCAGTCCAAACCAGAAACAGCGTTTTTACGATGTAGAGAATTTAACGCTTTCACACTCGTTCAATCAGGTAGAACAGCATAATTTTGAAGTAGAACAAATGTTAGATCAACAGGCGCGTTCGTCATTAAATTATGCCTATTCGTTCAAACCTTGGGATATCGAGCCGTTTAAAAAAGCAGAAAATCTTAAAAAGAACCGCTATTTAAAATTGGTAACTGATTTTAATTTGAATCTGTTGCCGACAAGTGTTACTTTTAATTCTGATGTTTTACGCCAATACAATCAGCAAAAATACAGAATGATTGATGTGGATGGTATCGAAATTCAACCGTTGTACCGCAGAAACTATTTCTTTAATTACAACTACGGTGTCAATTTTAACCTTACAAAAAGTTTAACTGTTCTTTACACGGCATCAAACAATAACGTGGTTCGTAATTTTATGGATGAAAACCGTTTTGTAGATAATTCTCTGGGAATATGGGATGGTTATTTTGATACTGGAACGCCTAATTTGCGTATGCAGACTTTACAGTTAACCTATAAATTACCTTTTGATAAAATTCCATTCTTGGCATTTGTTAACAGTGATTATTCTTATACGGGCGATTACAGCTGGCAACGTGCAACCGATGCTTTTTCAAATGTTGATTACAACGGCGTAAATTACCAGTTGGGTAATACCATACAAAATGCAAACAGACATAGTTTAAATACCACTGTTACTATGGATGTGCTTTATAAGTATTTAGGTCTGGTAACAAGTAAACAAAAAAATAAAAAGCCAGCAGGATTTTCTAGTCAAAAACCACAACCGGGTCAAAAAGTAGAACGCAATAAAGAGCTGACCGATAAAGAGAAAAAAGAACAAGAAGAAAAAGGTTCTGTAGCATTAGATGCACTTATAAACGTGGTTACCATGGTTAAAACAGTAAACGTAACGTATGAACAATCAAACGGAACGGTATTGCCGGGTTACTTAGGTGGGTTGGGCTTTTTCGGAACTTCGCGCCCAACGCTAGGTTATGTGTTTGGTTCTCAGGAGGATGTTCGTTATGAAGCAGCACGTAAAGGTTGGTTAACAAACTATCCGGAGTTTAACCAAGAATTCAGCCGTATGCATACCGAAAATTTAGTGTTAAGAGCAGAAGCGCGTCCTATCGCTGATTTATCACTTACAATTGATGCTAGAAAGCAGTACAGCACCAACATGTCTGAACAATATGATGTAACCGATGGGTTGTACAATTCACGTTCGCCTTATGAATACGGAATGTTTAGAACAACGAACATTATGATTGGTACGGCATTTGGTAGAAGTGATGTAAACGGATCAGCAGCTTTTGAACAGTTTAAAGCAAACCGTATTGTGGTTGCAAACCGTTTGGCTACAGCACGCGGTATCGATTTGTCTGATCCTGCAAATATAGATCAGTATGGCTATCCGGTTGGTTACAGTAGAACAAATCAAGAAGTACTGATGCCTTCATTCTTAGCTGCATATTCTGGCAGAGATATATCAAAACAAGGCAACGGCTTTTTAAAAAGTATTCCGTTACCAAACTGGGAATTAAGATATACAGGGTTGACAAAATTGGGTTGGTTCAAGAATAATTTCACAAGAATTACCGTATCTCATAAATATACTTCGGAATATTCAATAAATAATTTTCAGACAAATTACGAGTATCTTGAAAATCCTAATACGTTAAATGCCGGTGGAAATTACCCTACCAAAAATGTGGTGAGTAATGTTACCATGATGGAAGAATTTAGACCATTGGTACGTCTAGATTTTACAACCAAATCACTTATCGATTTTGGTTTTGGAATTAATAGAGACAGATTGTTATCAATGAGTTTTGATAATAACTTGTTAACAGAAGTTCAAGGTAACGAGTACAATTTTAAACTTGGTTTTAGAATTAGAGACGTTGGCTTTACAACCAATTTTGAAGGTGTTGCCAACGGCGGTAGAATTATAAGTGATATGGTTTTTACAACTGAATTTTCTTGGCGCCGCAACCAAACACTTATTCGTTATTTAGATTATAACAACAATCAGATTGGGGCAGGGCAGGACATCAAGAATATTAAAGTTGGTATAGATTACGAATTAAGTAAGAATTTTATGGTGCGTTTTTACTACGAACACATGTTCTCTAAAGCAGTAATTTCAACCATGTACCCAATTACCAATTTACGTTCGGGAATTACTTTACGATATAATTTCGGAAATTAAACAGTAAAAATTTTTCAATCATCAATAAAGTTATACATTTGCTTTTAAAATAATAAACAATGAATATACCAGCTAATTTAAAGTATACAAAAGACCACGAGTGGGTTAGTTTAGAAGGCGACGTTGCAACTGTTGGAATTACCGATTTTGCACAGAAAGAATTAGGAGATATCGTTTATGTTGAAGTGGAAACACTTGACCAAACGTTAGATCAGGATGAAGTTTTTGGAACGGTTGAAGCCGTTAAAACAGTATCTGATTTATTTTTACCTGTTTCTGGTGAAGTGGTAGAATTTAACGAAAACCTGGAAACAGAACCAGAATTGGTAAACACCGATCCTTATGCTGCAGGTTGGATGATTAAAATTAAAGTTGCCGATACTGCACAGTTTGATGCTTTATTAACAGCTGATCAATATAAAGAATTAATAGGTGCTTAACAAAAAGCTTATTGCCATAAGCTGGAATGTTTTAATATTGATTTTCTGTCTGATAAATTTATCAAACATCAATGAAGTTCAAAAAATAAGTATTCCGAATTTAGATAAAGTTGTTCATTTTATATTTTACACAACATCGTCTTTTTTATGGTCTTGGGCGTTGCTGAATAAAAAAGCATCCACTTTTAAATTAAATCTTACCCTAATTGTTTTTGGTTTGATTTTATTTGGATTGATGGTCGAGTTTTTGCAGGATATACTACCAACACAGCGTTCGTTTGAATGGTTGGATGTACTTTGTAACACTTTAGGCGTTTTATTCGGAACCACCGTTTATTTAATATATACAAAATTTAAACCTCACAATTCGTGAGGTTTTTTTATTTTAGTAACATGAAGAATGTAACCGATTTTTTAGACGCAACCTATCTTAAAAC
>Ga0308157_10006658_pt1 | contig 13753 bp, 12 predicted proteins | sample PhyBR1_FD_201035 | JGI IMG/M metagenome (GOLD analysis project Ga0308157, IMG submission 201035) | Phyllosphere microbial communities from UC Gill Tract Community Farm, Albany, California, United States - DLSLB.R1 | ecosystem: Host-associated > Plants > Phyllosphere > Unclassified | place: USA...
ATTATTATTTTATTCACGATTGGCCGCTTGGGGATTTTTATTTTCAACTGATTGGTTCAAAATCTTCGTCTTCAGACGAAAATTGCTTCAGCAAGTAGCCCTGTGATGCATACTGCTCTCCAGAAAATAGACCGGCCGGAGGCTGTTAGGTCTATTTTCTGGAGAGCAGTATGTCCTACGACACCGGCAGTCACACGGTTTTCTACCATCGTTATCATATCGTTTGGATCACCAAATATCGCTATAAGATGCTTACGGGCAGCTTGGGGTGCGAATACGAAATATCATACGTCGGGTTTGCAAAGAGCTGGGCGTCAAGATTGTCAAGGGCGTCATTTCCGGTGATCACGTCCATATGATGGTATCTATCCCACCGCAGCTTTCTGTCAGTGATGTGGTCCGACGCATGAAGGGCCGTTATTCTTACAAAGTGCAACAGGAATACCCAGAACTCAAGAAGCGCTATTGGGGCAGACATTTCTTGGGACGGGGCTACTTTTGCACTACAAGTGGCAATGTCACCGATGATGTCATACTTCAGTATATCCAGAACCACGCTGAACCTACCGGCATCAGCCGGTAGTTCTTCAGTGTGAAACATTTTATTTGTATTTTTTATAGCCATCACTAATGTTTTAGAAAAATAAGCAAATAAATGCTTATTCAATTTGAATAGAAAATCGATCTCCGATAGGAGGAAATCATATAATGTTTACTATTATCGACTCTCATAAACAGTCTTGCGCCGACATCTAACATTGTTATAAGTCTCTTATGTGCATTCTCACATCTCGAGGTATCCTACGAATGAGCGCCGTGACTATTTTTGATGACAGAGAAACTTCGCCTGCCCGTGTGACCTGCATAATCCCATTTCGGTATTTAGAAGATCGTCCGGATGCTGTAGAACGCTTTCGTCATCCTAAGTTAGACATTGATACGCCTAGTGTAATTCACTTCCTTGTGGTCGACGATGGTTCAGATCCCGAGAGAGTTCCTGCCATACGCAGTTTGTGTAAAAAGTTGGGATATTCTTATATATATTTAAATACATCAGACAGACAGTTTTCTGTCGGAAGGTGTCGAAATATTGGCGCGCAATACAGCAGATCTCAATATATCTTTATGCAGGACATCGATTTGATGCCCTATCCTGGTTTCTACAAAGAACTTCTTGCTGAGATTAGCATTCAGGATCTTGACGAAGACCCAAACCGCTTTCTTATGATACCGTATATATTCCTGACTGAATTGGGCACAGAAGGCTACCTAAAGGCCGATATTGCAACCAGAAAGCAGCTGTTTTTACATTACGCTCTGATTGCTGATAAGGATACAATAGAAAAGTATTCTAGTGGTACATCGGCAAATGTATACAATAGAATTTGGTATCTCCAAAGAGGAGGCAACGATAGTGATTTTGAGGGTTGGGGATATGAAGACATCGAGTTTAATACGCGAGCAATTCGAACCGATCGTTATTTCCCGATAGCGCGTGATTGGGCTGTAGAAAAATTCAACTTCAACAGCGTGCTGGAATGGAAGACCTATAAAGCAACATACCGTCTACACGGTGATCTTTGTCTGTTCAAAGGCATTGTTTTGTTTCACGCTTGGCATCCTGTCGTACAAGCATCAGATTATATGTTGAAGCAAGCCGTGAATCGTGATTTATTTATTAAGAAACTAAAAGAATTTCCTAAGACGGGAGTGCATCCTCCTGTACTGCCATCTTTTGTCGAAAAGAAATGGATCTGTTTTAGGCAGAACGCTTTCACCTCGGCTAGGCAGGTTCGTGCTGCTTTGGGTCAGGTCATAATAAAAGATGAGAATACTCTGTCGACACCAGCTGAGCTTACTGAACTTCTCAAATCGGAGTCTGCTGATGGACTAGTCTTTTTTAACCCATACCAAACCCCTAAGATGCAAGAGATCTATGAATGGGCGAGATCTTTAAAAATCGATTACCTTGTGGCTGAGAGGGGAGCACTACCCGGATCTTCATTTTTCGATACTAATGGTTTCTTGGCTGATAGCAAAACATATTCTAAATCGAGCTGGAATGCTAGGCTTACTCGAGCTCAGTCTGACGAAGCTGATATCATTCTTGATGATATTAAAGAAAAAAAACCCTCATTAGAAAGTCAGAGTAAGCCAGTTGGTCCGGATTCACTTCGGACATCTATGGGTATACCGCAGAATAATAAAGTCATATTTGTAGCACTTCAGCGGCCAGGTGATACAGTTACTCGTTTTTTCTTAGAAGATATCAGCTATGCGGATTATTTGGAGCAGATTCGTAGGCTGGACGCGATGATGCCGAATGATGTTACTTTAGTTGTAAAAAAGCATCCATTGGAGGATGACCTTTTGGATTTATCCAATGTTATCTATGCTAATGACGCTAATATTTACGATTTAATTCAAGCGTCTGATTTAGTTTGGACGTTTAATTCTGGGGTCGGTATTTTAGCAATGCTTTTTGGAAAGCCGGTAGCTTATAGTGGAAAAGCATTTTATTCGATTAAGGAAGTTAACTGGTACTGCTCTACCGCCGAAAGAGTTTTGGACCTCGTGAAAGAGTCTCGGTTAGAGATCGACAAACTTGCTTCACTCCAATTCTTACGGCATTTGGCCGGCCGTGTTTACTCGTTTGGCGAACATGTGACAAAACCCGTAAGAATGCCTGATGGCAGCAGAATGACCGCCACGACTGATATCCTCTATGAAATATTGCGTCTACCAAACAGAGTTATACGAACCCCTCGCCGAACCAAGCCAAAGGTCACCTGGGATTCATTTCTCTTTGATCGTTATCGATTCGCTGAAAAGCATTATTTGGATTCGCAAAAAAAAGCGCCCGTTGCTGCCCTTCTAAAGAATACCAGTGAAGTTTCGGTCTACGAACCGATCGAAATGCCTATGGCACCGACTAACTCCATCGTAAACGAAGATTGTGACAACGACATTAGAAGCTCAAAGCGATTCCAATGGTATTATAGCCTTTACAGCCGCTTTCTTTCTCCCGCCAAAGCCGAACATCTCTGGAACCGCCCATCATCATTTCTATCGAAGGCAAAACATCCTGCATCTAGAATTGGGAGAATATTGCTCGGTCGAGTTTTACTTAAACATAATGTTAAATGAAGTTAACATAAGGCTCAAAGATGAAATTGACAAGCACAGAGACAGAATGTTGGCGTAGGTGTGAAGCTGAGTTCTCTGACTATATAAAGTTGAAAGGTGGTTGGCGCGATCTTTCTGAAGAAAATTCAGATTTAGTTAAACGACGCAATGCGATCTCGATGGAATACTATGATAAACTGCATCGAAATGACGAGGCTTACAGGCTAAATAATTGGCTTATCGAGGATATCGGTCTTTTTAGTAAATTTAAATATTCAACTTTAGTTGAAGTTGGCTGTGGTAATGGCCGGTTTGCAGCGGAAGTAGCAAAGCAGACAGACAAAGTAATAGGACTTGATTGGGCGAAATCTCCAGAGTTTCCCATTGAGATAGAGAATTTAGAATTTAGACAAGTAGATATAGTTTGTGCAGACATCCCGCAATGTGACGTGTTATGCTCTTCAGATTTTTTGGAGCACATTAGCCCAGAGAATTTAGAGCCGCTTGTGAAAAGCTTTAGCACTAGTTCTCCAAATCAGTATCACGTCATAGCGTGTTATAATGATAATCATAGTCACTTGACAATTATGAGACCTGCTGCCTGGTTATCACTATTTAAACTTTATTTTCCGGATGCGAAATTACTTAATGTCCAGTGTAGAAGAAATCTATCTAGTAATATAATTTGTAAAATTGCGGCAGGCCAATTTATTTAGGCAGACTAGACGCTTTGATCGAAGCTTAATTCAAAGCTGATTTTGGAAGCTAACTATGAACGTCTGTTGATTTTCATCCGGAAGTGACGGCATCACTTCGACGTGAAAATCAACAGCATAGGCCAATATTTCGAAGAAAAGCAATCCTAAGAGAAACCACGCTCTCAGCCAATTTGGCAGCAGCAAGAATTTGGTTCAGATCATTATGAGTCTAGGGCCTAGTTTACAAAGCAGAAAATATACCGTCGCCGAGCTTAAGATCTGGTTTAACGGATTTATATAACTCAATGGGGCTTTCTTGAGATCTGAATTTCCGCTGAGAGCCGTCAGATTCATTCAATATCTTCGTATATATAACAGAGCCACCGGCGTCATGTTCTTGTATATAAAGTATGTTACTAAACGGCAATATGACTGATTTCTTGTTTGTAAAATGGTGAAAAATCAATAGCACAGGCATTTAACTCCGTTATGTCGAACTCCATTCCATTTAGCGCATATTTTCATAGATGACTAATGATAAATGAAGGCCACTAATTTACGTGAGACAAATCGCGGTTTGAAACTTGAAAAATAGCAATAGACGTAGTTCCTACCTAATTGGGCTTAGTTCATGACATACTCGTTTGATGCTATTCAAAAAAACTTTACTAAACCAGAAAGCAATAATAAAACTGGAGAGAACAATTGAAAATATTATCGTCATTATTATTTTATATAATTTATTTTTACGTAAATATCTCACCAAGTTTCGCTGAAAATAGTGATAACCGAAAATGTGGTATGGTTTCAAATATCTATTACTCCATGAATTTACCAGCTAATTGTGTTTACAGTAAAACCATTAAAATCAAACGTTCTGGAATTATTTTGAACTGTAATGGATCACTGATTGATGCTCGGAATTTGAATATAGGTATAAGTATCGAAGGGGACAACATTCAAGACATAGTTATTAAAAATTGTGTTATCAAAAGTTCAAAGGGACATGGAATTCTAATTAGGTCGGAAACAAGCCCGGTCGTTTTGGATAAACAGCCGCTACCAATGCGCTATGCCATAGCTCCCCGAAATATTTCTATCATAAACACACGGGTTGAGAGCTCAAGTGTAGTAGGGATTTTTGTCGGCTTTTATGTACGTGATGTTAAGCTGACTGGAAATACCATCTCTAATTCAGGTGGTGTTGGCTTATACCTTGAAGCATCATCTTCTAATAATCTAATAAGCAATAATTTTTTTTGGGCCAACGGTTTCGGGGATGTATTTCGGAATGGAAAGCGCTCAAACCGGGAAGCAATTGCGGTAGATTCATCGGCGCACAATATCATATCTAGAAATGTATTTATTGGAAACTCTGCGGGCGGTATATTTCTTTACAAGAATTGCTGGGAGAACAGTGATAATCCAAAAACTGTAAAACGCTGGCAACATTCAAATTACAATTTAATTGAAGGCAATTTTTTTTACGAGAAGAAAACTGCGGTTTGGATTGCATCGCGACAGTTGAAAAATCTATCTAATATGCGATGTGGAGATCCTGAAATCGCTCCAGGGTACTATAGGGATTATGCTTCATTTAATACTATACGGTCAAATCTATTTTGGGGTGGGAAAGTTGGAGTAAACATTCAAGATGATTTCAATATACTATTGGAAAATTATTTTATTAACTATCGTAAATATTGTATATATTTGCGGAACAAATCTACAGCCGAATTTATTAATCCCGTAATTGGGACAGTCATGAGAAAAAATTTTTGTATAAACTTTTATAATTCACTTCCTTATTCACGTCGTTCTATTATATTAATTTGCGACGAAAATAAACCTAATAACCGTCATAAATCTTGTAAAAACATCAATAAGAATTTTTGATGTGGCAATGTTTCTTTAAGAAGATGAGGAGACGAATGAGTTCGATCCGCAAAATCCGTAAGGCAGTTTTCCCGGTCGCCGGTCTTGGCACGCGCTTTCTTCCAGCGACAAAGTCCATCCCCAAGGAAATGCTTACCGTTGTCGACAAGCCAGTCATCCAATATGTGGTGGACGAGGCTCGCGAGGCCGGTATCGAACATCTGATTTTCGTCACTGGACGCAATAAGGCTGTCATCGAAGACTACTTCGACGCGCAGGTTGAGCTTTATTCAACACTTGCCGAACGCGGCAAAAAGGCTGAGCTTGAGCATTTGCAGGAATTGCAGCCGCAGCCAGGCACCACAAGCTTCACACGTCAGCAGGTTCCACTCGGCCTCGGCCATGCGGTCTGGTGCGCGCGTGGACTGGTTGGCGATGAGCCTTTTGCACTGCTTTTGCCAGATATGGTCATGCAGTCGAAGAAGGGCTGTCTCAAAGAAATGGTCGAGCTTTATGAGCAGACCGGCGGCAATGTGATTGCTGTGCAGGAATGCGATCCTGAAGAAGCCCATAAGTACGGCGTCGTCGGCAAGGGCAATGCGATCGGCAACGGCTTTGAGATCAACCAGATGGTTGAAAAGCCTGCCAAGGGCACCGCACCTTCCAACCTCTACATCAATGGTCGCTATATTCTTCAGCCGGAAATCTTTGAGCTGTTAAGCAAGCAGGAGAAGGGTGCAGGCAATGAAATCCAGTTGACCGACGCCATGCTCAAGCTGGCCGATCAGCAGAAATTCTATGGCTTCGACTATCATGGGCGGACGTTCGACTGTGGTTCGAAGTCAGGCTTTATCGAAGCCAACGTAGCCTTTGCGCTGTGGCGCAAAGATATCCGTCCAACGGTTGAAGTCTCCATTACAGATCTACTTAAGATGATCAAGCCTGAATAAGCTGAATTGAATTCGGATGAACCTCGCTCCTATTTCTAGGAGCGGGGTTCAAAGTAAACAAGACCACTACAACACTCAATTTCCGGTGAGCTCCCGTGCGGATTGAACCGCAATCATACGACTACTACAGTGGTCCGAATTACTGATCTTGTACTTCTTTGCAAATATGCCGATCATAAAGGCTATTATAGTAACCAAAGGTCTATGGTCGCCTGTCAGTTGGCCTTTCATCCGAGATTTGCGGGCATAAGCAGTCTGTGGTCATTTCAGTGATCAGCAGACCTTCGTCAGACAAAAGCTTCGAATGCCACTTCCCTTCTGGGGCCATTTTAGTATTTTTTCAGCATAGAGAGCAAGGCATAGACCCCAAATCCACTTATCCGTTATTTACTAGATTCTTAATTTATAGGATTTATATTAAAATATATTAGATCATGATAAATAATGATGAATTTTGACACTGAAGCGACTTAATGCATATTTGGCAATAGTTGACATTTGATACTTTACGTTTATTAGATTTGATATCAAACACAACAAAAGGGTTATTCTAAATGTTAGAAGAAACCACGGTATTGCCAAGTTATTTGAGGTAGGCGGCACGAACCCGTTGAGCTTTTGCTCATGCGTTCATTTCAGCAGTGTAGTCGTGCCATAATGCAAATGCATCGATACGTGCATGGCGGTAGGAACAAGCTGTGAGTTTATGGCGATGTGGACGGAAAATCAGATTAATCTGATCGTGAGCGGCAAGGAACCTTTGCGCATGTCGCGCTGACTTGAACCGCCCAAATATTTTTTCCCGTTTTCGCGTTGGCCTATGCGAGACTTCGATGGCGTTATTCAGGCCTTTATGAGCCCGATGATCCGCATCTGGTGAAAGATTTTGTATTGGCTTAATGTAACTGCGCAGCTTATCCGTCACGACGACACGTGGTTGACCGAATTGCTTCACCAGTCTGGAGAAAAAGCGTTTGGCAGCCTTGGTGTTACGACGTGTTTGAACCAGAATATCAAGAACATCGCCGTCCGCATCAATTGCCCGCCAAAGCCAATACTTCTTTCCTCCGATAGTGATGACGGCCTCATCAATGTGCCATTTATCATTCGGCCTTGGTCGGTCCCTGCGGATACAGTCGGCAAAATGGCGGCCGAAGCGATTAATCCAGACGCGAACGGTTTCCCGGCTGACAAGCACGCCACGCTCAGCGAGAAGATCTTCCACATCGGCCGTGCTTAACGCAAATCGGTGATAGGTCCAGACAGCGTAGCCAATAATTTCACGCGGAAAACGAAACCCCTTCAACCGGGGAAAGGAGCTGGGTAATTTCATGCCATATTGATACCGGAAACGCCAGGCTCAAACAACTTGGCAATGCCATCGTGCAATATCACTCTATAACGGTTAAATAGCGTAGTATTCAGAAATTATCTTCCACCATATTTCAGATAATGCCGATGCCAAGTCTTCTAACGCTTCGTATCGTTCAACCAGAAACGCATCACCATGTACGAACCTCTCGCGGAGTGTTTCGATGGTCATTGCAATCAACATTCTGAACTTACCCTCAATCTGGCAACGTTCTATTGTGTCAAATGGGTTTTGACGTCTCTTTTCAATGTGCTTCACGTTTCTTGCGACCCAATCATTGTTCATTTGTTCGCGTATGCGAATAAGGCCTTTGTTTGTCGACGATATTTCATTGAACAATGCATAGATATGCGAATGTTCTCTGTAAGCGTAACAGAAAGCCAAATTTGTCTCATATAGAAGCTGATAGGCGTCGACCTCCCCCGTCTTCTTTCGGATCGGTTCACGGCTTCCCCACGTCATATTCAAGAATGTTTCCAGTAGATTTACGAGTAGGCCATCGACATCTTTATAATGATTATAAAACGTCCCACGAGATAGGCCCGTTTCCTCCAGCACCTTCTCAATTGAAATCTTTGCGGATGGCTCACGGCTAAGCAGATTTGTTGCTGCCGTTAGCAACAGATACTTGGTTCTTTCTTTCTTCAGAAGTTTACGATCCAAGCTGCGTGCTTTTAGCCCGTCAGCAAATGATTGGCTATTAAGTGCGACACCGCTTGCTTGGAGTGGAGTATCCATATGCGTAACCTTGTTTGACCTGCAAAATTGAGTAGCACAATTCCACAAAGAAAGAAATTGACACTTTGTTCAAAAATGACATAGGATCCACAAAAATTACGATAATGACCAGCAGGGGTGCGAACGTGACGGGCGCTAAGCTAGAATTCAAGAACGTGAAAAAGTCATACGGACACGTCGTTGCCCTCAGTGATTTCAATCTGGCCGTCGAGCCTGGGGAATTTGTTTCTATTCTAGGTGCTAGCGGATCCGGAAAAACTACAGCGCTCAATGCATTGGCAGGATTTGCGTTCGCAGATAGCGGTCAGATCCTGTTGGATGGAGAAGATATCTCATTGGCCAAACCTGAGAAGCGTAATCTCGGGATGGTTTTTCAGAATTATTCGCTGTTTCCTCATATGACTGTTCTTGAGAACGTCATCTTTCCACTCAAGATGCGCGGAATTTCAAAGTCCGATGCACAATCAAAGGCGTCCTCTGCATTAGATGTCGTTCAGCTCCAAGCTCTTGCTAGTCGGTATCCGAAAGAACTATCAGGCGGACAACAGCAACGAGTGGCGCTCGCCCGTGCAATCGTTTTTGAACCACGCGTATTGTTGATGGACGAACCCTTGGGGGCACTCGATCTAAAGCTGCGCGAAGCCATGCAATATGAGATCAAGCAAATTCAACATAAACTCGGTTGCACCGTAATCTATGTAACGCATGACCAACACGAGGCTTTGGCTCTTTCATCCCGAATAGCGGTACTGCGTAACGGTGTAATCGAGCAGCTCGATACGCCCACCAATCTATATGATGCCCCAAGGACAAGATATGTCGCTGAATTTATCGGGCAGAATAATATCTTCGATACCGAAGCTAATGGACACAAAGTCTCTATTCCAGACTTGGCGATGACAATTGATGCCCCAGCAAACCTTTCCAGGTTCGCGTGCATTAGGCCAGAGAACTGGCAGCGGAGATTAAGTTCCTCGTCTGATGGTGCCTCAGCAACCGTCGACGAAGTGACCTTTCAAGGCGATTCTATTGAGTACAGCGCCATACTGAAAACCGGGAAATCGGTGATTGTCAAAGAAAACCGCCGATTGGATTTACCAGAAATACAACGGGGGTTGGAGGTCATATTGGGTGCCTCTCCCGAACATGTCGTTTTTGTTAACTAGTGAAAAAATAAAGGGAACGAAATGCATAAGAAGACTTACCTGTCTATTTTAGTGGCCGCGCCGCTTTTGGCACCCATATCCGCTCACGCAAGCGAAAGTCTAGTCATTGCGAATTATGGAGGAGCATGGGCCAAGACCCTCGATGAGGTCTGCGTGAAACCCTTTAGTGCAGAAACCGGGATCACCGTCACTCAATCTGCGACTGACGATTCTGCTGCGCAAATTAAAGTCCAACAAATCACCGGGAATGTTTTGTGGGATATCTCCCCAACGGAAGGTTCGACGCTTTTTATTGCACGTGACAATAATTGGCTCGAACCGATTGATTGGAAGGTTGTCGATCCAGATTCCGAGATTATAGAACAGGCAAGAAATGAATTTGCCATTGGTTCAGTGGCCTATTCCACTGCCTTGGGGTTCCGCACCGACAAGCTTCCCGCTGGCGAAACTGTAAAATCGTGGAAGGATTTCTGGGATACAAAAAAGTTTCCTGGCCCACGGTCACTTCGAAACAGTCCAGTTGAGAACCTCGAATTTGCGCTTATAGCGGACGGCGTCGAACTAGCTGATATCTATAAAGTATTGGAAACTCCAGAAGGGGTAGACCGCGCGTTCAAAAAGCTGGACGAGATCAAAGGCGATATCACAGTTTGGTGGACCAGTGGTCAGCAACCTGTTCAGTTGCTCGCCTCTGGCGATGCTTACTATGCGACTGCTTTCAACGGTCGTATTGGACAGCTGCAGGCGGACAAGGTGCCCGTCGACTATACCTTCAATGGCGCGTCCCTCGATGTAAGCTACTATTCGATCCAAAAAGGGGCCAAAAATCCAACGGCTGCGATGCAGTTCATGAAGTACTGCTGGAACTCACCGGAACGGCTTGCCAAGATTGCGGAACTCATGCCCTACTCCGGATTCAATCCGAAGCTTTTTGATAAGATCGACCCATCACTGGCTAACAAGCTGCCGACAGCACCTGATAATCTGTCTAAGCAGTTTTATCTAAATGGCAGTTTCTGGGCCAAGCATCGTCCCGAAATCCAGGCTCGCTGGGATGAGTGGATCCTACAATAAGTCGACAAACGGCTATCCAGATCTCTCTGGATAGCCTCCGTTCGATGGCGAGGATTTTATGGAACGAATAAGCAAATATCTCTTGGCGCTCCCGTTGAGTATTCTACTTCTGCTGGGATGCATCATTCCGTCAGCGCTTGTCCTATGGATGAGTGTGTATGACAATGGGCTAAGTTTGGGTGCCTATCAAAGCGTTTTATCCGGCGTCTATCTCGGTATACTCGTTAGAACCGCAACAACTTCGCTTATAGTTGCATTTTTATGCGTCGTGTTCGGTTATCCGGTTGCCTACTATCTAGCTAATAGCAAGACCAAATATAAAACAGTTCTGCTGCTTTTAATCGTAAGCCCGATGTGGGTCAGCACACTAGTGCGTACCTATGGATGGATTATCGTTCTAGGCAGAGAGGGGTTGGTCAATTCCCTGCTGTCTACATTCTATATAATCGATAAACCATTGCCCTTGTTATACAATCTCTTCTCAGTGCTGATAGCTATGGTCCAGGTCATGATGCCGATTGCCATTATGCTGATGTACTCCTCGATGTTGAACGTCAACTACAACTTGGTAAAGGCTGCGAGGGTATTAGGAGCAAATCGCGTTAGAGCATTTCTACATGTCTACCTGCCCCTATCCGTAAACGGTGCCGTCACTTCAGGTATTCTGATTTTCATTATGTCCCTTGGGTTCTTTGTCGTTCCGGCACTGGTCGGCGGCCCGAAAAACCAGATGATCTCGAATGTCATTGTTACTCAGGTTAACCAAACCTTGAACTGGCATTTTGGTGCAGCCTTGGGTGTCGCTATCATAATGATCGGCGTCGTAGCAGCGTATTTAGCGTTCATCCTGAGCAGCCGATTTACCTCTGACAATCTCACAGGGGGCGTCAAATGAAATCGAAGAGTGAAAACCACGAAAGCCGCATACTTGCGATATATTTCGCCGTTATGCTTTGCTTTCTGATGCTTCCATTACTTCTGATTATTCCGACCGCGTTTTCAGAGACACGTTATCTCAAATTCCCACCTACCGGTTTCACGTTGAGATGGTTCGCGGACTTCTTTCAAAGTGCAGAATGGATGGATGCAACTGTTCGCAGTCTATTTATTGGAGTTTCGTCCGCAACGCTCTCTGTAATCGTTGGGACAGCAGCCTCCTTTTATATCGACAGCAAATTGAAAGGTTTTCGGGTACTTAATATCCTTGCGCTCGGCCCTCAAATAATCCCATCTATTATTCTTGCGCTTGGAATACTGCTGTTTCTTTCGAAGATGAGAATGCTTGGTACGTATCCTGGCATTATTGTGGCTCACGCGGCACTATCCTGCCCTTTCGTATTGCTGGCGGTAAGCACTTCTCTAAAGCAAAATGGAACGACGCTTGAACAAGCCGCGAGAGTGCTTGGCGCGAATGTATGGCAGACTTTCTGGTATGTTACTCTACCAAGAATTAAACTGGCAGTAATTTCTGCCTGGATATTTGCGTTCTTTATATCCTTCGACGAAATCATAATCAGCCTTTTCACAATGGGCGGGAAGGAAACCCTACCCATGCGTATTTGGGCAGACATGCGTCAGGACCTAACCCCCGTCGTTGCAGCTGCATCAAGCATACTGGTGATCGTCACACTGGTTTCAATATTCACAATCGAAACGCTCAAGAACAAAACACGCGTGTAGTTCTCCGGAAAGTAAAATGACCGAACACATCGATACAGCACCGTTTATAGAATTCAACAGATTGATAGAGGGACTAGAGTTACCCGAATCGATTTATGATCAACTTACAATCACCGCTGGGAAATACGGTCAGAAACTTGCTTGGAATTTCATTGATTCTGACATCCAGCGTAGCTGGTTTGAAGTCCTTACCCTCGTTGACAATGCGGCCAACGCGTTCTCTTCGATTGGAATTAAGGCTGGCACGCACGTTGGTGTCATGTCGTGGAACAGAGAAGAGTTCCTGATCACCTGGCTTGCTCTATCAAAGCTTCAGGCCGTAATGGTGCCAATCAATGCATCCTATACGAGCCGAGAGCTTGACTACGCACTTCAACTGTCCGACGCCGAATACCTTTTCATTGAAAATGATTTCGCGGTGTTGTTCGAAGAGGCCGAAGCATCCAAAACGTTTAAAAATGTCATCTATTTTGATCCAAACGATAAAGATACCCTTACTTGGAAGTCAATTCATGACAATGTTTCAGGACAAATTCCGGAGATAGAGCGAAACCGCAACGCCCTATTGAATCTTCAGTTCACTTCCGGGACAACGGGCTTTTCCAAGGCGTGCGAACTTACAAACGATTATTGGCTAACCTTAGGGGCCAGTTCAACAGCGTTCTTTGGGTCTGATATCAAACGATTTTACGTTGGGTCCTCGATCTATTACATGGTTGGGCAACGTATTTTCCTAAACGCACTCTTTTCCGGAGGGACGATTTTTGTTCCGCGCAAGCCGAGCGCAAAGCGATTTATGTCGGACGTCAGCAAGTATGAGTGCGAGTACTGCGCTGCTTTTGAGATCGTCTTCAAACAGCCCCCCTCTGAGGCTGACCGAGACCACAAACTGAAATTGGTCTCCATTTTTGGCTTTTCGAGAGACAACCACAAGCAATTCGAGGAGCGTTTCGGAGTTAGAGGTCAAGAATTCTACGGGATGACCGAGATCGGTGGCGCAACCTATATGCCCCGCGAACTGCTAGTTCAAATGTCGGGCTCTGGAAGCTGCGGTATTTCGGCACCGTGGAGGGA
>Ga0308157_10006661_pt1 | contig 13746 bp, 17 predicted proteins | sample PhyBR1_FD_201035 | JGI IMG/M metagenome (GOLD analysis project Ga0308157, IMG submission 201035) | Phyllosphere microbial communities from UC Gill Tract Community Farm, Albany, California, United States - DLSLB.R1 | ecosystem: Host-associated > Plants > Phyllosphere > Unclassified | place: USA...
CGTTTGTGCAGTCGGATGACTTGCTTGCGCCGCTCGTGAAGCTGCTCCAGGGTTTGGTATCTCGCGTCTTCTTTGTCCATGCTGCTTCGAACGCGAAAATCAGCAGAAAGTTCAATCTTTATGGGGCCTGATCAATAGTTGCGATAGCCGTTGGCCAGCCGCGCGGGCTGGGGCAACAAGCCTTCCTTTTCGTAAAAACGGATCGTTTCGGCGTCAACGCCTGTTGCGGCGGCCAGTTCCTTGATCTGCATGTTGAGAGCTGGATATTGGAGGTCTTGACACTGTAGCTACTCCAAGGTTTCCAATCGAGGCATCAAGGAGAGAAATTTATGAAATCCTGCTGCGACGAAGCACAAAAACCAACCTCCCAGGACCCATGCTGCGCTCCAGCCGCTCCCGTCTCTACTCAGCTTGATTCCTGTTGCGCCAGCCCGGTTGCGGCCTCTCCAGATACTTGCTGTACCCCACATTCGCTAGCAACCGCAGCGCCTTCGTTTGCAAATGGGCGTGGCCCCCAGGGAGCCATGTTCCGCATCGAGGCCATGGACTGCGCAGCCGAAGAAAGTGAGATCCGCCGCGCGCTGGAGTCAATTGCCGGGGTGCGCGGCCTGGGGTTTCAGCTCGGCGCACGCACGCTGACCATTGACGCCCCTGATGCTGTGATTCCTCAAGCCTTGGCGGCCATTCGCAAGGCAGGGTTCGACCCGCAGCCCGTGGCAACCGCTGCGGCAACGGGCGAAGCCCCTGGGCGGGCCTCCACCACCGACGAACTCGGGCGTATGGGGTTGGCGCTGGGCCTGGCCGTCTGCGCCGAAGCCGTGGCCTTCTTCTCTCCAGACACGCTGGCCTTCAAGGGCATTGGCATGGCCCTGGCGGCGGCGGCCATCTGGCTGGCGGGCTTTTCCACCTACCGCAAGGGGTTTGCCGCCTTGCTGCAGGGACGGCTGAACATCAATGCGCTGATGACGGTGGCCGTGACCGGCGCGTTTCTCATTGGCCAATGGCCAGAAGCCGCCATGGTGATGGCCCTCTATGCCATTGCTGAATTGATCGAAGGCCGCGCGGTAGACCGTGCACGCAATGCCATCAAGAGCCTGTTGGATCTCACGCCCGAGACGGCCGAAGTACGCCAGCCTGACGGCAGCTGGAAATCGGTGGCCGCTGCACAGGTTCCCGTCAACGCCATCGTCCGGGTCAGGCCGGGCGAGCGCATGCCGCTGGACGGCACGGTGGCCGTTGGGACCAGCGCAGTCAACCAGGCGCCGGTCACGGGAGAGAGCATTCCGGTGGACAAGGTTCCTGGAGATCCCGTGTTTGCTGGCACCATCAACGAAACAGGCACCCTGGAGGTGATGGTCACGGCAGAGGCCAGCAACACCACCTTGGCCCGCATCATTCACTCGGTGGAACAGGCGCAGGGCTCACGCGCCCCCACACAGCAGTTCGTGGACCGGTTTGCTGCCATTTACACCCCGGCTGTGTTCATCATGGCCGTTCTTGTGGCGACGCTCACTCCGGTCTTTATGGACCTGACGTGGGTGGATGCCGTCTACAAGGCTTTGGTACTGCTGGTCATCGCCTGCCCCTGTGCGCTGGTGATCGCAACGCCGGTGACGGTGGTCAGTGGTCTGGCTTCTGCGGCCCGGCGTGGCATCCTCATAAAGGGCGGGGTTTACCTGGAAGACGCGCACAAACTCAAGGCCATTGCGCTCGACAAGACCGGCACGATCACGGAAGGAAAACCCAAACTGGTGGCCCAGCACGTGCTGGCCAGAACGTATCCCGAAACCCAGATTCTGGGCTGGGCGGCGGACCTGGCCGGTCACTCTGACCACCCCGTGTCCAAGGCCATCGCGCAAGGACTGTCTGCTGGCCAGGGCATCGTGGCAGGCTTCACGGCCCTTGCCGGACGTGGTGTGGAAGCCCAGCTTGAAGGCCAACCCCTGATTCTGGGGAATCACCGGCTCATCGAGGAACGGGGTCTTTGCAGCCCCGCCATTGAGGCGCTGCTACAGGCACAGGAATCGCAGGGCCGCACGGTGACCCTTCTGGCCAGTCAATCGGAGGTTCTTGCCATCTTTGCGGTGGCCGACACCATCAAGGACAGCTCACGGGAGGCCATCGCCCAGCTACACGCGCTGGGAATCGCCTCGGTCATGCTGACCGGAGACAACCAAGCCACGGCAGAGACCATCGCCAAACAGGCGGGCATCGACCAGGCGCATGGAAACCTGCTGCCAGAAGACAAGCTGTCGGCCATTGAGCAGATGCAGGCCCAGTACGGTGCCACGGCGATGACGGGGGATGGCATCAATGACGCACCTGCGCTGGCACGCGCCGACATCGGCCTTGCCATGGGTGCAGCAGGAACCGACACGGCCATGGAGGCTGCGGACATCGTCATCATGAATGACGATCTGCGCCGCATCCCCGAAGTCATCCAGCTCTCCAGGCGCACGCGGGGCATCCTTCTTCAGAACATCGTGCTGGCGCTGGGTATCAAGACGGTGTTCTTGGTGCTTGCGGTCTTTGGGAACGCGTCGATGTGGATGGCGGTTTTTGCGGACATGGGGGCCAGCCTCCTGGTGGTTGGCAATGGGCTGAGGCTGCTGCGCGGCACGCGCGCTCACGCGGTCCGCGCTGTTGGTTAGATCTAGCGGGTTCAGTGAACGTGCTGATGGTGCACGTCAGGAGCATGGGGATGGGCGTGGGTCACAGGCTCATGGGTGTGCTTGTGGCTGTGGCTGCCAGTTGGCATTACTACGTGCACATGTGCATGGTGCCCATCGTCGTGCCGGTGAGCATGCTCATGCTCCAGCACTTCGTGCGTGTGCTCGTGTCCATGGCTTTCCGCCAGATGGAGCATTACTCCCGCCAACATGAACACTCCACCCAAGAGCATAAACCACCCCGCAGAGCGTTCCCCGAAACCGAAGGCCACGGCAGCACCAATGAAGGGCGCGAAGGCGAACACCGAGCCCGTCCGCGCCGCACCAAATGCTCGCTGGGCCAGGAGGTAACAGCGCAGACTCAGGCCGTAACCAGTGGCTCCAACGGCGAGAAGTCCCAGTGCTGCGGACAGGGAAGGCAAAGGCTCCCCAGTCGAAACAGCCAATGCAGCCGTCGCTGCGGCCCCCAGGGTGGCCTTGGCCATCACCACCTGGCTGGGGTCGCGCTCAGCCAGCCCACGGGACAAGGTGTTGTCCACCCCCCAGGCGACCGTGGCCAGCAGCACGGCAAGCAGCCCCAGCAACTGCACGCCTCCTTGCAGGCCTTGGTCCAGAACGAGCGCCATTCCTCCTGCGAGCAGCAACAGCATGGCGGCCCACACGCGGCGGTCCATGGTTTCGCTGTACAGCCACCATGCCAGCGTGGCGGTGAACAGCGCTTCCAGAGTGAGCATGAGCGACGCGCTGGCTCCGCTCGTGTGCTGCAGGCCCCAGGCCAGGGCCACCGGCCCCAGCGCGGCGCCAAAGCCAGCCATCGCCAGAAGGCGCGGAATGTCGGACCTCTGCACTCGCGCTTCATGCGCAGCAGTCCGCAGCGACAGTGCCCCGATCAGGGCCGCTCCTAAGTACAGCAGCGCTGCGGTCGTGAAGGCCCCGAGCCCTGCGCCCAGCCTCTGTACCGCGGGCGTGCTGATGCCGAAGAGTACCGCCGCCAGCAGGGCGAGAAAGCCACCGCGCAAGGCGGGAAGATGCAAAGGGTCACGCTTCATAGGTGAGGGATTTGAGCACGACATCGGAGTCTGGTAGTCCCCAGAACTGGACAAGGCAAGGGGTTCAAAGACGGAAATAGCTGACTCGACGAGAAGTGGAAGGTCTGCTTTCGAAGAAAGCGGCCAACGACATTGTCAGACTGAGCGACGCCAACCAGCCTGAAGCAGCCGTATTGACCATTTTTCAGCTGCATTCGTTCGCTTCATTCCATCCAAAGCAATCACCTCCCACTGGAAGCCCTCGCTTCTTATCTTTTGTGGGACGACCATCAGGGCCACCCCCCGAGCTGCGTTCACATCTGCTCAGACCAAAAAAAGAAGCCACAATAAAAAAGGGACCAGGCCACAGCCTAGTCCCCTTCAACAAGTAGTGGCCAACGCCACATTCGCCAGGCCTCACCCCAGCCTGCACAACTCCATGTTTACCTTGACGAGCTCTGACTCGTGAACCCACCCGAGGGTGGAGTTCGGACCAAACTCGGCGTCATGGACTCCCTTCAACTGCACCCACTCCTGAAACCGCCCCACCACCCGCAAGGTAAACCCCTTCATCAGGATCATCTTGGGCTTGGTGTCCTCGTACGGCACAGCAGTCTCAAATACCCGCGTGCCTACAAACACCGTACGGTTCTTCACCTCCTTGCTCAGCGGCCGCACGCAAGCCGAAGTCTCCGGCTGTGGTGACTGCGCCCATGCGCCTTGCACCAGCAACGCACACAAAAGGCCGCCAGCTAGCAATAGGGCAGGGCAGGTAACTCCCTGGAGGTGCCTAGGAATTGCTTTCGTTCCAACATCTTGAACCTGCTTATTTCTTGTTGTCTTCATTGCATATCTCCTTTCCGCGCCAGATCAGCGCCCGTGTTTCTGAACACACTCGATCAAAGCCTTCGCAAAATCTGCCTGCAGGGTCTGCAGCGGAATCCCGCCCCGGCTCTCCGCAAACTCATCCAGGTTCTTGAGGTCGTAGCGCTCGCCCATCTTGTCCACCGCGCACTGACAGGTCTTCTTGCTGCTGCCCCCATCAGTGCAGCCCTTGACCATCATTCGTTCCGTCTTGGAGTCAGAACACCCCACCAAAGCCAGCGCGGCACCCAACGTGAGTGCTGTGATCACACCCCTGGACCCACGGATCCAGCTTTGCGGACCCACTAGCTGCGCCCCCGTCATTCCGAATCGCATAACCCCTCCTTGTGTAAAAAAACGCACGCCCAGTCCTCTAGGCGCGCTCATCGTTCTGTTCCCAACTCAAAGCCCCTCACCGCTTGCCGCTGTTGGCCATCCCAATCAGCAACCACAGCGCCAAAATTCCCAGCCCAGACCAGAAGCCCAGCGAGGCAAAGAACAGGTAGACCATCAAACACACCAAAATCACCTGTGCCAAAAACGCCATGGCGCTTGCTCCTTTCCAGCCTTAACTAGCCATTACGAACGCCACCATGGCAACGATCAGCAAGCCCCCAATGAACTTGCCTAGTCCTGGTAGCACCATCACAGGCCAAACCAATCCCTGGCCGAGGTGGTACGCAAAACTCCGGTAGGGCTCATCCCCCCAGTTGTTGGCATAAACCGCATACAGCAGTCCGATCAAGAAATACCCCACCACCACCCAACGACCCCAAGCAAACCGCTTCATGGCAATTCCTCCCCAAGTTGAAGCACTAACCACTAAAAATCCCCACAGAGTGCACAAAAGGTGATGCAAACTCCGTAGATGCAAAGAAGGCAAAACCGCATCCTCCCGCGGTGTCTGCCAAACCCACGCCCCCGACCCATCTGCCCGACCCGGGCAACGTGCGCGAAGTCCTCGCGTACTGGATTCGGCTACTGCGTGTAGAAAAAGGTTGGTCCCAAGAGCGCCTGGCTCACGAGTGCGAACTCGACCGCACCTATGTCTCGGCGGTTGAGCGCTGCCGCTGGAACATCGCCCTGGCCAACATCGAGCGCCTGGCTCAGGCTCTGGGTGTAGAGCCTTGGACCCTGCTCAAACCCCCAGAGCAAGCGACCAAGCCCGCACGCAAAGCTGCCCGAAAGACCCCTGCCAAAGCTTGAGCCTGCGGTCGAACGCAAAAGTACAAGCCTCTTCATTGCGAAGTCACCGGCTTCCCGTCCCGCGTGAGCGACCCCTGCTGGTACACAAACTCCACCAGCTTCTGCGCCGCCTTGCGCTGCTCTTCCTCGGGCTCGAACGGTCCGGCAAATCCCAGCATCCGGATGGACAGCTTGGAAGCCTGATTGGGCTTGTCCTCGACCACAGCAAACACCAAGTCGGAGCAAGACCCAAACTTCGGAGACACCTGCACCCCCTGGGCCGATACCACCAGAACCTGGAACAGGGCAGGGCAGGCGGTCCCCGATCCGCTTTGCAGCAACAGCACATCTTCTGCACCCACCGGGGCGTTGCGCACGATGCTCACAGGCTCTTCCTGGGCCGGTAGAACGATCTGCCCATTCACCAGCACCGCCGAATCACCCTCCGGCACCACCACCTCCGCAAACCGGGTCTTGACCCGGGCCTCTGGTGCCTCCAGTGCAGACTCCACCCGGGCAGGGCCCGCATCGATCATTCCCAACCAGGCGGAAGGTGACGCGCTGAACCCCAGCTCGGTGAGAGCTTTCGTGGCAGGGGCCTGGCTATCGAGCGGCCTGGCCCGCACCCCCTCGACCAGACACGGCATGTTCTGCACACACTGCGACAACAGCCGCTGGCCCAGAGCACTCTTTGGATCGAACACAAACGCCACCAGATCCCCCGTCTCCGGGCTCACCTCGAACACAGCCCCCTGTTCACCCCGGCGATCCAGCACCCCACCGATCTCCAGAAACCCCGAAACCGTCTGCACCGGCAACTCCGGCGCTTGCACTTCGGCCTCCTTGCGCTGGCAACCGCCCAGCGACCCAGCTAGGCCCAACACCGCTAACGAAACAACCACCAGGCTTGGCGCAAGCCGCACCCTTCTTCTCATGGACTGCATAAAACTCCCTCTCTGTTAGTAAATGATATGTGATGCAAATGCATCAATTGAACGCCAACCAAAGACCATCGGTTGACCGATTGCTGAACGGGCAGGGATGGGGAAGTGGCTGCGAGATCTTTGCCGCAGCTCAGCCGCTACCGTGTGAGATGTTCCATATGGAGCGAGAACATCCCTGCCCGTGACCAGCTTCCCCCGTGGACCTGCACAAACTCCGTTGCCTTGGTACGATCCAAAGGGCACGCAACGAAGACCCCCACCAAGAACAGATCCCCTGAGTGAAGAACCTGAGCTCCTCCATCTCGATGAACCCGTCCGCTGCCAGGAACTGCTGCGGCTACTGTGGTGCCACCAGCTACCACCGGGTGCTTGCACGCGATGACGCCGGAGTCATGCGCTATACCGAAGCCCTGCGGTGCACCGGTTGCGGCCGGGAATACGCCAACCTGCAGGTATGGCGCCAGGGCGAGACACAAGAATCCACTAGCCCATCCCTTGGAACCTCCAACTGACTGCGACCCGGCTCCAGTTCGCGTAGAGTGTTTCCTGTGCCTAAAACGGTCCTCCCTGGGCCCAATCACAACACCCCAGCACTCACTCCACAACGCACCCGCATGACCAGCTACGCCGAACTCCTCGCCCAGAAAAAACTCCTCGACGAACAAATCGCCAGCGCCAAGAAGGCCGAGTCCGAACAGGCCCTGCAAACCGTCCTGCAACTTGTTCAGGAATTCGGATTCACCGCCCAGCAAGTCTTCCCCTGGAAGCCGAGCAAACCCAAGAAGAAGGTGGAAGCAAAGTACCGGGATCCCGAGACTGGTGCCACCTGGTCCGGCCGGGGTAAGCCGCCCCAGTGGATTGCGGGCAAGGACCGCACGCCCTTTGTGATTGCCTGATCGGCATCGCAAGAGAGCCAGCCAGTGCGGATGCACTGTCTGAGCTCCCGCCAGATCACTGGGGGCTCTGGGCTTTGCCGGGAGACAGTGCGATCGCCGAGAGGACGAACCCGCAGTCCAGACCTCCCTCCAACGTACGCGCGGACCAAACGCTACGAAGCTCCGCAACCCGCACAGCCGCCTCATGGTGTGGATAGGCACCAGGAACCAGACGCTGGTTGTGCCCCAGTCCCCATCCAGGATGCACCCGGGTGTCCAAGACCAAGAGGCCAGAAGCCTCAGTGCACACTGCGTTGCCTGATCCGTCCCCCACAGGTCTCCAAGGCCCCTCCACCCCGACCACCAGCATCCATTGAGGCGGCGGGGAAGGCGGGCGAGGAGCTCCCCGCACCTCCCTGGCAATCGACTGCCACATCAGCAGCACCAGACCACCCCGGTGAACCGCGTCGTGGCACAGCGTCAGCAAGTCCGAAGGTGCTTGCTCCCAGACCAGCTGAGCATGGAACCCCGGCAGAAGCTGCTGCGCATGGCGCAACACCCCGGCCGCACTGGTCACAGTTGGTACTGCCACCCGCTCGCCGATTAGCAAGGCCACCGCCTGCTGCAAGGTCACTGCCCCTGTACGATGGGGCGGCGCTTTATGCCTCACCAGAATCCCCGGAAGCACCTTGGCACCAGGTTCTGAATCCGGCCCACTGCGATAGCAAGGCACCGTCTCCATCACCAGTCCCACCGCATAGCGCCGAACCAACCCTTCAGGCCCCCGCATGGGAAGCCCCCGGATCACCTGTTGCGGTGGCTCGTGCTCCCAATGCTTCCTGCTTGCGATGCAGCTTGCCACGTAGCGAAATCGACGGAGATGGCGCTTTGACTCTTTCGGACCCAGAGCTTTCTCCATCGCTCTCTCTATCCCCCGCATGCTCTCCCTCCATGCCAAGTTCTGGATAGAACTCCTCGACGACCTCCACCCCTTCCTCTTCCGACTCCTCGAACTCCCCCAGTGCCAAACCCTGCCGCGCTGCTTCATCCAGTGCCGCCTGGTCCAGCCCCAGTGCAGTCTGCTGATCCCGCTCCTGCCGTGCCAACGCCACGACCTGGGCCAGAGTGCTTCCCCCTCTGAGCGTCAGATCCACGTAGTAGATCGGCGTGCGGTGCGACAGCGTGGTCGACTTGCCCCGCAGCCGAAGCTCCAGGGGCAACCCGGCCAGCAGCCCACCCGACACTGCAAACAGATATCGGAGGCGCGCCGACAACGTCCGAATGCTGTTGAACCCCGTCGTGCGGAAGACAAAACTTCCCAGCTCGTCATCGCCTACACCCGCTCCTGTAGCTCCCGTATCTGTCTGTCCTGGGCTTGCTGTATCGATGCGCACATGCAGCCGCCCATACGGCTTGCAGTTTCCATCCTGGGCGAGCGGACACACCGCAGGCGAAGGGCAGGGCAGGGACTGCATCCCCGACAGAGTCACCCGCTTGCAGCTCTCCCCATCACCCACACACAGTGGTCGCCCCGTGGTCCGGTCAAACATCGTGTAGTTCGCCCTGAGATTCAGATCTGGATCGTCAAACAGCAACCGCACCGGAATGCTGCGCAGCTTGGCCCCTGGCTCCTTGCGCAACTGGGCATCGACAGGATGTGGCACCCATCCCTCCTTGTTCTGGACCTGGCTGGTCAGGGTGAACTCATCGTCCTTCTCCGGAAGACGGCGTCCCGCCTTCTCCACCACCCGCCCAATCGCAATGCGCCCGATCACGGGCGGTGTCAAAGCCAAACCTTTGAGCATGTGAATCTCCTTGTTGAATGTGAAAACACCCCCAAAAACACAACGGGCCTCACCGTCACCGATGAAGCCCGTCTGGGGATGCGTGAATAAAAATTGAATTGAATGAACCTGGACTCCGATGTTCCCGGCCGACCTTCAGGTCTGCACCAGGAACCTGCGACTCCCTGGCTTGGTCACCGTGTACGCCCGGGCGATCTCCGGCTGCTCCTTGGCCAGCCGCGCTGTATCGAGCTGCGTCCCATCCCGGCTGCGTTTGAAACTCACCTCACCGTTCTCAAACACCGCCCGGCTGGAATCCCCCATGCGCTGCTGAATGGTTTGCTTGAGCTGGGACTCCAGCGCCGTGTTGGTCGCCAACACCTCCCGCACTGCCAACAGGTCCGAGAACACCGCCCCCATCACCAAGTCATGCTTCAGATTCAGGGTGAAACCCGTGTCCTGGGGATAGAGCGCCCGCAAGGCCCGGTCTGCCGAATCCGACCCATCGGCCGGAGGCGCCTGGCCCCGCTCCACATAACCCCAGAACTCCCGCTCCAGGGTGATGAGCTGAGCGATCAGCTCCTCATCCCGCTCGATTCGGAAGATCTGCAGTTCCTGGCCTCCTAGCAGCAAGGCCACATCCGCCGCCTGTTTGCCCGTCACGGCCAACTGGTGCTGCACCTGCAACTGCACATACTCCGGCACCCCATCCCGCCAAAGCCAGGCCCCTTGAATGCCTGCGGTCTTGCACTCAAGCAACTGGACATCGGGTGCCCCAAGGACCTCCCGGTCGATATTGGCCAGCATCCATGGGTGCTCGGGATGCTGCAACACCGCATTGATACGCCGCACCCGATTCCCAGTACGGCGGGTGTAGTGGGCTGCCACGATGGGTTCCAAGAGCGAGCCCCAGTACATCGGACTTTGATCGTCCGCACCCCCATCGCCCGGTGGGGCGGTGGGAACACGACCGGTCTTCTCCATCCACAACTCCAGCTGCGACTGGTAGGGATTGAGCCCCACCGCCGCCGCAGCATCTGAACTCCCAATACCACCCTTGCGCACCTGCAACCACTGATCGCGATCCAGGTCTTGGGTCTTGACCAGCCTGAGAGCCGGGCGGGGTTTGGTGGAGGAAGTCCCCACCGGTGAAACAACAGGATGAACCATGCTGACTCCTTGAATGTGAAAGAAACGAACACCAGCACGACCCCCAAAACAAAAGACCCCGGTCCTTTGCAGGAGCCGGGGTCTATGCCGTTAAGGGCGATGGAGGTGAATGGATAAGGCGCGAGACAAAAAACAGGATGTGCCGCCAGAACGGCAGGCACCATCACGACGCCAACTGCAAGGCCTGCTCCAGAGCCCGCTGCTTGAGCGTGGCGCCCTGACCAAACCAGGCACTGTCCAGGCGGTATTCCTGACTGCGCGCCCGGCGCTCGTGGTCCACGAACTCGGTGACGGCGCACAAGAGGCCCCAAGCCGTGCCCTTCGCGGCCGCCAACTCCGCACCCCGGCCCTGGCCCTCGTACATGGCCTGCACCTTCTTGAGGGCACGCTCATTGGTGAGACCTGCAGACGCATCCGCATGACCATCCGTCTGGCACAGCACCTTGAGGAAATAGTTCATGGACTCATGACTCTTGACCTTGCGCTCGGACAAGGTCTTCATCCTGTACATGAAACCGTCCCATTGCGAGACGGCAATCCCCAACTGCTTCTTGACCGCCTGCGCATCAAAGCTGGTGCTGTGGGGCACTTTGATCGCACTCGACGTCCCAGACAGGGCAATGGAGAGGGTGTTGTTGCAGACCACCCGTACCGTCGTCGGTGTGGCCGTGGTCGCCAAGGTCCCGTCGCAGGAGGTGGCCAACAGCAGATAGCCATTGACCACGTCGTTGCCCTTGAGCGCCGAGGACTTGCCGGTCCGGGCCAAGGCCCAGAACTTGCGCCCGGCCTTGAGAACCCCGGCCGTCTCCAGCTCATACCCAGAGACTTCCGTCAGATCCCGATAGAACTCCAGCACCTGCTTGGGCTGCACCACCTGGTAGCGGGCACTGACCACCGAGAGGGGAGCCTTGGTATCGCTGCGGTACAGCACCTTCTGGTCGGGGAACTCCATGGGTTCGCCGTAGAGATCTGAGACAGAAGAGGCAGCACCGGACACGGAACCAATACCGGACTCAGTGGCCATGTAGCGCACCGGGGTCTCGCGGATGGTCCAGTCCATGCCCGCTTCGCGGGCCCAGACATCGATGGGTTGTTTGGCGGGCAATTGCTGACCCAGGTTGTGCCAGGGGGTCTCACCGACGTAGGCCATGGTTTGAACGAGATGTGCCATTGAAATACTCCTTGAAGAAATGGAAGAAAGAACAAGAAAACGAAAGACCGACAACACAAAAACCTCCCGCCCACGGCTGCGCCACTGCGTGTCTCCGAAGAGCGCACAGCAAGGACAAAGAACCGGGGCAGGGGGACGAGAGGAAGAGAGAAGCGAAACGGGAGACTGAGGCGCCGGCAGGACGGACCAGCCCATGCCCCTCAGTCGCGCGGAGGGTCAAAGGTGTGGCCGCACTCCAGGCAGCGGTAGTTGTCCAGGCAGTTCTGATCGACGGCTTCACCGATCTTGCTGCCCACTTCGCAGCCGATGGCGCCGCCCACCAGGCCACCGAGGGCGGCACCGGCGATACCGCCCAGGACGGTCCCTGCGGGACCCGCAAAGGCCCCGAGCGTGACACCCAGGCGGGCACCGCGCAGCGCACTCGCTGCGCCGCTGGCAGCGCCTGCGATAGCGCCGACAGCACAGCCGGTGTTGCGACCGAGATCGCGGGATTCCAATCGCGGGGATTGGCATTGGGGACAGGTGAGCATGGAAATCTCCTTGAAAGAACATGCGGGTTGAAGAACCAGGGAACCGAGACAGAAAGACAAACCGGCAGCCCTAAAGCAAAAGCCCCGGGTGCGTGAACACACGGGGCTGAGGGGGCGCCAGATCGCAGAACCGAGAGGCAAAAAGGTAGAGAACTCCGACCAGGACGGCATAAAGCCCGGCAGCTCGCAATGAGCGTGCCGGGCTTTATGGAAGTTGAGCCGCTGCCAAAGGGCAGATGGTGGTCAGGTCACTGGGGTGATATGTGACTGAAGAAATTTAGGATCGAAGGGAAAGCTTGGTACGACCGCCCACATTGCGGTCCGATGAGCCTGTTTTGGCGGCGTCCAATATTCCGCTGGCATGTCAATTCAGCACGATTTCCTGGGTTGGTGGAATGCGCGCCACATGCCTTGGGTCACATCAAACCGTAGCACAATGGACTCGCTACAACCTATGGGAGGCATTTGTGGGGATAAAACTCAGTGGATATGTGAACGTCACCTACATCAAAACTGAAGCTGTCGATGATGACGACGACCACGATGAATCCGGTCAGAGCAAAGTGGAGCGCAAAGAGTATTTGGAACAGCTAGATGCGACGGATTTTTTTGTTGAGAGTGGCGGCGAATCCGTGCGTGACAAAGAAGACGGAACTTGGTCATGCGAGGCTTTGTTCAAAGCCTTTGGCGATGGCTATGAGGTAACTTACATTCTTTCTTTTGTCGGCGACCAACCTCATGTGAAGAAGTTAGACGGTCGGCCGACGGAGGATGGTACTTCTGAGGTGAAGGTAAAGGGGTTCCTTACCGCCACACACGAAATTCCAGAAGAAGACGAAGAGTAGGTCTGACGAGCGCTGCACAAGAGATGCCACTTTCAGGTGCAGCCATGTTTGATCATGCCTTGCCGATCACTACTCAATTGCAAGCGGTTGTTCATTTGCGGTCACGACGCACTGTTTGACCGAGCGCATGATGGAAATGGCGTGGATGGACCTGTCCTGGTCCTGAATAGCAAAGCAGTGGCGCCCGTACTTTCCTTGGATCACGCGAATCTCAAAATCTGTTGTTTGAGGACTCAGAGTCGGCTGCGCGCTGGTGATAAGCCGCTTGATCTCTCGTTGGTCAGATTCTGCGACCGGCTGGCTGGGCTGATGGCGGTGGAGGATTTCGCGATAAAAAAGGCGGGCTTTGTTGATGCTAGGAAAGTCTTGACCGTCGATACGGACAGGGATTCTGGATGGCATGGGAACTCCACGGGTCGCGGGGACCGTTTTCGTTGAACAAGTGGAGTGGCCCGGTCTACTGTGAACCACTCACAGTATTGGGGGGGTACTGTGAAGCCGCGTTATCCTGCGCACTGGTGGGGGCATCACTGCGGCTGACGATCAGGAGACGGGAGGGTGTGCAGAATTTTGTGTAAACGGACAATCCACCGCCGGCGCGAGCCGGCTTGTCCGTAAGCACAATGACATCCAAGAAGCACGAAGTACCCGAACAACTGTTGGCCAGCCTGCTGGCCGACT
>Ga0308157_10006662_pt1 | contig 13743 bp, 9 predicted proteins | sample PhyBR1_FD_201035 | JGI IMG/M metagenome (GOLD analysis project Ga0308157, IMG submission 201035) | Phyllosphere microbial communities from UC Gill Tract Community Farm, Albany, California, United States - DLSLB.R1 | ecosystem: Host-associated > Plants > Phyllosphere > Unclassified | place: USA...
GCTCGTTCGATGGCTACTTCGGCACCTTCAAGGGCGTGCGCGGCTTCGGTGACCGCTTCCCGATCCCGACGCCCAACGGCCGCAACGTTTTCTACCAGACCTACACCAAGACCTCGCCCGCCAGCACCTACGTGCCGTACCGCCTGGATGAAGCGAAGGGCAATGCCCAGCGCGCCGGCAGCACGCCGCACACCTGGGTGGATTCGCAGGCGGCCTGGGACCACGGCCGCATGTACAAGTGGCCCGATGCCAAGCTGCCGCTGTCGATGGGCTACTACGAAACGGCGGAAGTGCCGTTCCAGCGCGCGCTGGCCGACGCCTTCACGCTGTGCGACCACTACCACTGCGGCATGCACACCGGCACAATCGCCAACCGGCTCTTTTACTGGACCGGCACCAACGGCCCGAACGGCATCAGCCCCATCGACGGCTCCAAGGTGCGCGTGGCGGGCCTGAACAACCAGTTCAACGGCGGCAACGACATCGGTGCCTCCACCGATGGCTGGACCTGGACCACCTACGCCGACCGGCTGGAAAAAGCGGGCGTGAAATGGAAGGTCTACCAGAGCCTGATCGACAACTTCGGCTGCAACGAGATGATGGGCTTTCGCCACTGGCGTGCCGAGATCGAGAAGATGCCCGCGGACCGCAAGCCCATCTATGTCGCCAAGACCGACATCACGCAGCCGGTCGAGCTGGCAGGCCCGTTCTACGACGCCCGGATCGACGATGCGCTGAGCCCGCTGGCCAAGGGTTTTGGCAACACCATGCCGCAGGGCTTTCTCGAAACCTTCCGCGAGGACATCCGCCAAGGCACGCTGCCCGCGGTGTCGTGGATCATTCCGCCATCGGTGTACAGCGAGCATCCCGGGCCTTCGAGCCCGGCGCAGGGCGGCTGGTACGTGCAGGAAGTGCTGGACGCACTGACGGCCAATCCCGAGGTCTGGAGCAAGACCGTGCTGCTGATCAACTTCGACGAGAACGACGGCTTTTTCGACCATTTGCCATCGCCTGCGGCGCCATCGCGCAACCCGGACGGCAGCCTGGCCGGGGCCTGCACGCTGCCGGCCGCCGATGTGGCCGTCGAATACCACGACTTCCAGCCCGCCACCCCGAGCCAGCCTGCGGCGGACGGCAAGCCCTACGGCCCCGGGCCCCGCGTTCCGATGTGGGTGGTGTCGCCGTGGAGCCGCGGCGGCTGGGTCAATTCGCAGGTGTTCGATCACACGTCCACGCTGCTGTTTCTGGAAAAGCGGTTCGGGGTGGTCGAGCCGCAGGTCAGCGCCTACCGCCGCGCGGTGTGCGGCGACCTCACCAGCTGCTTCAACTTCGTCAATCCCAATACCGAGACGTTGCCGACGCTCGCCGGCCGCACCACCAAGGGCGCGGTCGATGCGCGGATCACGGCGCAGGCCCTGGCCGCCAAGCTGCCCCAGCCCACCGCTGCGGCCGATGCCGCCCTGCCGGCGCAGGCCGAGGGCGTGCGGCCGTCGCGGGCGCTGCCTTACGAGCTGCACACCACGGCGCAGGTCAGCGCCGGCGCTGGCACGGTCACCCTGCTGTTCGCCAACACCGGCAAGGCAGGCACCGCAGCGGTGTTCCATGTCTACGACAAGAACCACCTCGACCGCATTCCCCGGCGCTATGTCGTCGAATCGGGCAAGACGCTGAACGGCGTCTGGAACGCAGCGGCCGATGGCGGCGCCTACCACCTGTGGGTGCTCGGCCCCAACGGCTATCACCGCGAATTCATCGGCGACCTGAAGCAGCAAGGCGCGACCGGCGGGCCGGAAGTGCAGGTGTGCTACGAGCTGTGCAGCCCGCCCCAGGTGCGCGTGAAGCTCTACAACCGCAGCAGCAGCGCCATGACCTTCTCCGCCCAGGCCATGGCCTACCGTGCGGATGGCCCGTGGACGCGCAGCGTCGATCCGGGCGCGGTGGAGGAACTGGCCTGGCCTTTGGGCGACAGCGGCAATTGGTACGACTTCGTGGTGCGTTGCAGCGCCGCGCCGTCCTTCCAGCGCCGCTTCGCGGGCCGCATCGAGACGGGCAAGGACTCGGTGTCCGACCCCGCCATGGGCCAGGTCGACGGGCTTTAAAGACGGGGAAGACGGACTGGCGAACTGCGCCGACACCTGCCAGCGCTGGCATGGGGTGCAATGGGCGCCATGTCCTCTTCGTTCCTCAAGCCGTGGATCGAGCGCGCCAAAGCGCTCGCCAGCCCGATCATGCCGCTGGTGCGCGCAGCCAATCTCTGGCTCGATGCGGACGGGCTGCGCATGAGCGCGGCGATGTCGTTCTACGGGCTCCTGAGCCTCGCGCCGGTGCTGTTGCTGCTGGTGGGCGTGCTGGGCTGGTGGATCGACAAGTCCTACCTTGAAACCACCATGGTCGGCCAGGTGCGCGGCGTGATGGGCGACCGCGTGGCCGAGGTGGTGCAGCTGGCGTTGTCCAGCGCACGGGAGCCATCCGAGGGGCGGCTCGCCTCGATCGCCGGGTTCGTGCTGCTGCTGTCCGGCGCCACTGGCGTGTTCGTGGAACTGCAATCCGCGCTGGAGCGGCTTTGGTCGCGTGGCGAGCCGCCTGCGCAAGAGCAGAAAGCCTGGTGGCGCATGGCATCGCTGCGGGTGCGCGGCCTGGCCTATGTGCTGGCCATCGGGTTCTTGCTGCTGATCTCGCTGGTCGTGTCCACGGTGATCCATGTGGTGGTCACCTGGGCGAGCGCGCGGACGCCCATCGCCACGGGCCCGTTGCTGCAGGTCGCCAACGAAATGGTGGCGTTCGGGATCGCGGTGCTGCTGTTCGTGGGGTTGATGCGCATCGGCGGCGGAGAGAAGCCGCCGCTCATCTGCCTGGTTTTCGGCGCCGTTGTGGGTGCCATTCTGTTCACCGTGGGCAAGCAGTTGCTCGCGCTGTATCTCGCCACGGCAGCGGTGGTGTCGGCCTATGGTGCGGCCGGCTCGCTGGTGGTCGTGCTGATGTGGATCTACTTCTCGTCGGCCGTGCTGCTGTTCTCGGCCAGTTGCGCGCGCGCCTTCCAGGAAGTGCGCGAAGAGAACCTGGAAGGGCCGCCGTCGAACCGACGCACGGCCACCGAATAGGCCCGCCACTGCGGGCGCGGCTAAACGCCATCAGCCCCCATGCGCCGCCGCTTCGAGCCGGGTGCCCAGTTGCAGGTATTGCGCCAGCCGCAGCGCGTTTTCGGGCGCATGGATCTTCATGGTGTTGTCGAAGAAGCAGAACACGTCACGCTCTTTGGGGCCCGCCTCTTTCGCTGGCGGCCCCGCCGTCTCGATGCCGTCCGGCAACCGGCCATGGGACCACGCGCGGATGCGCTCACCCCAGTGGGCGATCTGCGCATCGCTGTAGCCGCTGGCGTAGAGCTGTTGCGCGCCATGCAGCCGCAGGTACATGAAATCCGCGGTCACGTCGCCCAGTTCGGGCCAGCGGCCTCCGGTGTCGGCCACCACCAGCGCCACGCGGTGGCGGCGCAGCAGTTCGATGCACTCCGGGTGGCGATAACTCTCGTGCCGCACTTCGAGGGCATGGCGCACGCGCCACGGGCAGGCGGGCTTCAGAAGTTCTCGGCCCTGCATGCGGTCTTCTCGCTCCTGGGCCAGGGTGGCTGCCGACGGCGTGTCGTGGGGCAACAGGGCGAGAAAGTCTTCCAGCAGCCGGGCATCGAAGGGCAGGCTGGGCGGCAGCTGCCAGAGGATGGGCCCGAGTTTCGGCCCCAGTGCGAACAGGCCCGACGCGAAGAAATTGGCCACCGCCGCACGCGCATCGCGCAGCCGCAGGATGTGGGTGATGTAGCGCGGCGCCTTCACGGTGAACACGAAGCCGTCGGGCGTGTCGGCGGCCCAGTGCGCATAGCTGGTGGGGCGCTGCAGCGCGTAGAACGAGCCGTTCAGCTCGATCGCCGGAAACTGGTGCGAGGTGAAAGCCAGCTCCTTGGCCTGCACCAGGCCATCGGGGTAGAAAGCGCCGCGCCACGGCGCATAGCGCCAGCCGGACACGCCGATGCGGATCTGCGCTGCCATTTTCGATCCTCCTTCGAACCTGTTGAGGGGTTGGATGAAGCCAGTGTGGCGGCTGGCGCACAGGCCTGCCACCGCCTGTTGGCGCACCGCCGGGTAGGCGTACAGCTACTTACTTCGTTTACAGAACGCCCCCGTGTGTGAAGCGAGGCCGCGTGTACCCTGCCTGCAAAACACCCGTAGAAGGAAGAACACCATGAGTCTCATCGTCCGAAACAATCCTTCGCTCACGCCGGCCAACGGCGCTCACGCCTCGGCATCCGCCGGGGGCGCTTCCGTCAAATGGCTCTGGGCCGCCGTCGGCGCCCTGGGCGTGAGTGTGCTGGCGCTGGGAGCGACCCTGGTCGTGCAGCAGCGCGGCAATGCACCGGCAGATGCTGCCGCGCAGGTCGCCCAACTGGCCCCCGATGCGCAGCGCACGCCGGAATCCGAAGTCATCAACGAACGCGCTGGCGCCGCGCCCGCGCGGCCGGTGCAGCCCCTGGCCCAGAACATCGTGAACCGCGCACCGGTCCAGGCGCAGACCGGCAGCGGATCGGGCGGCGGGGGTTATGGCGGTGGCTACGACGCCCCCGTCAGCGCAGGCCGCCCGGTGGCGATGCAGGCCCCGGTGTGCAGCACCTGCGGCCGCGTCGAGTCCGTGCAGGCCGTTCAGCAGGCCGCGCCGGCCACTGGCGTCGGCGCCGTGGCGGGGGGCGTGTTGGGTGCCGTGGTCGGCAACCAGGTGGGCAAGGGATCGGGCCGCACGGCGGCAACCGTGCTGGGCGCGGTCGGCGGCGGCTACCTGGGCCACACCGTGGAGCAGCGCACTCGCACCACCACGGCCTACCAGATGCGCGTTCGCATGGAGGACGGCTCGGTGCGCACCTTCACGCGCTCGCAGCCGGTGGCCGAAGGCACGCCGATGCGCGTCGAAGGCCGCAATTTCCGCGTGGACAACCGCTCGTCGCAGCAGGGCCAGGGCAACTACACGCAGGGCGCGCAGTCGATGCGCGTGGCCAACAACGGCTATTGATCACCGGGCCGTAAGGCCTGTGGTCTAAAGGGAAGGGCGGCCAGGGCCGCCCTTTTTCATGGGCTTTCGAACCATGGCCTGGCGCCAGGGAAAACGCCCGGCATCCCGGGCAGCCCATCGAAGCCTCCGCAGAGAGGGCTTGAAGTGTTTTAGGCCTCCAGCGCAATAAGCTCTAGGGAAGTGTGCTATCAATTAAATAGCAATCGGCTGAGCGCTTCAGCCGGCTGGCCGAGCACGGGCGCCAGCCCGTGCGGGCTGCATCATTTCTCGACGAACGCCCGTTCGATCACGAAGTCGCCGGGTTTCGTGGTGTTGCCCTCTTCGAAGTCGCGGTGCTCCAGGATGGCCTTGAGCGACGCCAGCATCTCGGGGCTGCCGCACAGCATCACGCGGTCCACCAGCGGGTCCAGCGGCGGCACGCCCAGGTCGGTGAAGAGCTTGCCGCTTTCGATCAGGTCGTTGATGCGGCCCTGGTTGCGGAATGGCTCGCGGGTCACCGTGGGGTAGTACTTGAGCTGCTTGGCCACCGTCTCGCCCAGGAACTCGTGCTTGGGCAGGGTTTCGGTGATGAAGTCGTGGTACGCCAGTTCCTTGACCTCGCGCACGCCGTGCACGAGCACCACTTCTTCGAATTTCTCGTACGTGTCGGGGTCGCGGATCACCGACAGGAAGGGCGCCAGCCCCGTGCCCGTGGAGATGAGGTACAGGCGCTTGGCCGGCAGCAGGTAGTCGATCAGCAGCGTGCCGGTGGGCTTTCTGCCCACCACGATGGAATCGCCCACCTGGATGTTCTGCAGGCGCGAAGTCAGCGGGCCCTCCGGCACCTTGATCGACAGGAACTCCAGGTGCTCTTCGTAGTTGGCGCTGGCGATGCTGTAGGCCCGCAGCAGCGGCTTGTCGTTCACCTTGAGGCCGATCATGGTGAAGTGGCCGTTGGAGAAACGCAGCGCGGGGTCGCGTGTGGTGGTGAAGGAAAACAGGCGGTCGGTCCAGTGGTGGACGGAGAGGACTCGTTCTTCGTTGAATGCGCTCATGGAATGGTGGCAGATTGGGTGTGAAACGAAAAAAACCGTCAGGGGCAGGGCCGGTGGCGTATGGACGCGTTGGGCGACCTGGGCTGCCCCCTGCCATGCGGGCAAACCCGCACATTGTCAGGCAAACCGGGCCATCGGCCTTATGGCTTCTGCGCATGTGCTTATGCCAACACCGGCCGGAGGCCGAGGCCCCGCGCTGGCTCCGCGCCCGGTGGGGCCGTGTCAGCGCCGAGGGGTCGGGTCCGCCGCGTAGCCGCGCAGGAAGACATCGACGGCCCGGCCGATCGCCTGGCGCAACTTGGGTTTGGACAGGTTTTCTTCCAGGCCGAAGAGGCGGGGCGTGGCGGTTTCCGCCTCCATCAGCGCCATGAAGTGGCGTGCGGCCGTCAGGGGGTCGGCCTGCCGGATCAGGCCCTTGCGCATCTGCGCTTCCAGAAACGAGCCCAGCGCCTGAATTCCCTTTTGGGGGCCCAACTCGAAAAATCGCTTGCCGATATCGCTGCGGCCCGACTCGGCGACGAAGGCGCGCTTGGCCTGGAGGGCCGGCTCGCTGCAGATCACGGCGAGCATCTTTTCCGCGAAGGTTTTCAGCGCCGCCTGCAGCTCGCTTTCGTCCTGTTCGAGCGCCAGAAAGAATAGCTCGATGTGCTCCTTCGCAGCGCCGATGGCGACCTCCAGAAACAGCTCTTCCTTGGAACTGAAGTACCCGTAGAGCGTGGATTTGGAGCCGCCGACACGGGCGGCGATCTCTGCCATCGAGGCCCCCTCGAACCCCGCTTCCGAAAAAACCTGGGAGGCGATTTCGATGATCGACTCCCGCTTCGCTTCCGTCTTGACGCGCATCTACCGACTTCCGTTTTCTGTGTTCATGCGACCGAGTATTCATGGGCGAAGAATCAAAGTCAAATTTACTTTACCGTACAGTACGGTTTGTATATCATTCGCGGCTTGTCCTTTGGAGATTCCCCATGCGCCTCGTTCGTCGTCCCTTGCTCACGCTGTCGGCCGCAGCCGCCATCGCCTGTTTGCTCGCCGCATGCGGCAAGCCCCCGGGCGGCCCGCCCCCGCCGCAGGGCACGCCCATGGTGGGCGTGATCACCGTGCAGTCGCAGTCGGTGGCGCTCAGCACCGAGCTGCCCGGCCGTACCGTGCCTTACCTGGTGGCCGACGTGCGGCCGCAAGTCGGCGGCATCGTGAAGGCGCGAAAATTCCGCGAAGGCAGCGATGTGAAGGCCGGCGAGGCGCTCTACCAGATCGATCCGGCCACCTTCCAGGCCACCCACGACAGCAACGTGGCGGCGCTGGCCAAGGCCCAGGCCAGCCTCAAGACCACGCGGCTCAAGGCCGACCGCTACAAGGAACTGGTGGCGATCCAGGCCGTGAGCCAGCAGGACTACGACGACGCAGCCGCGTCGCTCGGCCAGGGCGAGGCCGACGTGGCCTCGGCCCGTGCGAATGTCGAGACGAGCCGCATCAACCTGGCCTACGCGCGGGTCGATGCGCCGATCTCGGGGCGCATCGGCAAGTCGAGCGTGACGCCGGGCGCGCTGGTCACCGCCAGCCAGGCCACGGCCCTGGCCACCATCCAGCAACTGGACCCGATCTATGTGGACGTCACGCAGCCCAGCGCTTCCTTGCTGCGGCTGAAGCAGGCCCTGTCGAGCGGCGATCTGCAAAAAGCCGGCGCCAATGCGGCCAAGGTGCGCCTGGTGCTGGAGGACGGCAGCGCCTACCCCCTGGAAGGCAAGCTCGAGTTCTCGGACGTCACGGTGGACCAGAGCACGGGCGCCATCACGCTGCGCGCCGTGTTTCCGAACCCCAAGGCCGATCTGCTGCCCGGCATGTACGTGCGCGCCGTGCTGCAAGAGGGCGTGAAGGAGCAGGGCCTGCTCGTGCCGCAGCAGGCCGTGACGCGCGACAGCACCGGCAAGCCGATGGCCTACGTGGTGGGCCCGGACAGCAAGCTGCAGCGCCGCAATCTGGAGACCGAGCGCACCGTGGGAGACCAGTGGCTGGTGCGCACCGGCCTGCAGGCGGGCGATCAGCTCGTGGTGGATGGCCAGCAGCGCGCCGCGCCGGGCGCCGAGGTCAAGGTGATGCCCTGGAAGCCCCAGCCGGCGGCCACGGCCGCGGCCGGCCCGGTGGCGCAGGCTGCCGCACCCGAGGGTGCCAAGAACCCCGCGAACTGATCCGCGCGAAAGAAACCCATGGCACGCTTTTTCATCGACCGCCCCATCTTCGCGTGGGTCCTGGCCATCATCGTGATGCTGGCCGGCGCCCTCTCGATCTTCACCCTGCCCATCGCGCAGTACCCGAGCATCGCACCGCCCGCCGTGGCGATCACGGCGAACTACCCTGGCGCTTCTGCCAAGACCCTGGAGGACACGGTCACCCAAGTCATCGAGCAGAAGATGAAGGGACTGGACCGGCTCAGCTACATGGCTTCGACGAGCGAGTCGTCGGGCCAGGTGACCATCACGCTGACCTTCGACAACGGCACCGATCCCGACACCGCCCAGGTGCAGGTGCAGAACAAGCTGTCGCTGGCCACGCCGCTGCTGCCGCAAGAGGTGCAGCAGCAAGGCGTCACCGTGACCAAGTCGGCCACCAATTTCCTGAACGTGCTGGCCTTCACCTCCGAAGACGGGAGCATGAACGGCTCCGACCTGTCGGACTACGTGGCGGCCAACGTGCAGGATGCGATCAGCCGGGTGGAGGGCGTGGGCGACACGACCCTGTTCGGCTCCCAGTACGCGATGCGGGTCTGGCTCGATCCCGACAAGCTGGCGAATTTCGGCCTCACGCCGCTCGATGTGAAGACGGCCATCCAGGCGCAGAACGCGCAGGTGTCCGCCGGCCAGCTGGGCGCGTTGCCCGCCGCAAGCAATCAGCAGATCAACGCCACCATCACCGCGCAGACGCGCCTGAAGACGGCGCAGGAGTTCGAAGAGATTTTGCTGCGCACCCTGACCAACGGGTCGCAGGTGCGCCTGCGCGACGTGGCGCGCATCGAGCTGGGCAGCGAAAACTACAACACCGTCGGCCGCTACAACGGCAAGCCGGCCGCGGGCCTCGCGATCAAGCTCGCCACGGGCGCCAACGCGCTCGACACGGTGAGAGCCATCGACGCCCGGGTGGACGAGCTGCAGAAGTTCTTTCCTCCCGGCATGGCGGTGCAAAAGCCGTACGACACCACGCCGTTCGTGCGCATCTCCATCGAGGAAGTGGTGCGCACGCTCGTCGAAGCCGTGCTGCTGGTGTTCCTGGTGATGTACCTGTTCTTGCAGAACTTCCGTGCCACGCTGATTCCCACCATCGCCGTGCCGGTGGTGCTGCTGGGCACGTTCGGCGTGCTGGCGGCCTTCGGCTTCACCCTCAATACGCTGACCATGTTCGCGATGGTGCTGGCCATCGGCCTGCTGGTGGACGACGCCATCGTGGTGGTGGAAAACGTCGAGCGGGTGATGACCGAGGAGGGGTTGTCGCCGAAGGAGGCGACGCGCAAGTCCATGGGCCAGATCACGGGCGCGCTGGTGGGTGTGGCGCTGGTGCTGGCAGCGGTGTTCGTACCCATGGCCTTTTTCAGCGGATCGACCGGGGTGATCTATCGGCAGTTTTCCATCACCATCGTCTCGGCGATGACGCTGTCGGTGCTGGTGGCGATGGTGCTCACGCCGGCCCTGTGCGCCACGCTGCTCAAGCCCGTTCCCAAGGGCCACGCCATGGCGACGACCGGCTTCTTCGGCTGGTTCAACCGCAGCTTCGACCGCGGCAACCGCGGCTACCAGGGCATCGTGCGACACATGCTGGGCAAGGGATGGCGCTACATGGCGCTGTACGCCGTGCTGCTGGCGGCCGTGGTGTTCGGCTTCATGAAGCTGCCCGTGGGCTTTCTGCCCGATGAGGACCAGGGCTCGATGTTCGTGCTGGTGCAGCTGCCGCCCGGAGCGGCGGGTGCGCGCACCGAGGAGGTGATCCATCAGGTCGAGAAGCATTTTCTGGAAGACCAGAAAGACGCGGTGGCGGGCATCTTCTCGGTCTCGGGCTTCAGCTTCGCCGGGAGCGGGCAGAACACCGGCTTCGCCTTCGTCAAGCTCAAGCCCTGGGATGAGCGCAAGGGCGAAGCCCTCAGCGTGTCGGGCGTCTCGCAGAAGGCAGGAGCCTTTTTCGCGAAGATTCGCGACGCGCAGGTTTTCGCTTTCGCACCGCCCGCCGTGTCGGAGCTGGGCAACGCCACCGGCTTCGATCTGATGCTGCAGGACCGCGCCAACCTGGGCCACACCGCGCTGATGCAGGCGCGAAACCAGTTGCTGGGCGAGCTGTCCAAGGACGCCCGCCTGGTCGCGGTGCGCCCGAACGGACTGGAAGACACGCCCGAGTTTCGTTTGGAGATCGATCCGCACAAGGCAGGGGCGCTGGGGTTGTCGATGGCTGACATCAACAACACCTTCTCGACGGCCTGGGGCAGCAGCTATGTCAATGACTTCATCGACAAGGGCCGCGTGAAGAAGGTCATGCTGCAGGCTGATGCACCGTTTCGCATGCTGCCCGAGGACATCGACCGCTGGTATGTGCGCAACAGCGCCGGCACCATGGTGCCCTTCACCTCGTTCGCCAAGGCGGGCTGGGCTTCGGGCTCGCCGCGGCTGGAGCGCTACAACGGCGTGCCCTCGGTGGAAATCCTGGGCATGGCGATGCCGGGCGCGGCCTCCAGCGGCGAAGCGCTGGCGATCGTCGAAGCCGCGGTGGCGAAGCTGCCCCCCGGCATCGGCTACGAATGGACGGGGCTGTCGCGGCAGGAAAAGGCGTCCACGGGCCAGACCGGCCTGCTGTACGCGCTGTCGATCCTGATCGTGTTCCTGTGCCTGGCCGCGCTCTATGAGAGCTGGGCGATTCCGTTCTCGGTGATCCTGGTGGTGCCGCTCGGCGTGTTCGGCGCGCTGCTCGGGGCCATCCTGACGTGGAAGATGAACGACGTCTACTTCCAGGTGGGTCTGCTGACCACGATCGGCCTGGCGTCCAAGAACGCCATCCTGATCGTGGAGTTCGCCAAGGAACTGTACGAGGGCGGAAAAAGCCTGGTGGAGTCGGCCATGGAGGCGGTGCGCATGCGGCTTCGCCCCATCCTGATGACGTCGCTCGCCTTCATTCTGGGCGTGCTGCCGCTGGTGCTGGGCAGCGGCGCGGGTGCCGGGGCGCAGCACGCGCTGGGCACGGCGGTGATCGGCGGCATGTTGTCCGGAACCATCCTCGCGATCTTCTTCGTGCCGCTTTTCTTCGTGCTCATCGTGGGCCTGTTCCGGCGCAAGCCTGCGGGCCCGGGGGCCGTGGCCTCCTCGCATCCCGCTTTGCCACACCCCGCTTCGGAAGGTGCCTGACATGTCCCGCTTTCTCCTTGCTCCCCTGGCACTGGCCGCCTCGCTGGCGGGCTGCAGCCTGATGCCTGCCTATCAGCAGCCGGCAGCGCCGGTGCCCGCCGCTTTCGCGGGCGATGCCGGCGCGCCCGCCGCGGTGCCCGTGGCCGACATCGGCTGGCGCGACGTGTTCACCGATGCATCGCTGCAGCGCGTGATCGAGATGGCGCTGGCCAACAACCGCGACCTGCGCGTGGCGGCGCTCAACATCGAACGGGCGCGTGCGCAGTACCGCGTACAGGACGCGGCGCTGTTCCCCACGGTGAATGCCGCCGGGGGCGGCAGCGGCAGCCGCACGCCGGCGGACCTGTCGGGCGCGGGCCGGCCGGTGGTGGCGCACAGCTACAGCGCCACGGTGGGCTTCAGTGCCTACGAGCTGGATTTCTTCGGCCGCGTTCGCAGCCTGAACGCGCAGGCGCTGGAGCAGTTCCTGTCCACCGCCGAAGCGCGGCGCAGCACGCACATCAGCCTGGTGGCCGAAGTCGCCACCGCCTACCTCACGCTTGCGGCGGACCAGGACCGGTTGCGCCTGGCGCAGGACACGCTGGCCAACCAGCGCAACGCCTTTGCGCTCAACCAGCGCAGTTTCGACCTGGGCGTGGCCTCGGCGCTCACGTTGCGGCAGGCGCAGACCAGCGTGGACTCTGCCCGGGTGGACGTGGAGCGCTACACCGCCCAGGTGGCGCAGGACCGCAACGCGCTGGTGCTGCTCGTGGGTGCCGACGTGCCGCAAGACCTGTTGGCGCTTTCGTTGCCCGACGACGCCAGCGCTGCTTCCAACCCGCTGGCCAGCCTTCCGCCCGGCCTGCCGTCCGATCTGCTGCAGCGCCGTCCGGACATCCTGCAGGCCGAGCGCACGCTGAAAGCCGCGAACGCCAGCATCGGTGCAGCGCGCGCCGCTTTCTACCCACGCATCAGCCTCACGGCCTCCGCCGGCATGTCGAGTGCGGACCTGTCCGGCCTTTTCAAAGGCGGCTCCGGCAACTGGAGCTTTGCGCCGCAGATCACGCTGCCGATCTTCGATGGCGGTGCCAACCAGGCCAATCTCGACATCGCGCGCACCGACCGCGACATCGACGTGGCCCAGTACGAGAAGGCGATACAGACGGCGTTTCGCGAGGTGTCCGATGCGTTGGCGCAGCGCAGCACGCTGGGGCGCCAGATGGAGGCCCAGCAATCGCTGGTGAACGCGACCTCGGACAGCTATCGCCTGTCGGACGCGCGTTTCAAGCGGGGGGTGGACAACTACCTGACCGTGCTGGACTCGCAGCGCTCCCTCTACACCGCGCAGCAGAACCTGATCGGGACGCGGCTGTCGCGCTACGCCAACCTCGTCACGCTCTACAAGACGCTCGGCGGGGGCTGGGTGGAATCGACCGGCACACCGGTGGCCGCGGTCGGCACCGCCAAGCCCTGATGGCCATCGGGCTCTCCCCCCAATCCGGGCGCACTCGGCCGTGCCGAAAAACACCAAGGCCGAAGCGGAGCTGACGCGCGCGCGCATCGTCGGCGCGGCGCTCGAGGCATTCGCCCGCCACGGCGCGCAACGGGCCGGGCTGGAAGACGTGGCAAGGCAGGCCGGCGTGTCGCGGGGCGCGATTTACTGGCATTTCACGGACAAGGGCGCCTTGCTGGAGGAGCTGCTTAGCCGGTTGCGCTGGCCGCTGGACGTGGGTGCGAACTTCGGCGCCGATGCCTTCCAAGGGCCAACCTTGCCCTTGGGCCTTTTGCACGGCTGCCTCGTTCGCCAGATCGGCGAGTGCCGTGCTGACCCGGTGCAGTGGCCGCTGGTGCAGTGGGTTGTGCGAGAGCCCTGCGAACCGGCCGATATGGACGGCTGGGGACTGCGCATTGCGGCGGCCCAGGCGAGGGCGGTGCGCCATCTGGAAGCTGCGCTGTCGGTCGCGGCCCTGCGCGGTCAATTGCGCGAAGGGCTGGAGCCGGCCATGGCCGCCCGCTGCCTGCATGCCGTGGGGCGCGGTGTGCTGTCCGAGCGAACGGAACATTCGGACCCAGGGCAATACCTGCAGCAGGTGGGCGCGTGCCTGGGCTTTTGCCTGGACGGCATGACGCCGGGCCGCTGGCGCACACCGCCGCAGCGCCTCTCATCGGCCGGCCGCATGCCTTGAGGCGGCGCCTCAGGCGAACGCGTCGATGCGCGCCACATGGTCTTCGATCACCTGCGCCATCCAGTCCATGACCACACGCACCCGGCGGGGGAGGTGGCGGCGGTGCGCGTACAG
>Ga0308157_10006663_pt1 | contig 13742 bp, 18 predicted proteins | sample PhyBR1_FD_201035 | JGI IMG/M metagenome (GOLD analysis project Ga0308157, IMG submission 201035) | Phyllosphere microbial communities from UC Gill Tract Community Farm, Albany, California, United States - DLSLB.R1 | ecosystem: Host-associated > Plants > Phyllosphere > Unclassified | place: USA...
TGACGAGAGGATCGTTTCCTGCAACGACGCATCTGCGCCGCGTAGCGCTGTCGCGATCTGCTCCGTCTGGACTTCATCAAACAGCAGAAGCCGGGCACGTTGCGAAAGGCGTTCAATATTTTCAAAGCTGAAAAGCTTGGCTTGAATGCGCGCTACATCGTCATGGCTGAGGTCTTTAAGGCTTGCCATGAGCTCTTCCATCTCCTGGCGGTCGAGCTGGTTGAATATATTGGCGATCTGTCCGTGATGCGCTTTAACTGGTCCGGTGTCGCTGCGACCCAGAAGATCGCGTCGTAAAACATCTTCCAGAAGCTCGGAAGCGGCAGGCGCAACATTGCCAATGTGGAGCGAACGCTGCACGACTGCGCCACGCAATTGTGGCGGCAGGCCCACGAAGATGCGCGCAGCCATATCGGATGGAAGTTTGGAAACGATATAGGCGATGATCTGCGGGTGCTGGTCAGCAAGATAATCCTGTAAGTTCTCAACGGACAAACGTGTGATCTGAACCCAAACGGATTCCTGCACCAGCTGCGGCTGAACACGCTCTTCAAACACGGCGTCCGCTTCTTCTTGCGGCAATGCTTCGCGCAGCAATCCTTCAAAGCGTTGTGCCGCCTCAGATACCGGTGCGCCTTCCGCAAATGAATCTTCAAACTGCTTGACCAGCAGTTCAAAGTCTACCGGAGCAATTGGATCAAGTGTCCGTGCGTGCCCCGCAAGCTTGCGCAGATCATCAGAATTAAAATGCTTGAGCAGTTTTGAGGCCGACGGGCGTCCGATGGCGACAAGAATTGCAGCCGCCTTTTGCGGGCCTGAAAGTGTATCGATCAGTCCGCTTGCGCTATCGTCGGAAGACTTTTGCTGTTCATTGTCGGCCATGATGAATCCGTTACTTGCCGATAATTTCGGTGAGGCTGACGCCAAAACGTGAAGAATCGTCTTCAAGAACGATCACTTCGCCGCGCGCAATGACACGTCCGTTGACGACGATGTCGACTGGATCACCGATCTGCTTATCAAGGGTGATAACAGCACCGCGTCCAAGTTTCATAAGGTTGGCGACTGGCATGGTTGTGCCCCCCAGAACCACCTGAACATCGACGGGAATACCCATGATGAGTTCGAGATTGGGCTTGGAACCACCCGCCTTGCCAGCGCGGGGCTTGTCTTCGCGCAGCTCTTCAATTGCTTCGTCAAGTTCGTGCTGCATCTTCTGTTCCTTGCTGCCGCTATTCATGCTTTTGCTCGTCACGCTTGACCTGCGATTTCAATGGTTGCCTTCTTCACTGCGCGGCGCACAAAAACTGGCAGAGCTTTCTTTTCAATCGGTGCCTGCATAGTGGTGTGTTCAGGCGTCGCATTTTCTTTGCGAATAGACACCTCTGAAACATTGCGCGCATGTCGAATATCGCGGGTCAGTGCCTTGCGTAGGCGGTTCAGCTCTTCGATAGCCTCATCCATCTCACGGCGCACACGTGCGGTTTCGCCAAGGCGTGCCTCAAGACGTGCTGTTTCGTCAGTCAGATCTGTTCGCTGGCTGCGCAATGATTTTGCGACCCGCTCAAGCCCGTTGGATGCGGCGGCAACGCGCAGCGTCAACAGTTTGCCGAGCTTAATGGTTTCGTTTGCTTTGCGTCCAACGACAATCAGCGCACCAAGTGAAGCGAGGGCCATGAGTGTTGAAAGAATGTTAGCCAGCAACAAGCTCATCGATAAAATCCTCTTCCTGATCGACAGGATCGCCAATCTTGACTGTAAAATGAATGCCGGACTTGCCGAGTGAGCATTTGAAAAGTTGCTGGGTGCCCGCACGCAGGCGCACTTGTTCCATCGCATCGGCTGGCAATTTGAGCACCTGACCGACTTCAAGCCGGGAAAGTGCATCAAGGGTCAGGCTGCCTTGCTGAATGAAGGCTTCCAGATCAATGCGAGCACGGCTGACTTCCTGTCGCATCCTCTTTGCCCATGCCGGGTCGGCTTGATTGACCGGGCGGCGCAGAAACGCTGCAACAGCATCCTGCATCGGTTTATGGCTGCTGCGCGGCAGCAAAAGATGTATAAAGCCAGTCTTGCCTGCCGCAGCCACTTCTATCTGGCAATTGAAAAGGCGGGACTGGTCCAGATCATCACGGTTGAAATCCGCCGTATCGAGGCATTCTCCAGCGGTGAAAACTGAATGGCCATTGCCCGTGAAAACCTGATCGAGAGCCTTAGCGAAGTAAGATGCAATAACACCCGAAACCTTGCGCTCCATCATACCGAAGGGACGTTCAAGGTCAGTGCTTCCCAGATTGCCCTGTGCACCAAACATGGCCTCAATAACCGCAAAGACCAGTGTCGAATCCGCTGTTACAAAGAGCGAGCAACCCCAATTATCGGCTTTCAAAGGCGCGATGATCGCTGCCTGCTCAAGGATCTGGCTCAGCCTATCATTGTCCGTAATTTCGACAGAGCCTGCCTCGGAGGAAAATGCGGCAGCCGAGCCTTCTGCAAGGTGAGAGCAAAAATGCAGGGATGCATCTTTAAAAACATGCGCGAGTGACTTTAAATCGTCGCCAGAAAGTCCCGCTGCTCGGAGCAGGTTGTCAGCAAGGACATCACTCTTGCGGCTTTGGCTGAAGCCCGTCATATCACGCTGCCTGCTGGAGCGGTGTGCTCGACATAGTTTCTTGTTCAACAACATCAATGCTTGGACGTTCATAGGCCGAAATTGTCTTGCGACCATATTCCAGAGCAATTTGTGGTAGCGAACCGTTCATGTAGGCCAGAAGGGTTTGCTTCACGACAACATAGAGCCGATTGTTCTTCTCGCGCGTCATTTTGATTTTCGTAGCAATCGGCGTGACGACGCCATAAGAAAAGAAGATACCGGCGAAAGTACCAACAAGTGCGGCACCGATCAGACCGCCAAGCACTTCTGGCGACTGGTTGAGCGCGCCCATAGCCTTGATAACACCCAGAACCGCGGCAACAATACCAAGAGCTGGCAATGCTTCGGAAATGCTGACCATTGCCTGATAGGGCTTGAGGCGGTCGCGGGAGATGGTGTGAATTTCTTCGTCCATAAGAGCTTCGATTTCATGCGGACGAACATTGCCGACAATGATCAGACGGCAATAGTCGCAGATGAAATGCATCAGATCTTCATTGTTCATGATGCTGGGATAAGCCTGAAAAATGGGAGATTCTTTTGGGTTGTCGATATGAACCTCAACTTCATTGCGCGATTTAGCGCGCAGTTCGCGCATCAGGCTATAGAGCACACCAAGAACGTCGAGATAATCGCGTTGTTTTGGGACTTTATTGGTAAATGCTTCCATACAGGCACGGCCTGTGTCCTTTACCAGCGATAAAGGATTGGCGACGAAGAACGTGCCAAGAGCAGCACCCAGAATGATGACGAATTCCCACGGCTGGATAAGCACACTGACGTGACCGCCCATAGCGATAAAGCCGCCCAGCATACAACCGAGTGTGATGGCAAGGCCGATGAGAATACCCAAAGCTTAAAACCCCAAAATAAAATTTCTTTAAATGCACTCTATGGTCGTCGCCTTGCGCGAAGCTTGCCATCAGGCACGGTGTGAAATCAGCTTCGGACAAGCTTGAGCTTTCATAAAGAGTCAAACACCAGCAGGGGGTCTTTGCCAATGGTCGATACGATGACAAGTTATCGTCTGATAGCGTCTGACATGACGCGATCATTGCAGCGCGTATCGAAAGAACCTGTGGTTGAGCGCGAAACCGCCTACTACAAAGAGAACATTGGCAATGTGAAATCGATTGATGATTTCATGTCGGATACACGATTGTTCAATTATGCGATGAAGGCTTACGGCCTTGAAGATATGGCTTATGCTAAGGCCTTCGTTCGCAAAATCCTGACCGAAGGCGTCGTGAGCGATGATGCCATGGCCAATAAGCTAACCGATAAGCGCTACAAGGAATTTGCGACTACCTTTGATTTTGCCGCTAAGGGCGACAAGGCGACTGAAGCTACTGCCGCACAGCAGGGCGTCATTGATAAATATATGCGCCAGACGCTTGAGACTGACGCTGGCAGCCAGAACGAAGGCGTGCGTTTGGCGCTGTATTTTGAGCGCAAAGCATCGACCCTGACCAATGCCTATGAAATCCTTGGCGATAAAGCATTGCTGTCGATGGTGCAGGCAACTTTTGGCTGGCCTGCTTCTATGTCTAATGCGGACATCGATAAACAGGCAAAGATGATCGAAGAGCGGATCGATTTCGATAAGATGTCTGATCCCGATTATGTGTCAAAGTTCATTTCCCGTTTCACGGCTATGTATGAAATGAACAACCCGACCAGCAGTTCGCCCGCATCGATCGCTTCGCTGCTATTGGGGGGAACATCATCGGTTGGCATTTCGATGGATATTTTAAGCACCTTGCTAAATTTTAGGCCGGGCGGGCGCTGACCGATGCAGAATAACTCGATCTATGTTGGCTTGTCTTCGCTGGTTACGCTTGAGCGGCGCATGGATGCTATCGCGCATAATGTCGCCAACGTCTCTACTGTTGGCTTTCGCGGCGAGGGCACCAAGTTTGAATCGATCGTTTCAGGCAAGACCAATGATGCGGTGAGTTTTGCAAGTGCGGGCAAAAGCTATATCCGCACCGATGCCGGTCCAATGATTAAGACCGACAATCCGCTTGACGTCGCCGTAAAAGGCGATGTCTGGATGGCGCTCTCTACCCCGCAAGGCCAAGTTTATACGCGCGACGGTCGCATGAAAATGATGGCGACGGGCGAACTCGTTTCAGTGATGGGCAACGCTGTTCTCGATGTTGGTGGTGCGCCGATTATGCTTGATGCGAATGCTGGTGCTCCAAAGATTTCAAGCGATGGCGCTATCTATCAGAATGGCGCGCAAATCGGCCAGATTGGTCTCTATTCTATTCCTAAAGATGCTGAACTGAAATATGCGGGCAATTCCGGCGTCGTTTCAGATAAGCCAGCTGTTCCGGTTGTTGATAGTAACAGTGTGGGACTGGTGCAGGGTATGATCGAAGGCTCCAATGTCGATGCCATGTCCGAAATGACTCGATTAATCAGTGTCAGCCGTGCTTTTGAGCAGGTCAATAATCTGCTGAGCCAGCAAGAACGCACCGTCGCTGAAGCGATTAAAACACTGGGCTCCAAAAACGGATGATAGCTGATCTGCCGCTCGCACGTCTTGCTGCCTTGGTTCGCCAGCAGGCATTGGCACCGGGACCGCTTACCGGTCTTGGTGGCACGGTGAGCGATGTTTCGCGTTCTGCGATTGCGGTTCGTGGTCTTTCGCGAAAAGCGCACCTTGGTGATGTGGTTGCCATTCGTGCAGATAGCGGTCAAAGCCGCGCAGAAATCATTCGTGTGGCGGATCGTCAAGTGCTGGTAAAGCCCTTCGATGATCGGATCATACCTGCTTTGGGAGCAGCTGTTTTCGAGGAAGGGCCGCTGCGTATTTGTCCTTCGCCAGAATGGCGGGGGCGGGTGATCAACGCCCTTGGCGAAGCGGTTGATGGAAAAGGGGCTATGCAGCCCGGTGCCCACGAGATGGCTTGCGAAAATCTGGCACCGGCAGCCTTGCGCCGTTCACGTGTGGATCGTGGTCTTCGGACCGGCGTCAATGTCATTGATATTTTCACACCGCTTTGTTTTGGCCAGCGTATTGGCATTTTTGCGGGTTCAGGTGTGGGTAAATCCACGCTGCTCGCCATGATGACGCGTGCTGCGGATTTTGACACGGTCGTACTGGCACTAACCGGCGAGCGCGGTCGCGAGGTGCGCGAGATGCTCGAAGAAACCATGGCCGGGCATCTCGATAAGACTGTAACGGTTGTTGCAACGGGCGATGAAAGCCCGATGATGCGTCGGCTAGCGCCCAATACCGCAACCGCAATTGCCGAATATTTCCGTGATCTTGGTCAGAATGTGCTGTTGATTGTCGATTCCGTCACACGTTTTGCGCATGCAGCGCGTGAGGTGGCAATTGCGGCTGAAGAGCCGCCCGTTTCGCGTGGTTATCCGCCAAGCGTTTTTAGTCAGTTGCCACGCCTGCTCGAGCGCGCTGGTCCCGGCGTGAGCGATGCGGGTGGGAGCATAACCGGCATTTATTCGGTATTGGTGGATGGCGATGATCATAATGATCCGGTGTCCGATACCATCCGCGGCACGCTCGATGGCCATATCGTGCTTGACCGGTCTATTGCAGCGCAGGGTCGCTTTCCAGCGGTCGATATTCCTGCGTCGGTGTCGCGCCTTGCAAAACACAACTGGTCTGCCGACCAGCGCAAGCTTGCAGGTCAGTTGCGGGCGATGGTGGCGCGGTTTGAGGAAACCCGCGATCTTCGCGCGATTGGCGCTTATCAAAAAGGCAATGACGGCCTGCTTGATCAGGCTGTTGATCTGGTGCCGAGAGTTTACGAAGCGCTGCAACAATCGCCAGAAACAAACGTATCCGATGATCCATATTTAGACCTTGCCGCTGCTTTGCGCGGCGAGAAGCAGGCATAAGGCGCTATGAAGGGCTTTAACAAAAATAAAGAGGATCAGGTTCTGGCAAAGCTTGCCGCTGAGGTGGAAGCTGCGACCTTGCAAAATACTGAGAAGAAGCCGCAAAGTCAGGTGGACCACTATCTGAAAGTTAGTGCAATCACCCTTGCGGTGGTCTGTGCCATGCTTCCGGTGGTTACCTATTTGCAGCGTGTCGATCTTAGTCCTCCAAAGAAGAATGATACCAAGATTACCGATCCTCTCAACAGAACCGATCAAAAGACGGTTCGTCATTTTCCCTCATTTCGCCCAAATGAAGAAGCGGCGTCAAATGAGGGCATCGACACGATGAAAACCGGTTCGATTATGTCGAATGGTAAGGGATTGCCGGGCGCTACTAATGGGCAGGGCGGTGAGGGAAGCAGTGAGGGCAAGCCATTGCCAAAGCCAGTTTTCGCGTTACGCGAGGTTGTTGGCAGTATGGCAATGATCGAGGACATATCAGGCTACTGGTTTGTGGAAAAAGGCTCGCTTTTACCCGATGGGAGCCGTCTTGTTTCGATCCGGCGCGGTCAGGGCGCAGGCAATTGGCAGCTTACGACGTCTACAGGCGGCGTGATTGATATGCGTCGATAGAGGATATCTTTTCAAAGCTTACTCAGCGCAAGCTTGACGCAAGTTCCGACCTTTAAGTTAATTGAAGGTAAATGCGGGACACTCGCGGGAAATATCATGAGCTCAATCCATCTGTTAGATTTGGCGGCAAGGCAGGCACAATGGTTGTCAGTAAGACAGGCAACCGTTGCAGGAAATGTTGCTAATGCCAATACTCCGGATTTTCGAGCGCGCGATGTCCAGCCTTTCGCGGATGTGCTGAGCAAAACCCAGCTCACTATGGCTGCCACCAATGCACAGCATTTGGAAGTCGAAGCCAACGGCATCGCTGGCGCACGCTTGCGCCCGGAAAGCATCACTGAGCAGACCCATTCCGGCAACACCGTTGATGTTGAGCAGGAAATGATGAAGGCCGGTGAAATCTCGCGGGATTATTCGCTCAACACAAGCATTGTCAAAGCTTTTCATCGCATGATGCTGTCGGTTGCAAAGGGATAATCCATGTCATCTGATGCTTTGCAAAATACGCTGAAGATTGCCGCCTCTGGTCTGTCGGCACAGTCGACCCGACTGCGCATTGTTTCTGAAAATATCGCGAATGCACAATCAACGGCCAAGACCGCTGATGCTGACCCATACCGCCGTAAAACAGTTTCCTTCCGCACGGAGCTGGAACAAACAACAGGTGCGGCGCAGGTTCGCGTGACCGAAATCGGCCACGACATTTCGCCCTTTGTCGAGCAATATGATCCAAGTCATCCGGCGGCGGATGCGCGTGGCTATGTGCAATACCCAAACGTCAATATGGTCGTCGAAATGGCGGATATGCGTGAAGCAAACCGTTCATATGAAGCCAATCTACAAGTCGTCAAGCAGGCGCGTGAGTTGATCTCAATGACCATCGATCTGATGAGGAACACATAATGTATGACTCAATCATGAGCATTTCGGCGCGCAATGCTCTGTCGCGCCTCACTGAAACGATTGCGCAAACCAATGTTGGCTCCACACAGGCACCGCAAGCTGTTCCAACGGCACCCGGTGCATCTTTTGGTGATGTGCTTTCGCAGATGACGGACTCGGTCGGTCAGAAATTGCAGGCAGCAGAAGCAACGTCGATCCAGGGCATCAAAGGTGATGCACCCGTGAGCGACGTTGTAAACTCGGTTATGGAAGCGGAGCGCTCGCTGCAAACAGCAATCGCGATCCGCGACAAGATCGTACAGGCCTATCTCGAAATCAACCGCATGCCAATTTGATCAGAGCCTGATCAGATCAGCATAACGGAGTTAAGGACGCGCTATGAAAGCCCTGACGATTGCAGCAACTGGCATGAATGCACAGCAGCTTAATCTGGAAGTGATTGCCAATAATATTGCCAATATCAACACGACTGGTTTTAAGCGTGCGCGCGCCGAATTTTCTGATCTGCTTTATCAGGCTGAGCGCTCTGCCGGTGTTCCCAGTCAGGCCAATCAGGCGGTTGTGCCAGAAGGCGCGCTGGTTGGTCTTGGCGTTCAGACGGCTGCGGTGCGAAATGTGCATATGCAGGGGAGCTTCAACCAGACAGGCAATCCACTTGATCTGGCGCTGACGGGTAAAGGCTGGTTTCAGATCCAAAGCCCGACCGGCGAAACGCTTTACACGCGTGCCGGTGCGTTCAATACAAATGCTGATGGTCAGATGGTCACGATGGACGGCAATCTTGTTCAGCCTGATATTACCATTCCGGCCAATACGATTGAAGTCGTGGTCAATGATTCCGGTGAGATTTTTGCCAAGGTTCAGGGAAATGCTGGCATCGAAATCGGACCGGCAATTGGCCGTTTAGCATTAGCTAACTTCACCAATGAAGCAGGGCTTGAGCCCCTTGGTGGCAATCTTTATCGCGAGACTGAAGCATCGGGTGGACCGATTGCTGGCAGCCCCGGCGACCCAGGCTTTGGCACCGTTAAACAAGGTTATCTGGAAGCATCCAACGTCGATCCGGTGAAGGAAATCACCGATCTGATTTCGGCTCAGCGTGCCTATGAAATGAACTCAAAAGTCATTCAGGCTGCGGACGAAATGGCGGCAACTGTGTCCAAGAATATGCGCTGACGGTGAGTGGGATGATGATGCGCGTGAAGCAGGCTTTCCGAAACACAAGTGCGGCCATTGTCGCCGCCTTTGTGATATTGAGCGCTCCGGTTGCCAACGCTGCCGAACGCATGGCTTTCTTCGTGCCTTCAACAACCGTCTATCCCGGTCAGGTTGTAAGCGATGTTTCGCTGGTGGAGAAGAAATTCTACATCAGTCCGCCTGCCGCCAGACAATATGTGCTCTCGCCCGAGCAAGTCACAGGCAAGGTTGCGCGCAGAACTCTGATTTCCGGCAAGCCTATTTTGATTGCGGCTCTGTCAGAGCCGTCGCTGGTTACGCGCGGCGTACCAGCCTTGATGGTTTTTACATCCGGCCCGCTGACCATTACAGCAACCGGCACGCCGCTCGAATCGGGTGCCGTGGGCGACTTCATTAAAATTCGCAATGCCGATAGCGGCCTGATTGTATCGGGTACCGTGCTTGCCGACGGTCGTATTCAGGTGGGTATGCAGTGAGAAAATACGTCACCACACTGATTGCCTGCCTCACACTCTTGGTTCAGCCAATGAGTGTATTTGCCGATGAAGCGTCTAAAAATGCGCGGGAATTTGGCTCGGCGGTTGATGCAGATGCGGACTGGCTTGGCTCGGGTGGCGATCCATCGAAGATGGCATATGCCGATCTTGGCCGAGGCAGTGCGGTTGCACGCCTGAAAGATATCGCCACTATTCAGGGCGTTCGTGAAAACCAACTCGTGGGGTATGGTTTGGTTATTGGTCTGAATGGCACGGGCGACAGCCTGCGCAACTCGCCTTTCACCGAACAGTCGATGCGTGCCATGCTCGAAAATCTTGGCATCAATGCGCCACGCAATTCCACACGCGCGAAGAATACGGCTGCGGTGATTGTGACCGCCAATCTGCCGCCGTTCTCCGGTGCCGGATCACGCATTGATGTGACGGTATCTTCGCTTGGTGATGCGACCTCGCTTCAGGGCGGTACGCTTGTGATGACACCATTGCAGGGTGCGGATAATCAGGTCTATGCGGTCGCACAGGGCAGTATGATTGTCTCTGGCTTTTCTGCGGAAGGTCAGGCAGCAAGCGTTGTTCAGGGTGTGCCGACATCGGGTCGTATTCCGAATGGTGCGCTGGTTGAACGCGAAGTCGCAGGTAATTTCGGCAAGGATGCCGAAATGATTGTTGAACTGCGCGATGCGGACTTTACGACCGCTGTACGCACCGCTGACACGATCAATATTTTTGCCAAGCGTCGTTATGGACGCGGCGTAGCCCTTGCACGCGATTCCAAAACCATCCGCATTACACGCCCGAAGAATGTGCCGCCTGCTCGGTTTCTTGCTGAACTCGAAGGTCTGCCGATTGTAACCGATGAAGTTGCGCGCGTGGTGGTCGATGAACGCACGGGTACCGTGGTTATCGGTGACAAAGTGCGTATCTCTAAAGTCGCGATCAGCCACGGCAGTCTGACAGTTCGTGTGGCGGAAACGCCAATGGTGGTACAGCCTGATCCGTTCAGCTATGGCGAAACAGAAGTCGAGCCAAACACCGAAATCGCCGTCAATCAGGCTGATGCTAAGATTGGTATCCTGACAGGGGCCAATCTCGAAAATCTCGTGAAGGGTCTCAACCAGATGGGTGTGAAGCCAAACGGCATCATAGCAATCCTTCAGGCGATTAAGACGTCCGGTGCACTTCATGCCGAATTGGTGGTGCAATGATGATGGAAAAAAATCTGACTCGCTATGGCTTTGCGATCACGCTGCTTTTTGGCTCAGCTTTTGCGGCATTTGCACAGCAACCTCTGCCACCGCAGCCTGTTGAGCAGCAGGCTCCGATCACCCAGCAACTTGCATCGGCGCCTGTCGGGAATCTCGATGAAATTCGCAAGTTTTGCGGAAATCTCGATAATCAGGCTTCAGATGCGCGCTATGCGCTTCAAGCTAAGCAACTCACGGAACTGAAGGCAGACGTTGAAAAGCGGATGCTTGCGCTGGAAGAAAAGCGCAAAGAGTATGAAATGTGGCTTAAGCGCCGTGATGACTTCGTAAACAAGGCGCAGGATTCGCTGGTCGATATTATATCGAAAATGAAACCGGATGCGGCGGCAGCGCAGATGTCACTGATTGGCGATGAAGCGGCGGCGGCATTGATCCTCAAGCTCAATCCGCGTGTTTCGAGCATTATCCTCAATGAAATGCCTCCAGAAAAGGCTGCTAAACTTGCGCGCGTTATTGTTGGATCGCAGCGCACTGCCGTAGCAGCGCCGCCCAAACGGGAGCAGCGCGCGCAGGCAGAAAACGGGAATAGCGTGCAATGAAAACAAGCATGAACAAAGCTCCGCTTGCCGCTTTGCTGATGGTTCTGATGGCCGGTTGTGCCACTAAACCGGAAGAGATTGGCCGTGCGCCTGATCTTTCACCTGTTGCAGCTAATCTTGGTGTGCAGAACAATCCCCAATATAGCGGCTATCCAGTCAGACCAAGCAAGGCGTCCTATTCGCTATGGGACCAGCGCTCGACGAATTTTTTCAAAGACCCGCGCGCGCAGGAACCCGGCGATGTACTGACCGTCATCATCTCGATCAATGATCGCGCGAATATGGATAATAAAACGGATCGCGAGCGCATTTCCAAAGGTCTTTATGGCGCTGGCGCATCTTTTGATACTAGCAGTCTGTCGGGCGCCTTTGGCGGTGGTGAAATGGATGCTTCGGTCAACACACGTTCCAACAGTACCTCTAAAGGTAAGGGTACGATTGAGCGCAGCGAGGATATTCGTCTTCAGATCGCGGCCATTGTCACCGACACACTTCCGAACGGAAACCTGATCATTCGCGGTTCGCAGGAAGTCCGCGTAAACAATGAATTGCGCGTGCTCAACGTGGTCGGGGTTGTGCGGCCGCGCGATATTTCGGGTTCCAATACGATCTCATATGACAAGATCGCTGAAGCACGCATTTCTTACGGTGGTCGCGGACGCTTGAGCGAAATTCAGCAGCCGCCTTATGGTCAGCAAATTCTCGACCAGATTTCTCCGTTCTAAAGCCAATGAGCATGAGCGACACCTCCTCTCAGAAAGATAGTAAGCCAAAAGGGTCTATGATGGGCCTTTTGGCTGCTGTAGCGATCCTCACCGCTATTGCAGGCGGTGGTGGCTGGTATCTGGGCGAGATAATTTCTGCCGGACAGAAGGCAAATGCACCTGCCAGCGGCAAGGAAGACAAACCAAAGCAAGGCGAATTTGAATCGCGCAGCATTGGAACCGTGGTGCCATTGCAGCCGATTGTCACCAATCTTGGCATCCCGCAAAACACATGGGTGCGCCTTGAAGCATCGCTTGTTGCCAAACCCGGTCGTGAAATCCCGGCAGATATGGCAGCCAGTGTTGGCGATGATTTTGTTGCATTCCTGCGCAGTGTTAATCTGATGCAATTGCAAGGCGCGGCAGGTCTTGCCTATTTGCGCGCTGATCTGGAAGAACGGGCGCGTCTTCGATCCGAAGGCGCAGTCGAGCGCATCTTTATTTCGACATTGGTCGTTGAATGAAAAAAGCTCTTGGTCTTGGCGCTCTCCTGACGCTTATCTTTACTGTTTCGGCCCATGCTCAGCAGGGCTTGTCGCTCGAAAATCTGTTGCCTGCGGGCAGTGGTGCTGCAAGCGGTCAGATCGTGCAGCTATTTGGCTTGCTTACGGTGCTTTCGATTGCGCCGGGCCTGCTGATTATGGTCACCAGCTTCACGCGCTTTGCCATTGCGTTCTCGCTTTTGCGTTCGGGCCTTGGCCTGCAAACAGCCCCTGCCAGCATGGTGATGATTTCGCTTGCGCTTTTCATGACGTTTTATGTGATGGCACCGGTTTTTGACCGGGCGTGGAACAATGGCGTTGAGCCGCTGATGCGCAATGAAATTACGCAGGAAGTGGCGTTCAAGGAAATTTCGTCACCGTTTCGCGATTTCATGATGGGTCAGGTCCGCGACAAGGACTTGCGGCTGTTTGAAGACCTTGCAGAACCGTCATTCCGCACGGGCGAGGATGGCATTGTTGATTTTCGCGTGCTGGTTCCGGCTTTCATGATCTCGGAATTACGCCGTGGATTTGAAATTGGCTTCCTGATTGTGCTGCCATTTCTTGTGATTGATCTTGTTGTGGCAACGCTGACCATGTCGATGGGCATGATGATGCTGCCGCCAACCGTTATATCACTGCCGTTTAAAATCCTGTTTTTCGTGCTGATCGATGGTTGGAATATTCTCGTCGGAAGCCTGATACGATCATTTTCCTAGCGTTTTTTTGGAAAAATACATGATCCGTTAAAATCCGGGTCAGTAAATTAATATTCTGTTAACAATTGGCGCATAGTAGTGATGGCATGATGGGTCCCGCGCGTTTCGCGGTGACAGGCATGATGCCGCTCCACCATGCCGGTAATTTTCAGTCCGGCCTGTCCCTCACCTAGTTTTTCCTAAGGGGCACTCCAATGTCTAGCATTCTTACAAATTCGTCGGCTCTGACCGCTCTCCA
>Ga0308157_10006664_pt1 | contig 13741 bp, 9 predicted proteins | sample PhyBR1_FD_201035 | JGI IMG/M metagenome (GOLD analysis project Ga0308157, IMG submission 201035) | Phyllosphere microbial communities from UC Gill Tract Community Farm, Albany, California, United States - DLSLB.R1 | ecosystem: Host-associated > Plants > Phyllosphere > Unclassified | place: USA...
GCCTCGTTGAGGGCCTGACGAAAACCGGCACCATCGGCGGTGGCCCGCACCTGAAACCCGGCGCGGGTCAGGTAGGTTTCCAGCAACTCGCGTATTTCCTGGTCGTCATCGACCAACAATATCGACTTGTTGACTGAGCTCACTTCGAAGGCATCCTTGTTGTTGGAGTTGGGGCGGATTATGCCTGATGAACCTGGAAAATTTGTCGCCTGTTGATCGTTCCCATGCTCTGCGTGGGAATGCAGCCCGTGACGCTCCGCGTCACTGGACGCGGAGCGTCCCTTGAGGCATTCCCACGCGGAGCGTGGGAACGATCTCTATGCAGGTGTTGCTTGATCCAGCGCCACACCGGCGCCGACCAGGCCGGAGTACGGCGCGGTCACCAGCCACACCGGGATGCCTTTGAAGTAATCGCTCATGCAGCCTTTGTCGGCGAAGCAGCGGGCGAAGCCGCTGGCGAGGAAGAAATCGGCGAAGCGTGGAATCACCCCGCCAACGATGAACACGCCACCGCGCGCGCCGGTGGTGAGCACGTTGTTGCCGGCGACGCGACCCAGCCAGCAGCAGAATTGCTCGAGCACTTCCAAAGCAATCGGATCACCGGCCAGACCGGCGGCGGTGATCGCTTCCGGCGTCTCAAGCTTCGGCTCATGGCCATCCACCGCGCAGATCGCCCGGTACAGCCGCGGCAGGCCGCCGCCGCTCAACGCGGTTTCCGCGCTGACATGGCCGATCTCGTTGTAGATGTGTTGCCACAGTTGCGTTTCGCGCGGACTGCTCAGCGGCAGATCGACGTGGCCGCCCTCGCCCGGCAACGCGGCAAAGCGCCCTTCGCCGAGATCGAGCAAGGTGCCGACACCCAGACCAGTGCCCGGGCCGATCACCACCGCCGGGCGCAAAGGCTCCGGCGTGCCTTCGCAAACCACGCGGAATTCGCCGGGTTGCAAGCGAGTCATGCCCAGCGCCATCGCCGAGAAGTCGTTGGTCAGCAACAACTGCTCGACCTGCAAGGTCTTGCAGAACGCGCTGCGGCTGAGCCGCCAGTGATTGTTGGTGAACTTGAATTCATCGCCACTCACCGGACCTGCCACCGACAGGCACACCGAGCCGATCGAACCCGGCGCCAGACCGAGCCCGCTCAGGTACAAGGCGATTGCCTCTTCCGGGCTGGCAAAGTCGGCCGTGGCCAGCACCTGAACCGATTGCAGTTGCTGGTTTTGCCACAACGCGAACCGCGCGTTGGTGCCTCCGATGTCACCGACCAAAGCCAGTTTCAATTAAGCGTCTCCAGGGCAGAAGTGAAGGCGCTGGCGCCCTGCTCCGCCGAGCTGAAGGCCATGCGCATGAAGCCAAACAGCTCGCGGCCGCTGCCAATGTTGTTGCCCAACAGGCCCTTGGCAGGTTCGCGCGCTGCAAATTCGGCGGCGTCGACCTTCAGTTCCAAGGTGCCTTTGACGCCATCGACGCGGATGATATCGCCCTCTTGCACGCGCGCCAAAGCGCCACCGACATAAGCTTCCGGGCTGACGTGAATCGCTGCGGGGATTTTCCCCGACGCGCCGGACATGCGCCCGTCAGTCACCAGCGCCACTTTGAAGCCGCGATCCTGCAGCACGCCGAGGAACGGCGTCATCTTGTGCAGCTCGGGCATGCCGTTGGAACGCGGGCCCTGGAAGCGCATCACGGCGACGAAATCCTTCTCCAGCAGACCGGCCTTGAATGCGTCCGCCAAGTCCTGCTGATCCTGGAACACCATCGCCGGTGCTTCGACGATCTGGTTCTCCAGCGCAACGGCAGAAACCTTCATCACCCCGCGACCGAGGTTGCCTTCCATCACCCGCAAGCCGCCCTCTTGCGAGAACGCACGGGACACCGGACGCAGAATGTTTTCGTCGAGACTGTCGGTCGGGCCTTCGCGCCAGACCAGCTCGCCGTTATCGAGGAACGGCTCCTTGGTGTACTGGCTCAGGCCATGGCCGAGCACAGTGTTGACGTCTTCATGCAGCAGGCCGGCGCCGAGCAGTTCGCGGATCAGGAACGACATGCCGCCCGCTGCCTGGAAGTGGTTGATGTCGGCTTTGCCGTTCGGGTAGACGTGGCTCAGGGTCGGCACGACTTCGGAAAGGTCGGCCATGTCCTGCCAGGTCAGTTGAATGCCAGCGGCCATGGCGATGGCCGGCATGTGCAGGGTGTGGTTGGTCGAGCCGCCGGTGGCGTGCAGGGCAACGATGGAGTTGACCAGCGCCTTCTCGTCGACGATTTCGCCGATCGGCATGAAGTTGCCATTCTGCTTGGTCAGGCGCGTGACTTGATGCGCGGCTTCGCGGGTCAGGGCGTCGCGCAGCGGCGTGTTCGGGTTGACGAAAGACGCGCCCGGCAGGTGCAGGCCCATGACTTCCATCAGCAACTGGTTGGTGTTGGCGGTGCCGTAGAACGTGCAGGTGCCCGGGCTGTGGTAGGACTTCATCTCCGATTCCAGCAGCTCTTCGCGGGTCGCCTTGCCTTCGGCGTACTTCTGGCGGACGTCGGCTTTTTCCTTGTTGGAAATCCCCGAAACCATCGGCCCGCCCGGTACGAAGATCGTTGGCAGATGACCGAAACGCAACGAACCCATCATCAGGCCCGGGACGATCTTGTCGCAGATGCCGAGCATCAGCGCGCCGTCAAACATGTTGTGCGACAGCGCCACGGCGGTGGACATGGCGATCACTTCGCGGCTCGGCAGGCTCAGTTCCATGCCCGGCTCACCCTGGGTCACGCCATCGCACATGGCCGGAGTGCCGCCGGCGAACTGGCCGACCGAGCCGATTTCGCGCAGGGCGTTCTTGATCTGTTGTGGAAAGACTTCGTACGGCTGGTGCGCCGAAAGCATGTCGTTATACGAAGACACAATGGCGATGTTCGCCGAGTTCATCATCCGCAGGCTGTGCTTGTCTTCAGTGCCGCAACCGGCCACGCCGTGGGCGAAGTTGGCGCATTGCAGCTTGCCGCGCATCGGGCCATCGGTGGCGGCGCCGCGAATCAATGCAAGGTAAGCCTGACGCGTGGCGCGGCTGCGGGCGATAAGCCGTTCGGTGACCTCAAGAACGCGGGGATGCATGTGTAGAACTCCAGGCTAACGGATGTGGCGACCTGATTGTCTATGCTGATCAAACGCCGTTGTTGTTGGAATGACAGACGGCTTTTTTGACCATTCGGACCAGTTGATTCAGGTCACTCGTTGTAGATAAAACAAAATATTGCCACTAAAAAGGCTTGTTTTCTATTTTTATGCGAATAATCTTGTAATTCCAACAACAAAACGACGGCGGCGCTGTTCCATGACTCTTCGAATTGCAATCAATGGTTTCGGCCGCATCGGCCGTAATGTCCTGCGCGCACTGTATACCCAAGGCTATCGTCAAGACCTGCAGATCGTCGCGATCAACGATCTGGGTGACAGTTCGATCAATGCCCATCTGCTCAAATACGACACCGTCCACGGCACTTTCGACGCCGACGTGGCGCACGATAACGAAAGCCTGACGGTCAATGGCGACCGCATCGCGGTCAGCGCCATTCGCAACCCGGCCGACCTGCCGTGGGCCGCTGAAAAAATCGACGTAGTGTTCGAATGCACCGGTCTGTTCACCGACCGTGCCAAAGCCGCCGCGCATATCAGCGCCGGCGCCCGCAAGGTGATCATTTCTGCCCCGGCCAAAGGCGCCGACGCCACCGTCGTTTATGGCGTCAACCACGACATTCTGCGTCAGTCGCACCAGATCATTTCCAACGCTTCGTGCACCACCAACTGCCTCGCGCCAGTGGCGCAGGTGCTGCATCGCGAGCTGGGCATCGAAAGCGGCCTGATGACCACCATCCACGCCTACACCAACGACCAGAACCTCACCGACGTCTATCACAGCGACCCGTACCGTGCCCGCTCGGCCACGCAGAACATGATCCCGAGCAAGACCGGCGCAGCCGAAGCGGTCGGCCTGGTGCTGCCGGAACTGGCGGGCAAACTGACCGGCATGGCTGTGCGCGTACCGGTGATCAATGTGTCGCTGGTCGACCTCACCGTGCAACTGAAGAAAGAAGCCAGTGCCGACGAAGTCAACGCGCTGCTGAAAGCGGCGAGCCAGCATTCGAAAATTCTTGGTTACAACACCTTGCCGCTGGTTTCCAGCGACTTCAACCACAACCCGCTGTCGTCGATCTTCGACGCCAACCACACCAAGGTCAGCGGCAAGTTGCTGAAAGTGCTGGCCTGGTACGACAACGAATGGGGCTTCTCCAACCGCATGCTGGATAACTGCCTGGCGTTGTGTAACGCCGAATAATCCCGGCCGGCCCCCCATCCCTGTGGGAGCGAGCCTGCTCGCGAAAGCTATCTGTCAGTCAATATGGAGCTGACTGACACGACGCCTTCGCGAGCAGGCTCGCTCCCACAGGAGATCCGATTTCAATTGAAATCAACGCTTGACCATTCAGCTGGATGATAAGCATTATCATTCGCTCGAAATGGATCAGGTCCTCCCGTGAGTCAATCGCGTTTCAACCACGTCTTCCTCGCCCAGCGCACTTCCCTGCTGCGCACGCTGGAACGGATGGTCAACAATCACAGCACCGCTGAAGACCTGTTGCAGGAGACCTACCTGCGCGTGACCCGGGCGTTGAGCGAACGGGCCATCGATCACCTTGAACCCTTTGTCTTCCAGACCGCGCGCAATCTGGCGCTGGATCATTTGCGCGCGCGCAAGATTCATGCGCGGACCATGGTCGACGATGTACCACAGGACGTGGTGCAGAGCATCGCCGCGCCGGCCAGCAGCGCCGAAGACGCCGCCCATGCCGAACAATTGCTGGAGCGTTTGAACGTGAGCCTCAGCCAACTCAGCCCGCGCCAGCAGCAGATCTTCATCCTCAGCCGTTTGCACGGGCACAGCTATCAGGAAATCGCTGATGAACTTGATGTTTCGCTGAGCACCGTGCAGAAGGAACTGAAACTGATCATGTCGATCTGCATCGGCGTTGCCGAACGACATAACGGCAGCGGCAAGTTTTGAGCTGCAAGCTACAAGTAAAAACAAAAAGCAGTATTGCATCCGGCTTGCAGCTTGCAGCTTGAAGCTAGAAACTGCTTCGCCAGAAGCCCTGAGGAACCACCGTGACGGACACCCACCGCTCGCCTTCGCCCGATTCGGCGCGGGACGCTGCAGCTGCAATGGACCAGGCGCTGGACTGGCTCATCGTGCTCGGCAGCCCGGATGAGGAACAGACCCGGCAATTTCATGCCTGGCTGGCGGCTGATCCGTTGAATGCCGAGGCATTCGCCAAGGCCCAGGCCATCTGGGATGGCCCGCAAGTCGCACTGTGCGCCGAAGCCCTGGCGGCAAAACCTGTAAAAATCACTTTTCTCAAACGCTTGCGCCCCCACTGGAAACCGCTGGCTACCGCTGCGGTGCTGATCCTCGGGCTGTTCAGTTTCAGCAACCTGCCGATGCGCATTCAAGCGGATCACCTCACCGTGGTTGGCGAGCGTCAGCGGCTGCAACTGGAGGACGGCTCGAAGGTCCTGCTCAATACCAACTCGGCGTTTTCCAGCACCATCAACGATCAACAGCGCGTGGCCCGGCTGTTTCAGGGCGAGGCGTTTTTCGAGATCGCCAGCGGGCGCAATCAGCCGCTGGAGATCGACGCAGGCCCGGTGCAGGCAAGCGTGCACGACACCGCATTTGCCGTGCGCTACCTCGACGGGGTCGCACAAGTGAACGTGCAGCGTGGCGATGTCGATCTGCGCGCCACCCACAATGATGCCCGGGTGCGCCTGCGTGCCGGGGAAAGCATTCGCATCGGCCCCAACGGTTTTGATCGCCCGGCCAAGCTCGACGCCAATGCCGATCTGGCCTGGGTTGAAGGCCGTCTGGTGTTCGAGAACTGCCCGCTGAATCAGGTGCTGGCCGAGCTGCGCCGCTACTATCCGGGCTGGATCATCAACAACAACGAGCAACTGGCCGACGTCGCCGTCACCGGCAATTACCGTCTCGACCAGCCGCTCGACGTGGTCCGCTCCCTCGCTCACATCACCTCGGCACGCCTGCAGGAATTCCCTGCGCTGGTGATTCTGAACTGAATGAGAATTATTTTTACTCGATAGCCAACGACAGTACGTCTCGTTATAGCCAATGCAATTGATTCGCATCTAACCATGCCGATCAGCACCTATAAAGATTCGTGCGACACGGAGCGCTATCGATGTCCTCACGCCTTACCCGCCAGACTGCTACCCCTTCCCGCGTACTGTCGCTGCTGACTGCGGCCATCCTCATGGCTGGCACCGCACCGCTGCTGGCGGCCACCGAGCAACCGACACGCAACATGGGCGATTACGCCTTCGCCATCGGCCAGCAACCACTGGTTTCGGCATTGAATGCCTTTACCGCCGTGACCGGTTGGCAGGTCGGTTTGCCGGCCGAGTTGGGGCAGAACGTCTCGTCGCCGGGCGTGCGCGGTTCGCTGCCGCCGGAGAAAGCCCTCGAGCGCCTGTTGGTGGGGACCAACCTGAGCTTTCGCAAGCTGAGCAACAACAATGTCGTGCTGGAAAAACGCAACAGCAGCGGCACGCTCAATCTCGATCAGGTGACCATCAGCGCCACTCGCCAGGAACAGTCGGTCAACAGCGTGCCCTCGACGGTCAGCGTGCATGATCGCCAAGAGCTTGACCGCAACAACGTCAATACCATCAAGGATCTGGTGCGCTACGAGCCAGGCGTTTCCGTTGGCGGTGCCGGTCAGCGCGGCGGCATCAGTGGCTACAACATTCGCGGTATCGACGGCGACCGCATCTTGACTCAAGTCGATGGCGTGGAGATCCCTAACGGTTTCTTCAACGGCCCGTATGCCAAGAGCCAGCGCAACTACGTCGACCCGGAAATCGTCAAACGCGTGGAAATCCTCCGTGGCCCGGCCTCGGTGCTGTACGGCAGCAACGCGATTGGTGGCGCGGTCAGTTACTACACGCTGGACGCCGACGACATCATCAAACCGGGCAAGGACGTCGGCGCGCGCCTGAAAAGCGGTTACAGCTCCGCCGATGACAGCTGGCTGAAGTCCGCCACCGTCGCCGGCCGCAGCGGTGAGTTCGACGGTCTGCTGCATTACAGCCAGCGCGACGGACACGAAACCGAATCCTTTGGCGGCAACAACGGCACCGGCCTTGCGCGCACCGCCGCAAACCCGGAAGACGTGCGCGCGACCAACGTCCTGGCCAAGCTCGGCTGGAACTACAACGACGATTCGCGCCTGGGCCTGACCTACGAAAAGTACAAGGACGATCGCGACACCGACCAGAAAAGTGCCTACGGCGGCCCGTATTTCAACGGCGCGCCGACCATTCCGAGCAGCGTCCTGCCCGGCGGCATGTACCAGTGGCGCACCGGCAACGACACCATCACCCGCGAGCGTTTCGGTATCGAACACTCGTTCGCCCTCGACAGCCTGCTGGTCGATAACGTCAAGTGGAGCCTCAATCACCAGATCGCCAAGACCGACCAGAGCACCGAAGAGTTGTACTACCCGATCACTCGTAAAGTGCTGCGTACCCGCGACACGATCTACGAAGAAAAACAGTGGGTGTTCGACGCCCAACTGGACAAGGCTTTCGCCATCGGTGACACCGATCACCTGCTGACTTACGGCACCACTATCAAACAGCAGAAAGTCACCGGTTCACGCAGCGGCGACGGCACCTGCGTGGCCGTCGGTCGCGGCTGCACGGCGATTGGCGCGACCAGTGCGGCGGACGTGCTGGCCAAGGCCTCTGATTTCCCCGATCCGACCATCAACACCTACAGCCTGTTCGCCCAGGATCAGATCAGCTGGAACGACTGGACCTTCCTGCCGGGCCTGCGCTACGACTACACCCAGCTCAAGCCGCACATCACCGAGGAATTCCTCAACACCGTGAATGCCGACGGCCAGGGCACGGTCAGCGACAAGAACAAGACCTGGCACAAAGTCTCGCCAAAATTCGGCCTGACCTATGCACTGACGGACAACTACACCTGGTACGGCCAGTACGCCGAAGGCTTCCGCACGCCCACGGCAAAATCGCTGTACGGGCGTTTCGAGAACAACACCACCGGCTACACCGTGGCGCCCAACTCCGACCTTGAGCCGGAAAAAAGCAAAGGTTTCGAAACCGGCCTGCGCGGGAATTTCGAGCAGGGCTCGTTCGACGTCGCGGTGTTTTATAACAAGTACCGCGACTTCATCAACGAGGATGCGGTCAAGCCGGGCGACGATCAGTTAACCTTCCAGAGCAATAACATCAAGCGCGCCACCATCAAGGGCGCAGAAGTCAAAGGTCGCTTGAATCTGGACGCGTTCGGCGCGCCGCAAGGCCTGTATACCCAAGGCTCGATCGCCTACGCCTACGGGCGCAACAACGACAGCGGCGAGCCGATCAACAGCGTCAACCCGCTCACCGGCGTATTCGGCCTCGGTTACGACCAGGACAACTATGGCGGCCTGCTGAGCTGGACCGTGGTGAAGAAAAAGGACCGCGTCGACGACAGCAACTTCAAGTCGCCGGACGGCGTCAGCAGCCAGTTCAAGACCCCGGGCTTCGGCATTCTCGATCTGGCCGGCTATTACAAGGTGACCGACGACGTCACCGTCAGCGGCGGCGTCTACAACCTGACCGACAAGAAATACTGGCTGTGGGATGACGTGCGCGGATACGACAGCGTCGGCGAAGCCTCGGTGACGCAACCGGCCAACCTCGATCGCCTGACCCAACCGGGACGCAACTTCGCGATCAACCTGATCTGGGACATCTGACCCGCCCGGCCTCACTGCGCGTGTTATCGCTGCGCAGTGAGGTTTTTTTACTGTCCGCCGCCCGCCCGTACGTCTTGTTATCAAGCGCCTCATTTATCAAGGACACCCCATGACTGCCTCGGAAAAAACCTTGCGTTCGCAACGCCTGAACCAGATCACCCATGAGCCGCACAGCAAACTCGATGCGCTGGTCAAAGCCCACGCACCCTTCGAAACCCGCGCCAGCTTCGCCCGTTTCGTCGTCGCGCAATACCTGTTCCAGGCGGAACTGGTCGAGCTGTACAACGATGCCGAACTGACCGCGATCGTCCCGGATCTGCCGGCCCGTTGCCGCGCTGAAGCGGCCAGGGCTGACCTCGCCGACCTCGACACCGATGTCCCGCCCCCGGTTGCCGGCGCGCTGAAAAACCCGAGCAAGGCGCGGGCGCTGGGCTGGATCTTTGTTTCCGAGGGTTCCAAGCTCGGCGCGGCGTTCCTGATCAAGCGTGCCGTGGCACTGGAGCTGAGCGAAACCTTCGGTGCCCGGCATCTGGCGGAACCGCAAGGTGGCCGCGCCGAGGGCTGGAAAAGCTTTGTGCGCACCCTCGATGCGTTGCCGTTCACGGCAGCGGAAGAGGCGGAAGTTGAGCAAGGTGCACTGGATGCGTTCAACCGCTTTACCGTGCTGCTGGAACGGGCTTATGCCATAGAAGCCGAAGTGGCCTGAAGCAACTCTTATCCCTTGTGGGAGCGAGCCTGCTCGCGAAGACGGCAGCACATTCAACATCAATGTGCCTGATCAACCGCTTTCGCGAGCAGGCTCGCTCCCACAGGGCTCACCACAAATCTGTAAGATCTCCGTTCCGCTTCAGAAGCCGCCGCTGAGCCCATGCCCACACCCGCCACCTCGAAACTCGCCCGTCTGCTGTTCGGCCTGCTGGCCTATGTCAGCCTCGGCATTGGCCTGGTCGCCATCGTCGTGCCCGGTCTGCCGACCACCGAGTTCATCCTCCTTGCCGCGTGGGCCGCGACCCGCAGTTCGCCGCGCTTGAGTGCCTGGCTGGAAAATCACCGCCTGTTCGGGCCGATCCTCAGTAACTGGCGCAACGGCAGGATCATCGCGCGCAAGGCCAAGCTCAGTGCCACCGTCAGCATGCTGCTGTGTGCGACGTTGATGCTGGTGATGCTCGATCACGGCTGGCCGATCTATCTGGCGATTGCCGGCATGACCATGGGCAACCTGTGGATCTGGTCGCGCCCGGAGACGCCCGTCGCGGTAGTGAAACATCCCTGTAATTAAAGCCTTTTCAGCACTTTCCCCTGCGCAAACGTTTAGCAGCGACCGTCCGTCGGCAAGCGCCTCATGCCGTTTCGCTTAACGCCGATGAGGATTGAATGGCGCTGAATGGATTTGGCAAACCGGGCTCCCGGCCCAGCCACCTGATTATTCCATTCGCGAGATCGCCCCATGTTCGACTCTCTTTCCATTCGCCTGAAAATCGTCCTGCTCTCCGGCCTGTGCCTGCTCGGAGTGGTGACACTGATTGTCAGCATGAACATCTACCAGACCAACCAGAACGACGCGCTGGTCAGTCAATCCAGCAACCAGTTGCTCACCGCCAGCGTGCAGAACCTGTTGCAGGCCAAGGCCGCCGAGCAAGCGGTGCGGGTGCAGAAAACCTTTGGTGAAAGCCTGTTGGTGGTCACCGCCCTCGCCGATCAGATCAAGGATCTGCGGACGATGGCCACCAAGCGCTCACTCGAAGCCGGCGCCGTTCGGGAAGAGTTGAACCAGAGTCTGAAAACCGCTTTCGAGCGCAACGATAAAGTCCTTGGCATCTGGCTGGCCTTCGAACCCAACGGTCTCGACGGCAAGGACAGCGAATTCGCCAACGACGCCGCGCGGCAGTCCAACGAAGCCGGGCGCTTCGCCTCGTACTGGAGCCGTGCCGCCGGCGCCGCGCTGAATACGATCATGGTCGAAGACGACCTGACCAAAACCACCCTCAGCGTCAGCGGCACGCCGTACAACAGTTGGTACACCTGCCCTCGCGACAACAAACGCACCTGCCTGCTCGACCCGTATGCCGACACCGTCGGTGGCAAGGAAATGCTCATGACGACCATTTCCGTGCCGCTGCTGGTCGACGGCAAAGCGATCGGCGTGGTCGGTGTCGACATCGCGCTCGACGCCCTGCAAGCCGCCGCCGTCGACTCGCAGCGCAGCCTGTTCAACAACGCCGGGCACATGCTTATCGTCTCCGGCAGCGGTGTGCTGGCGGCCGACAGTGCTGACGCGACGCGGGTCGGCAAAAAAATCGGCGACACCCTCGGCGCCGATGGCAAGGATGTATTGCAACTGGTCGGCAGCGGTACGGCGAAAATCCTCGAACAGGGCGAGCTGATTCGCGCGGTTTACCCGGTCGACCCGATCGGCAATTCGCGCGCCTGGGGCGTGGTCATCGACCTGCCCGAGCACGTGCTGCTGGCCGACTCGGTGAAACTGCAAGCGGTGCTGGATGACGCGCAACAAACCGGCGTCATCACTGCCCTGCTGGTGGCGGGCGTGGCCGGTCTGGTCGGCCTGCTGCTGATCTGGCTCACCGCCTCCGGCGTCACCCGTCCGATCAACAGCGTTGCTGAGATGCTGAAGAACATCGCCAGCGGCGAAGGCGATCTGACCCAGCGCCTGAACTACAGCAAGAAAGACGAGCTGGGCGAACTGGTGAACTGGTTCAACCGCTTCCTAGACAAGCTGCAACCGACCATCGCGCAGATCAAACAGAGCATCACCGAAGCGCGCGGCACGGCTGATCAGTCATCGGAAATTGCCCGCCAGACCAGCGAAGGCATGCAAGTGCAGTTCCGCGAAATCGATCAGGTCGCCACCGCGTCCAACGAAATGAGCGCCACTGCCCACGACGTCGCCAACAGTGCCTCGAACGCCGCCAACGCCGCCAAGGGTGCCGACCAGTCGGCGAAGGACGGCATGGCGATCATTGAGCGCAGCACCCGCGACATCAATCAACTGGCCGATGAAGTCAGCAAAGCGGTGACCGAAGTCGAAGCGCTGGCGGTCAACAGCGAGCAGATCGGCTCGGTGCTGGAAGTAATCCGCAGCATCGCCGAACAGACCAACCTGCTGGCCCTCAACGCCGCCATCGAAGCCGCCCGCGCCGGCGAAAGCGGTCGCGGTTTTGCCGTGGTCGCCGATGAGGTGCGCAACCTGGCCAAGCGCACGCAGGATTCGGTGGAAGAAATCCGCATCGTCATCGAGCGCATCCAGACCGGCACCCGTGGCGTGGTCGCGACCATGCACTCGAGCCAGACCCAGGCGCACAACAACGCCGGGCAGATTCGTCAGGCCGTTGATGCGCTGGGCAAGATCAGCGATGCGGTGACGGTGATCAGCGACATGAACCTGCAGATCGCCAGCGCCGCCGAAGAACAAAGCGCAGTGGCCGAAGAGGTCAACCGCAACGTCTCGGCGATCCGCACCGTCACCGAAACCCTGACCGAACAGGCTACCGAATCGGCAGCGATCAGCAGCCAGCTCAACAGCCTGGCGAGCCAGCAGATGAAGTTGATGGATCAGTTTCGCGTGTAACTATCCAGCATAAATCCCTGTGGGAGCGAGCCTGCTCGCGAAGAGGTCGTCATATCCAACATCTGTGTTGACTGACACGACGCCTTCGCGAGCAGGCTCGCTCCCACAGGGGAAACGGGTTCACACCCTGGTTTCATCTAAACCGCGATTCTTTTGCACTATCATCGCCCTCTCGTTCCGGAGGGCCTTCGATGACTGATCTGCTCACGTCCATCCAAACCGCACTCGACCTGCCCCACACGCCGATCCCCTTCCCGGGTGACGGCGCCCTGCCCTCGGCGTTCGCTGTAACCGAGCTGGCCTGCGCCAGCATCGCCGCTGCCGGGCAAGCGCTCAGCGAATTGCTTCACCAGCAAACCGGGCACTTGCCTGCGGTTGCAGTCGACCGCCGTCTGGCCTCGTTGTGGTTCTCCACCTCGCTGCGCCCGATCGGCTGGCAGGTGCCGCCCTTATGGGATGCGATCGCCGGCGACTATGCGACCCGGGACGGCTGGATCCGTCTGCACACCAACGCTCCGCACCACCGCGCCGCCGCCGAACGCGTGCTGGGTGTCTGCGCCGACCGCGCGGCGATGGCGGCGAAAGTTGCGCAGTGGGGCAGCACCGATCTTGAACAGGCGGTGGTCGAGGCCAAGGGTTGCGCCGCCGAAATGCGCAGTTGGGCGCAATGGCAGCAGCATCCGCAAGGGCTGGCGGTAAATGCCGAAGCGCTGGTGCAATTCATTGAGCAGACGGACGAGAAACGCACTGCATGGCAAGGCTCGATCGCACGGCCGCTGGCCGGGATCAAGGTGCTCGACCTGACCCGTGTCCTCGCTGGTCCCACCGCCAGCCGCTTTCTCGCCGGGCTGGGCGCCAACGTGCTGCGCATCGATCCGCCGAGCTGGAACGAACCCGGCGTGGTTCCGGAAATGACCGTGGGCAAACGCTGCGCGCGGCTGGATCTGCAAGTGCCAGCGGATCGCGCAGTGTTCGAAGGTTTGCTGCAGGACGCTGACATTCTCCTGCATGGCTATCGCGCCGATGCGCTGGAACATCTGGGGTTTGGTATGGAACGCCGAAGGCAACTGGCACCGGGGCTGATCGACGTCTGCCTCAACGCCTACGGCTGGAGCGGCCCCTGGCAGAACCGCCGCGGCTTCGACAGCCTGGTGCAGATGAGCAGCGGCATCGCCGAGGCCGGACAGCGCTGGCAGCACAGCGATAAACCGACGCCGCTACCGGTGCAGGCGCTGGATCATGGGACCGGGTATCTGCTGGCGGCGAGTGCGCTCAGGTTGCTGACTGAACGACTGGCCAGCGGTCGCGGGGGTTCGGCGCGGTTGTCGCTGG
>Ga0308157_10006665_pt1 | contig 13740 bp, 12 predicted proteins | sample PhyBR1_FD_201035 | JGI IMG/M metagenome (GOLD analysis project Ga0308157, IMG submission 201035) | Phyllosphere microbial communities from UC Gill Tract Community Farm, Albany, California, United States - DLSLB.R1 | ecosystem: Host-associated > Plants > Phyllosphere > Unclassified | place: USA...
GCTCGACGCCTGATATCCGAACCTCGCCGCTCGACGGGCGCTCCTGACCGGCGATGAGCTTGGCCAGAGTCGATTTGCCCGCACCGTTCGCCCCGCAGATCGCGAGCACCTCGCCGGGATAGGCAACGAGGTCGACACCGTCGAGCGCCTGAACGCCTGGGTAGGCCTTCGAGACGTTCGCGAGCGTGAGCGCCGGTGTTCCGTTCCGTGTCGAACCCATCTTGTTAACCGCTCCTTTGCGCACTATCGCCAAAAATGTAGTACTACTACGAAGCGTAGCGGAAAGATGCGCGTTTCACGAACGAATCGGCGGCCCATGGCGCACGATAAGGAGCGACCCTCTCGATAATTCGTAGTGCTGGTACGTAACTATGGCGTGTCAAGGATCCGCGGAACGCTCACCGACACGACAGCGCTATGTCCGTGCGCTCCCCGTGAGCGCACGGCGCCGCGCTCCGTCGCGGGGCGATGCGCGCCAGATGCGAGACCATCATCGGCGCGCATCGAATTCCGTCACCTCCGCTTGCGCGAGAAGAACTCGAGTCTCTCGTCGGCGGTCATCGCCTCGAGCCGCGCATACCATTCAGGAGTGAAGAACTCGCCCGGATCGGCGGACGCCACGGGGACGACCGTGCTCGTGACCTGATCGTCGTACACGTGCACAAGATGGAACGACTGACCGGCGTCCATGCCGTTGATCCTGCGCGGCGGGCGGGCGACGTCCATCGTGTAGCAGCTCGCGGCGGCGACGTAGGTCGGAACGCCCGCGAAGGATCCGCTCATCGAATAGTGCAGATGCCCCGCGAGGATCGCGCGCGCATCGGATCCTTCGATCGCCTCGGCGAGCGCGGGCTGGTTCTGCAGCTCAAGGATGTCGAACATCGGCACGTGGCTCGGCAGCGGCGGATGGTGCATCGCGAGGACCGTGCCGTGACGGGCGGGAGTCTCGAGCTCGGCGCGCAGCCAGTCGAGCTGGTCGTCGTCGATGCGCCCGTGATGCCATCCGGGCACCGTGGAGTCGAGGGCGATCAGTCGCAGTCCGTCGAGATCGAACGTGCGGCAGATCGCCTTCTGCGAGGGCTCCTCGCCCAGCAGGTCGCGGCGCATCTCCGGTCGCTCATCGTGATTGCCCGCGATCCAGGCCACGGGGATCCCCATGCGCTCCGCGACCGGTTCGACCATCGCCTTCAGCGCGCGATATGCGTCGGGCTCGCCCAGATCCGTCAGATCTCCGGTGACGACGAGGGCGCTGGCGCCGTCGATCCGTTCGATGCGGTCGAGCATGGCCTCGAGATTGGCGCGGGTGTCGTACGCGCCCCCGAGCAGTTCGTCGCCCGCGAGCAGGTGCGTGTCGCTGATGTGGATGAGCGTGTGGTGCGCGGGGCCGTGCTGACCGAACTTCATGCCACCAAAGGTAACGTGGACATGGTGACTGCACCGATCGCCCCGCGCATTCCCACGACTCGGATCCACCACGACCGAGTGTTCACAGACCCGTACGAGTGGCTGCGGAACAAGGACGCACCCGAGGTCATCGAGCACCTCGAGGCAGAGAACGCGCATACGGATGAAGCGCTCGCCGGTCTCGAACCGCTGCGCACGAAGATCTTCGAAGAGATCAAGGGCCGCGTACGCGAAACGGATCTCTCCGTGCCCCTGCGACGCGGCGACTGGTGGTACTACGGGCGTTCGATCGCGGGCAAGCAGTACGGCGTGCAATGCCGCGCTCCGATCGTGGATCCGAACGACTGGACGCCCCCGAAGCTGAGCGTCGACGACGAGGTCCCGGGCGAACAGGTGCTGCTCGATGCGAATGTCGAAGCCGGCGACAACGAATTCTTCTCGCTCGGCGCATTCGGCGTGACGCTCGACGGATCCCGCATGCTGTGGGGCGTCGACCTCGCCGGCGACGAGCGCTACACGGTGCGAGTGCGCGACATCGCGACCGGCGAGCTGCTTCCCGACCTCCTCGAGGGCATTTCCTCCGGGGCGTCGTTCACGCCCGACGGCGAGTTCATCCTGTACTCGACCGTCGATGACGCGTGGCGTCCGGACCGCGTGTGGCTGCACCGCGTCGGCGAGCCCGGCCGCGACAACGACGTGGAGCTGTTCCACGAGGCGGACGAGTCTTTCTGGGTGGGCGCCGGCTTCACGCGCAGCCACGAATTCTTCATGATCGTCTCGGGCTCCAATACGACCAGCGACGTCGCGATGTTCCGCGCCGCGGATGTCGAGCGCATGTACGCGGGCGAAGACGTCGAGTCGTACACGGTGTTCGCGCGCGAGGACGGTGTGGAGTACTCCGTCGATCACGCCGTCGTCGACGGACGCGACTGGTTCTACGTGCTGCACAATCAGAACGCCGAAGACTTCGAGCTCGTGCGCCTGCCCGTCGACGACCCGGAAGCCGGTGCGGAGACGGTGATCCCGCATCGTCCCGGCGTGCGGCTCGAAGACGTCGACTGCCTGCGCGACTTCGCGATCGTGGAGTACCGCTCGGGAGGGATCGCCCGCATCGCGATCCTCGACTACCCCGAGCACGCGACGCACGAGATCGCCTTCGACGAGTCGCTGTTCACGGCGGGAGCCTCGGGCAATCCCGAATGGAAGCAGCCCGTCGTGCGGCTCACCTACGACTCGTTCACCTCGCCCAGCACGGTGTTCAACTACCGCGTCGCGACGGGCGAGCTGACGGCGCTGAAGCGCGCGGAGATCCTCGGCGGATACGACCGCGAGGAGTATGCGCAGGAGCGCGTGTGGGCGACCGCGGCCGACGGCACGCGGATCCCGGTCTCGCTCGTCTGGAAGCGATCGTTCGGCGAGTTGAGCGAGGCACCGCGCCCCGTTCACCTGTACGGCTACGGTGCATATGAGCACTCGATCGATGCGCACTTCTCGGTCGCCCGCCTGTCGATGCTCGACCGCGGCGTGGTCTTCGCGGTCGCGCACGTGCGGGGCGGCGGTGAGATGGGCCGGGCATGGTACGAGAACGGAAAGCTCGAGCACAAGCGCAACAGCTTCACCGACTTCGTCGATGTCGCGCGCCACCTCGTCTCCAGCAGCATCACGAGGCCCGAGCTCATCGTCGCCGAGGGCGGCTCCGCGGGCGGCCTGCTGATGGGCGCCGTCGCGAACATCGCTCCCGAGGCGTTCGGCGGGATCCTCGCCGATGTGCCGTTCGTCGACGCGCTCACGACGATCCTCGATCCGTCGCTGCCGCTCACGGTGATCGAGTGGGAGGAGTGGGGGGACCCCCTGCACGACGAGGCCTTCTACGACCTCATGGCGTCGTACTCGCCGTACGAGAACGTGCGCGATGACGTGACGTATCCGCGAATCCTCGCCATGACGTCGCTCAACGACACGCGGGTGTACTACGTCGAGCCCGCGAAGTGGGTGGCCCGACTGCGCGAGGTCGGCGCCGACGTGCTGTTCAAGTGCGAGATGGTCGCCGGTCACGGCGGCGTCTCCGGCCGCTACAACTCCTGGCAGGAGCGCGCCTACCAGCTGGCCTGGATGCTCGACGTGATGGGGATCTCGGAGTAGCAGGATGTCCCACGTGGCGCGGGAATGACCCGCCCCACGTGGGACCCGGCATGAGGAATCACCCGAAGAGGGCCGAGGCCTCCTCGTAGCGCGAGTACGGCACCGCATTGAGTTCGCCCAGGGCTTCTTCGAACGTCACTCGCTCGATCTCGGTCCCCCGCATCGCGACCATCTGCCCCCAGGCGCCGTCGACGACCGCATCGGCGGCGTGCAGGCCGAGGCGCGTCGCGAGCACCCGGTCGAACGCCGACGGCGACCCGCCGCGCTGGATGTGGCCGAGCACCGTCGAACGCGTCTCGATGCCCGTCGCCTTCTCGATGAGCGGAGCCAGCACCTCGCTGATGCCGCCGAGACGCGGACGGTTGAACGCGTCGAGGCCCTTGTCGGAGTATGCCTCCTCCTGGCCCTTCAGCTTGAAGCCCTCGGCGACGACGACGAGAGGCGCACGGCCGCGCTCGGATGCGGAAGAGACCTGCTCACAGATGTCGTCGAGCGTGAGCGGCACCTCGGGGATGCAGACGATGTGGGCTCCCGCGGCCATGCCGGAGTGCAGCGCGATCCACCCGACATGACGGCCCATGACCTCGGCGACCATGCACCGCTGGTGCGAGTCGCCCGTCGTGCGCAGGCGGTCCATCGCCTCGGAGGCGATGTTGACGGCGGTGTCGAAGCCGAACGAGTAGTCGGTGGCCTGGAGGTCGTTGTCGATCGTCTTCGGCACGCCGAGCACCGGCACGCCGTCGTTCCAGAGGCGGTTCGCGGCCGCGAGGGTTCCCTCTCCGCCGATCGCGATGATGCCGTCGATCTTGTGCCCGTACATCGTCTTCTTGATGTTCTCGGCGCCGCCGCGATCGCCCTCGTAGGGGTTGGTGCGGCTCGTGCCGAGGATCGTGCCGCCGACCTTCGACAGCCCCTTCACCTCGGTGCGCTGCAGGGGGAAGAAGTCAGCGTCGACGAGGCCCCGCCAGCCGTCGCGGATACCGACGAATTCGATGCCGTACTTACGTGAGCCCTTGAGCACGGCTCCGCGGATGACGGCGTTCAGTCCGGGGCAGTCTCCGCCCGATGTAAGGATCCCGATCTTCATACTCCGAGACTATTGCCTGTCGCGATCCCCCGCACCGCGGATGCGCCGCGCGCGTCGTCGATCCGCGTTAGATTGGCGTTCGTCGACGCTCTCGAGATCGGATCCTTCGATGCCTGCTGCCCCTCCCGCTTCGCTCGTCATCGGCGAAGCCCTGATCGACGAGGTGACGCTGCCCGACGGATCCGTCTCGCGCACGCCCGGCGGAAGCCCCTTCAACGTCGCGATCGGCCTGTCGCGCCTCGGCGTGAACGTCGGTTTACTCGCGCATCTCGGTGATGACGCCGACGGTTCGGCGCTCGCCGAACGGCTTGCGGCAGACGGCGTGACAGAAGCCGGCGAACGGCACGGGGCTTCGTCGATCGCACACGCCGCACTGGCCGACGACGGTTCGGCCGCATACGAATTCCGCGTCAGCTGGGATCCGCGCCCTGCGCCCGCGCAGCTGGCCCACGAATGGACGCACGTTCACGTCGGATCCTTCTCCGCGTTCCGCGACGCGACGCTCGACCTGCTCATGCAGGTGCTCGACGACCGCACATCTTCGCTCGTCACCTTCGATCCGAACATCCGCGCTGCGCTGATCGGCCCGCGCGACGAGGTGCGGCGACGCACCCTCGAGCTCGCGCACGCGTCGCACGTCGTCAAACTCAGCGATGAGGACGCCGAGTGGCTGTTTCCGGGAGTGCCGGCCCGCGACGTGGCAGAGCAGCTGCTCGCAGCGGGGCCCGCCCTCGTCGCGATCACGCGCGGCGGCGACGGATCCGTCCTCGCCACGTCCGCCGAGCGGGTCTCGCTCACCGCGCCGCACGCGGAGGTCGTCGACACGATCGGTGCGGGCGACAGTTACATGGCGGCGCTGATCGCGCACGTGCTCCGGCACGGGCTGCCGCAGACGGCGGCTGAGATCGGGGCCGCGGGATCCTCCGCGCAGAACGCGGCGGCGATCACCGTCGGCCGGCGCGGTGCCGATCCGCCCACGACCGCCGAGCTCGCCTGAGCGAGCTCGACCGTCGGCGATGATTACGTGGTGAGCGCGTCGCGCAGCAGCGACTTGAGCGCCGAGAGCTGAACCGACTCGACATCGCCCTCAGGAACCTGCGCACCGTCCAAGGCACGGGCAGCGAGGCCCTCCTTGCTGTCGATGAGCTCGGCGATCTTCTGGTCGATGGTGTGGGCCGCGATGATGCGCCATGCCGTCACCGGCTCGTCCTGACCGATGCGGTGCACGCGGTCGATCGCCTGCGTCTGCTCGGCCGCCGTCCAGCTGAGCTCCGCGAGCACGACGTTCGATGCCGCCTGCAGGTTCACGCCGACTCCGGCCGCCGTGAGCGAACACACCGCGACACCGACCTCGGGGTCGTCGTTGAAGGCATCGATCGCCTGCTGGCGCGACGTCGACGACTGCTCGCCGCGGATCGACACTGCCTTGATCCCGGCTTCTTCGAACTGTCGCTCGGCCTGATCCATGACGTCGATGTGCTTGGCGAAGAACACGACCTTGCCGACCGAGCGCTGCAGCTGCGCCGCATAATCTGCGGCGAGTGCGGCCTTGCCCTGGCCGATGCGGCGCACCATCGAGAACACGTTCGTGCCGTCGGTTCCGGCGGCCCGCGACTCTTCGAGCTCGCCGTTCGCCACGAGGTTCACGATGTCCTCGTCGATCTCGCCGTCGGCGAGACCACGGTCGCCGCGTGCCTCGATGATGCGGCGGTACCGATCCGCGAGTCGGCGCGACAGCTCCTGTTCGGCCTGCGCGATCGAGCGGCCAAACTCGTCATCGAGCTGCACGGGCATGTCGGCGACGAGCTTGTCGGGCAGATCGGTTGCGACGTCCTTCTTGCGGCGGCGCACGATGCCGAGGTCGATCACGGCCTGGCGCGCGGCCGGGTAGAAGGCTTTGTCGGCCGGCGTGCAGCCGGTCGCGTCGAGCCGCTCCATGAGCTCGGGGCCGGGCTTCGTGCCATCGGTCCAGCCGAGGAAGCGCCAGATCGCATCGAAGTCTTCGACGTCGTTGATCAGCGGTGTTCCGGTCAGCGCCATCAGCAGCGGGTCCTCGCCCGCCGTGCGGACGATCCGCTGCGCGAGCGCCAGCACGTTCTGCGACCGCTGCGACGAGAGGTTCTTGATGAAGTGCGCCTCGTCGACGACCATGCCCTTGAGACCGATCTCGCTGAGCCATCCGAGGTGGCGATCGAGGATCTCGTAGTTGACGATGAACACGTCGGCGAACGCGTCGACGTCGTTGCCGTCACCGTTGATGACGCTCGCCCGACGCTGGGGCGTCCAGCGCTCGACCTCGCGCGCCCAGTTCATCTTGACGACGTTGGGCACGACGACGAGCAGCGGATACGCGCTCGCGACGGACGCGGCGAGCACCGACTGCGCCGTCTTTCCCAGGCCGGGTTCGTCGGCGAGCAGGAAACGGCGATGGCCTTCGCGCACCGACTCGAGGAAGCGCGACTGGTGCTTCATCACCTCGAGCCCACGGGGCGAGAGGCGATCGAACTCGGGAACCTCGGGCAGCGGCATCGTCGCGGATCCGCCTCCCGCGCCCTGTGCGAACGCCTTGTACAGCGGACCCATGAGCTCCCAGCTGTCGAGCTGTCGGCGCGGCTGGTGGGCGTCGCGCACGCGCGCGGTGTCGGGAGCGAGGAACGGGTTCGATTCGATGCGCGCGTCGACCTGCACGGGACGCACGGCACGCTCGGCCGCGACCGCCGGCACGACCGGTGCGCTCGTCGCCGCCGGCGCATCATCGATCACGAGTTCCTCGGGCGGCAGATCGACCCCTGCGTCGAGGAGCCAGTCGCGACGCATGCGCCGCGCGACGGGGGTCGTCGCCTGATCCGCCTCGAGCAGCTGAATCAGGGAGGTGTCGCGCGCGGCCGTCTTCGCGAGGATCGTCGCCACGCCGTCGAGCCGTTTCAGCAGCTCGGCTCGAGAGCTGTCGCCGAGCGCCGCGTCTTCTTTGACGCGCGCACGCTCTTCGCGCACCAGGAACGCGATGACCTGGAACTTCACGCGGTTCGTCGGACCGAGCTTGTTCTTCTGGGCCTTCGCCTCGACCTCGCGCACCTTGCGGGCGAGGATCGGGATGATCGGTGCCCCGTCATCGCGTCGAGCGGACGAAGTCTTCTTGCGCTGTCGCGCGGGCGCCGTAGTCGGCATGCTCCTCCTGAGCCAAATCACCGCTGACGAGAGGCCAACGGCCGTGAAACCGTGCGTCGCGGGCAATGGTGGTGAACCGAATCCCAGCGGACATATCGCCCTGCGTGCCCACCCCCGCGGATAACGAGCACTATTCTACGGCATCAACCCGCGAATCGCGCGTGGACGCGAACGCAGCAGCGACCATGCGGTATCGACGTCGTGCTGCATCTGCTCCTTGAGCGGTTCCATGCCGTCGAACGCCACCATTCCGCGGATGCGGTACGAGAAGCTCACGTCGACCGTGCGGTCATACAGATCGAGGTCGTGGCGGCCGAGCACGTGCGCCTCGACGACCCGCTCGGGCACGTCGTCGAACGTCGGGTTGGTTCCGACGGATATCGCCGCCGGGAACTGCGCGCCGATCGACAGTTCGCCATCGCGCGGCAGCACCGCGACCCAGCCGGCGTACACGCCGTCAGCCGGCACGAATCCGGTGAGATCGGGGGCGAGGTTCGCAGTCGGAAAGCCGAGCTCGCGGCCGCGCTGCAATCCGTGCACGACCGTTCCGCGCACGGCGTGCGCGTGACCGAGGATCTTTGCGGCGCGTTCGACGTCTCCGGCGGCGAGCAGCTCGCGGATCCACGTGGACGATACGCGACGACCCGTCGCCTGGTCGCCGCTCGCGACGTCGGCGATGACCGCCACGGTGAAACCGTGCTCACGACCCATCTCGGCGAGCATGTCGGGATCGCCCTTGCCGCCGCGGCCGAACCGGAAGTCCTCCCCCACCAGCACGCGCGACGCGCGCAGCCCGTCGACCAGGTAGCGCTTGACGAACTCTTCGGCGGGCACCGCGGCGAGCTGCTCATCGAACGTCAGCACGAGGGTCGCGTCGAGCCCCGTTGCCGCGAGCAGGTCGATCTTCTGATCGACGCCGACCACGAGCTCGGGACAGTGCTCGGGCGCGATGGTCGCGAGCGGGTTGCGGTCGAACGTCACGGCGACGGTGCGCGCGTCGCACGAGGCGGCGTCGATCAGCAGGTGATCGATGATCGTGCGGTGTCCGGCGTGCACGCCGTCGAATTTGCCGATCGCGACGACCGTGTCGCCGAAGTCGCTCGGCAGCTCCGAGGGGTCGTCGACGACGATCATCGCTTCTCCTTCGTGCGCTGCGAAGCGAGGTACCAGATGCCGACCAGCGGCAGCACGAGCGGAATCCACACGTACCCGCTGCCGTACTGCGACCACACGGTCGCGTCGGCGTGGAACACATCGGGTGCGACGACGCTCAGGGTGCCGACGACGATGACGCCGACGAGTTCGAACAGCACGGCGATCCACGCGACGCGGTACCAGGAACGGCTGCGCGAGAGCAGCAGGGCGACGGTCGCGAGGATGTAGACGACCGCGGCCGCAGCGCTCAGCAGATAGGGCACGGGCGCCTGCTCGAAGCGCGACGCGATCTGCACGAACGAGCGGCCGGTCGAGGCGAGCGCCATCACGGCGTAGACGAAGGTGAGGACCGTGCCGATCCCGGTGATGCGGCGCGACGGACGGATTTCAGTCATATCACTCACAGTTTATGGCGTCATGCCACAGGCACAGTCCAGATGACGTGCATGCGGTAGGTCATGACCGCGACGGCGAGCGCGAGCACGCCCATCACGACCACGCTCCACCTGCCGCGGTCGACGAACGCCCAGACGATGCCGGCGATCGGCAGCACGGCGGCGGAGACGAGATAGGTCCAGAACTCGAGCGCGCTTCCCACCGGCGCGTTGCCGACGAACGGCGCCACGATCGCGACCACGATCTGCGCGATGAGCAGCACCTGCACGACGGCGAGCGATCCGACCGAGACGTCGCCGGGCCGCCGACCCACGAGACCGATCGCGATGCAGAGCGCGCCTGCGACGACAGCGACCACGATCTGCGCGACCGTGAACCAGAGGATCATCTTTGCTCCTGCGGCATGTTCATGGCGCTCTTCATCACGGATCCGCGGCGTTCGACGATACCGATCAGCGCCCCCTGCGGATCGATCGCCGCGCGCTGTCCTTCGAAAGCATCGGGCGCCGGCACGCGCTTGCCGTGGCGCAGATCGCGCGCGGTGCCGTCGTCGACATGGAGCGCGCCGAGCACGCGCGCGGCGGCGTCGACGGGCGCGATGAGCCCGGCCCGTTCGAGATCGTCGGCCGCGACGGCCCCCTCGACCCCGAAGTCTCCGATGTGCGTACGGCGCAGGCGCGTGAGGTGTCCCCCGGTGCCGAGCGCCGATCCGAGATCGCGCGCGAGCGCGCGGATGTATGTTCCCGACGAGCAGTCGACCTCGACATCGACGTCGATGTGATCGGCGTCGCGGCGGACCGAGACGATCTCGAAGCGCGATACCGTGACCTCGCGCGGCGCCAGCTCGACGTCTTCGCCCGCGCGCACGCGGTCATACGCGCGGCGTCCGTCGACCTTGATCGCCGAGACCTTGCTCGGCACCTGCGAGATCGTGCCGGTGAGTGCGGCGACGCCGTCGCGGATCCGTGCGTCAGAAGCCGCTGCGACCGCCTCCGACGACGCGCGCACATCGACCTCGCCGTCCGCGTCGTCGGTCGTGGTCGTCTGCCCGAGCCGGATGGTCGCGCGATAGGTCTTGCCGAGGCCCACGATGAACGTCAGCAGCCTCGTCGCCTGCTCGACGCCGACGATGAGCAGGCCCGTCGCCATGGGATCGAGAGTGCCGGCGTGACCGACCTTGCGTGTGCCGCGCGCACGGCGCGCGCGAGCGACGACGTCGTGACTGGTGATGCCCGACGGTTTGTCGACGAGCAGGATCCCGGGTTCCGCCATGCTGGCCAGCTTATTCTGGTCAGATGCCCGATTCCTCCGAGCCCCTCGTCTCGTCCGCACGATTGGGCGACATGCATCCCGCCACGCTGTACGGGATCCTGCGCCTGCGTTCTGACGTGTTCGTCGTCGAACAGGAGTGTCCCTACCCGGATCTGGACGGCCGCGACCTCGAAGACGGCGCCCTGCAGCTCTGGATCGCGGAAGGCGGCCGCGTGCGCGCGACCGCGCGTCTGCTGCACGACGGCGAGGATCGGCGCATCGGCCGCGTCGTCACGAGCCGTGACGCGCGCGGATCCGGCTACGCGGCGCACATTCTGCGCGAAGCGATGCGCCTGGCCGACGGACGCGTCATCCGCCTCGATGCGCAGGCGCACCTCGAGTTCTGGTACGCGCGCTTCGGCTTCCAGGTGACCGGCCCCGAATTCCTCGAGGACGGGATCCCGCACGTGCCGATGGCGTGCGCCGCGGCGTGAGAGCGTGTCAGGCGCAGGGCTCGTACGAGGGCTGCTTGCCGGTGAGCGTGGAGACCGCCACCGCACCGTCGTACCCGTCGCGATACGTGAACATGAGCTTGCTCGTCTCGTCAGCGACGACGACGTAGGAGTTGTCGGCGATGTCGGACGGCTGCTCCGTGGCGTTCTCGTAGGCGCCGAGCACCTGGGCCTTCGTGGATCCGAGGCCGAGGTCTTCGTCGGTTCGCGGTCCGACGCCCATCGTGTCGCCGATCCAGCCGACACTGACCTCGACGATCTCATCGGTTCCGTCGTAGCGATCCTTGATGACGATGACGTCGTAGGCGTTGTCTTCGGCGACCCCGTAGGCGACGCCGTCGCACGTGTCGAGCGTACCGACCCCGCTGCCGCGGATCTCTTCGAGGACCGTCGGGAAGTCGTCGCCGACGTCGACCGGACCGATGCCGCGCTCGGTGACGACCCATGAATCGGGTTCCGTCGGGTCGTCGCGCTCGGTCTCTTCGGGCGTGGGGGTCGGAGACGTGGTGTACGGCGTGCTGCGGAGCGACGCAGAGGGCGATGTCTGCTCGGGAACCGTGGGCGCACTGCGCGTGCATCCCGAGAATGCGCCGACCCCCAGCACGAGCGCAACGGCAGCTGCCGCAATGCGGCGCGCTCCGACGTTCGTCATGAAAGATCTCCGGGGGTAGATGTGTCGCGTTCCAGCAATCGACGTTACGCGCCTAATGACACAGCAGGGTCACGAACGGCGCCGGTTTGACAACCGTTCCATCACGATCGCCTCCTCGTACACTGAGAGGATGCGCGCGAACGATCTGGCCGAGGTGCTCGTGCCCTGGTATCTCGCCAACGCGCGCGACTTGCCGTGGCGCCGGCCGGGCTTCGGCGCGTGGGGCACGCTCGTGAGCGAGTTCATGCTGCAGCAGACGCCCGTGGCGCGCGTCATCCCGCGGCTCGAGGAGTGGCTCGACCGTTGGCCGACGCCGGCGGCCCTCGCCGATTCCTCACCCGGCGAGGCTGTGACGCGCTGGGCGAACCTCGGCTATCCGCGCCGAGCACTGTGGCTGCACCGTGCAGCGACCGAGATCCGCGATCGTCACGGCGGTGTCGTTCCGCGCGACGTCGATCAGCTTCTCGCGCTGACGGGCATCGGCGACTACACGGCGCGCGCCGTGGCCGTGTTCGCATACGGCGAACGGCATGCAGTCGTAGACACGAATACGCGTCGGGTGATGGCTCGTGCCCTCGACGCGCGCGCTGTTCCCGGAACCGCCCACCGCCGCGATCTCGAACAGATGGCGTCGCTCCTTCCGGATTCCGACGAGCACGCGGCCATCATGAACGCGGCGGTGATGGAGCTGGGTCAGGTGATCTGCACGGCGCGGTCGCCCCGTTGCGGCATCTGCCCGATCCGGCGCTCGTGCGCATGGGTCGCGGCCGGTTCCCCGGCGACGCCCGACATTCGTCGCAAGCAGGCGAAGTATGAGGGCAGCGACCGCCAGGCACGCGGCGCCCTGCTGAAGGCGCTCCGCGACGCGTCCCCCGATCCGCTCCCGCGCGCCGCGCTGCTCGTCGACTGGCACGACCCGGCTCAGCGCGACCGCGCCCTGGTGTCGCTCGAGAACGACGGGCTGATCGAGCCTGACGGCGAGCTCATCGGACTGCCGCGCCGCTGAGACGGCAGCGAGGCTCCGACGATCCTCAGCGGATCATCGGAGCCTCGGCGAGATGCTCGGGCGCTCAGCCGAGCGGCTTACGCGCCCTCGTCGTCCTTATAGGGATCCTCATCGCCCGCGTACGTGGCATTCTCGGCGAGACCCTGCACCTGTGCGTCGCGCTCGCGCGCCTCGCGGAGCAGGTCGGAGAGGTGCGAGGCCTCCTCCGGGAGGCCATCGGGGATGAACTCGAGAGTCGGGGTCAGGCGCGTATTGAGCTTGCGCCCCACCTCGCTGCGCAGCATTCCCGTCGCCGCCTTCAGCGCGGCCGCCGTTCCCTCGCGCTCCTCATCGGTGCCGTACACCGTGTAGAAGACGCTCGCCATCTGCAGATCTCCCGTGACGCGCACGTCGGTGATCGTCACGAAGCCGAGGCGCGGGTCGCGGAGTCCCTTCTGCAGGCGCTCCGAGAGTACGACGCGGATGCGGTCCGCAACGCGGGCCTGTCGTTCGAAACCGGCCATTTCTGTCCCCCTTCCGGGACCAAGATGCCGGGTGGCCCGAAGGACCACCCGGCATCAAGCGTATGCGATCAGTCGCGGGGCTTCTCGACCATTTCGATGGTCTCGATCTCGTCGCCGATCTGGATGTCGTTGTACTTGCCGAGACCGATACCTGCTTCGAAGTCGGTCTTGACCTCTGTCACGTCGTCCTTGAATCGGCGCAGCGACTCGATGGCCAGGCCATCGGCCAGCACGACACCCTCGCGGATGATGCGTGCCTTGGCGTTGCGCGTGATCGTGCCGCTCTTGACGAGCACACCGGCGATGTTTCCGACCTTCGAGGAGCGGAACACCTCGCGGACCTCGGCGAGACCCGCCTGCGCCTCTTCGAACTCCGGCTTGAGCATGCCCTTGAGCGATGCCTCCACGTCGTCGATCGCGTTGTAGATGACGTTGTAGAACCGGATGTCGACGCCCTCGCGAGC
>Ga0308157_10006666_pt1 | contig 13740 bp, 15 predicted proteins | sample PhyBR1_FD_201035 | JGI IMG/M metagenome (GOLD analysis project Ga0308157, IMG submission 201035) | Phyllosphere microbial communities from UC Gill Tract Community Farm, Albany, California, United States - DLSLB.R1 | ecosystem: Host-associated > Plants > Phyllosphere > Unclassified | place: USA...
TGCGCCCCACACCTCGGCTGGACCGCTTCATGGTGACCCCCACCAACCACCTGGCGCACCACGGCGCGGCGTCCTACTATCGGAACTGTAATTTCGGCAGCATGCTTCTGCTGTGGGACCGCGCGTTCGGTAGTTACCGTCAGGTGCGCGGCGGCGACGCGCCGGTGGCATGCGGCATTGATGGCTGGATACCGAGCGCCAACCCCCTTTGGCTCAACCATGGCTCCTGGCGTGGTCGATCGGCGCCAGGCGCATGCTGCCTGCCGGATTGGTACATCGGCAGCGGTGCCCTGATCCTGTTTGCCGCTGTGGCCCTGTATGTGGCCGGGTACGGTGGGCCATGGCGACCGCTGCTGGGGGCCGGCCTGGCTGGCGGAACGATGTTGCTGGGCGCGGCCGCGGATGGTTCAAGAGGCGCCGCAGCGGGGTGGTGTCTGTTGGCGATCACGATGAGTGCGCTACTGGTGTACCGTCCGGAATGGACGGCAACGCTGACACTTGGTCCGATGGCACTTCATGGTTTGTCGGGTGCGCTGCTGCTGATGGTGTCGCGCTCCGTCGATTGCCGCCGCCTGGATGAATCAACGGAATCACGGCATTGAGGATGCCGGCCGAGCCGAGGTCGGGCACGGGGCGCTGGTCGAAAAATGAACGCTCCCTGCGGTCCGGTCCGGCGGACGGCGCGCCGTGGCCGCATCGCCGAAGCGTGACGCCGAATCCCCGCAGGCGGTTTCCGGGCGTCGTCTCGGACAGCGAATATTCCCTCCACGTTATGTGGTGGGACCAGGGTTGACGGCTCCGCTGCAGCGCCCTAGAGTTAAGCACAAGCGTTAAGCACATGCAGAAGCTAGCCCTGCGAGCAACGGCAAGCATAGACCACCATGTCTTACCCCGCAACGGGAAGGCGTCCGGGATCCGGACGTACCGGAAAAATCTTTCGAGGCGAGTGCGTCCTCGTTGACGTTCTGCGTCCAAAGGTTTTTTCGTGATGGCAGCTGGTAGCCATCCGCGGCCCTGCCGTGTCTGTAGTACATCCAGCCATTTGTAACGGCGGTTAGCGTCTTCGCTATGACCATTTCCAAAAGTTGTCCGGCTCCGGTTCAATCCGGATTGGCTGGATATTGCACCGGTTTTTCACCCCGTGGGGCGACGTCGTCCCTTCCGGGGATCGCTGTCCTCCCGCATTTATTTGTATGGAGGATGTGATGTCTGTTGTTGATTTGAAGGTGGTGGAGGATCGTCTGGCCAATGGTGCGCTGTTGCGTGTCGATGGCGGAGTGGCCCTGACGCAGTGGCGGCTGTTGCGTGACGACGGCTACGGCCCTGTCGTAGGTTTGTTGGTGGAGTGGGTGGAGGACGAGCAGCGCCGGCGGTTGTATTTCCCGTCGAGCTCTCTTGCCACCGCGGTGGCCATCCAAGGCGGGTGGAAGCTGTTGGGTGACGACGGCTGCCACCATGATGTGGAGTGCATGGGACTGCAAGGTCTCAGCGGCACGGAAGCGCGTTTGGTGCTGGCGTTGTACTACGCCGAAGGCAACGCCTTGGGCTTGTGGCGTGCCTGCCACCACCCAACCATTGAGTAGTACCGCAGACGACGCCTCAGTGCGCCGTCTGTGTTTCATACCCCGCTGGCCGGTGGTCCGCTTCAACTGTGGACCGCCGGCCATTCCGGATCCCTGTTCATTCCGTCATCACCGCAAAGAAGCCGCCTGCCGATCGCAGGCACGCACCCGCGTGGCCGAATGGAGTTCTAGCTATTTGGAGATATACATCATGAATCCTCTCATGGAAAAACTTACCGATCCCACGATGTCGGTGGCGATCGATCTGCACCAAGCTGAAACGTGTTTTCTGGAATACCAGCTGCGGCAGGGGGCCGATCCCACATGGGCCAGCCGCTACCGTCTCGAGGTGGGGTTGAGGCTCCGCTCGCGGGTCCGGTGCTTGCGCCAGCATCTGGTGGCGTTGTTGATGGTCAGTGCGACTCCGTTGTCCAGGCTCGCTTGCATGCACTGTGCAGCGCCGACGATGGGCCGGCCGTGGCACGCACTGCCGAGTGGGAAAGGGCTGTGTGTTGTCTGCATCGACCTGGAGCGCCAGACGATGCAGGGCGAACCGCCGTTGGAGGTCTACGGGGTCGAAGGCGTCCATTGCGGCGCCTGCGAAATACCCGATGACGCGAATGAATTGGACCAGGATGCCGGTATCGACGTCCTGGCCGTGGCGCCCGCCGGCACTGCACACCGCAGTCTTGCCGGCCGTTAGGGCCGGTCAGGCAGCGGGCGGGAATTTGTCCCGCCACCGTTAGCCGCAGCAGTGGAAGCGACCGATCCGGACCGCATGCGGCCTGGATGCAGCCGGTGCCGGGCATACCCGCCAAAGCCCATCCGGCGTCGTCATGTTTGTACCAGCCGGCTGGGCGGTCCCCGGACCGCGCGCTTGGCTGACATAGATGTTCATTGAACCGGCAGCGGCCATCCGGCCCTGCCTCCATCCCAGAGGAGAAAGATCATGGATAGACCCATGGAGAAAGTGCTCGTCCGAACCACGCAGGTCGCTGCCAGGCTGGACGCGCTGGAACAGCATATTCATCGGCTGCAGATGGATAGCGCCCACGATGCGTGCGCCGGTGTGCTGGCCCAGGACGAACTGAAACTCGCGCCGCTGCAGGCGCAGTGCCGCGAAATGCGTAACCAACTGCGGGCATTGCTGGCGGTCGATGGAACGGCGCTGCGCCCCTTGTTGTGCTGTTGTTGCAATGCCAGCACGCTTGGGCGGCATTGGTATGTGCTGGCCAAGGGCTACGGCCTTTGCCCAAGCTGCGCGGTGTCCCGAACCGGCGGCCGCTCGGACGCCGAAATGTTCTGCGACTTCGGCATCGAGGGTGTGCATTACGGCCTATGCCACGCGCCAGACGAGGGCATGCGCGGCCTGCGCCCCGCCAGCATGCTGCGGTTGTTGCGCGATGCGCTGATCGATGCCAGGGAATGCATCCGAGGCCGTCAGCGGGTCGACTACTTTGAGCAAGTCATTCGCGAGACGAGGATGGTCGAACTGCCTGAGCTTTTGTACGACCAGCAAGCGCAACGCGATCGCGTCGACTTCGCCGTCCTGCTTGTGACTGGATGGGAGTTGAGCGAAGCGACCCGCGCGCATGACGCGCTGGTCCTGGGGAGCGCGTGTCCGTCCGAGCTGATGGAGCGGGCGGCCACGGTGGTCTACACCAACCTGGCGCCGGAAGTACGGCGCTGCTTCTCCGATTGCGTAGCAGATCCAGCTGCAAGACCGCTGACCGGGGAATGGCATGGCGTAGCCGAGTCCGACATGGCGATGCTGGTGGAAGGCGGCCTGGCATGGTCGAGCGGCGGGTCGTTGTATCTGACCGCCTTCGGGCGCTGGGCCTACGGAGTCGAGGCGGTTGCCGACCTCACGCGAGCCAAGTTGCGGGCGCACATCGTGTCTCCCGCGCAGTAAAAGGCGGCGCGCTCAGCGTGACAGCCAGCGGCCTCACCGGTTCCTGTCCAGGAACAAGGTAGGCCGCTACCGCCCCCCTACGATGAAATATTTTTGGAGAATGACCATGGAAAAGCAAGCCAAGGAAAAAGGCCGCACCGCCCTCGTGCTCAAGCGAGACGGATCGGTAGTGCGATACGACCTGTCCAAGATTCGCCGTGCGCTGGAGTCCGCGTTTTTGTACGACGAGAATGGCGTGGCGTGGGTCAGCGGGCAGTCGGGACTGGCGCAGTCGCAGCTGGAGCAGATCGGCGAGCTGGTGGAGCAGATCGATTCGGCGCTGGCCGGAAGGCTGGACAAGTCGGTGCCGATCGAGGAGATTCAGGACCTGGTCGAGCAGACCCTGATGCTGCACTCGGAGCACAGAATCGCGCGGGGCTATGTGCTGTACCGGGCTGCCCGCAAGGCGATTCGCGGCTTCGGCACCCATGGCCAGCGCGACAGCATCAAGCTGGACGCCGGCGATGTCGTGTCGTTGCCTGAGCTGGAAGAACGGGTGGCCGATAGCGCGGCCGAGCTGCTGCTGGTCGATTGCAAGCGTGTGGCCGCCATCGCGATGAACGATCTGTTCGACGGCGCCAGCGTCGTCGACGTTGACCGCGCCCTCCTTCTGGCGGCGCGCGCGCTAACGGAGACCGATCCCGCGTATGACCAGCTGGCAGCCCGGCTGCTGCTGGCCTCGATCCAGCGCGAGGTGTTGGGGCAGGTGCCGACGCAGCGCAGTGTGCTTGGGGTTTATAGCGAGTATTTCCAGCGCTATATTGTAACGGCGGTGGAAGCCGGTCAGCTGGATGCGCGCATGGGGCATTTCGATTTCGTTCGCTTGGCGCAGGCGTTGTGTCCTTCACGGGACGGGTTGTTCCGTTACCTCGGCCTGCAGACTCTGTACGACCGCTATCTGCTGCGCGACGGTGAGCGTGTATTGGAACCTCCCCAGGCCATGTTCATGCGCATCGCCATGGGGCTCGCATTGGGGGAACGCTATCCCGAGTTCTGGGCTATCGAGTTCTACCATGTCCTGTCGCGTCTGGAGTATCTGCCGTCGACGCCGACGCTGTTCAACGCCGGTACCGTCCGGCCGCAACTCGCTTCGTGCTTCCTGACCACGGTCCCTGACGATCTGGAAGGGATCTACGACGCCGTCAAGGAAAACGCATTGCTGGCAAAGTACTCCGGCGGCCTGGGCAACGACTGGACACCGGTCCGCGCCATGGGCAGCCGCATCAAGGGTACCAACGGCAAATCGCAGGGCGTGGTGCCCTTCCTGAAGGTGGTGAACGACACTGCGGTGGCGGTCAACCAGGGAGGCAAGCGCAAAGGAGCTGTTTGCGCTTACCTGGAGACGTGGCACATGGATATTGAACAGTTCCTGGAACTGCGCAAGAACGTGGGCGACGACCGGCGCCGCACACACGACATGAATACTGCCGGGTGGATCCCCGACCTGTTCATGAAGCGCGTGCTGACAGACAGCAATTGGACGCTGTTTTCGCCTTCCGACGTACCGGACTTGCATGACCTTTACGGCAGGGCATTTGAGGAGGCGTATCTGCGTTACGAACTTTTGGCGATGCAGGGGACGATCGAATCCAGGACCGTCTCGGCCAAGGATTTGTGGCGCAAGATGCTCAACATGCTCTACGAGACCGGCCATCCATGGATCACCTTCAAGGATCCCTGCAATGTCCGTAGTCCGCAGCAGCATGCCGGCGTCGTGCACAGCTCCAACCTGTGCACCGAAGTCACCCTCAACACCAGCGATGGAGAGATCGCCGTATGCAACCTGGGATCGGTCAACCTTCCGGCCCACCTGGTGAGCGACGGGTACGACTACACCCGGCTGCGCCGGACGATCGTGTTGGCGATGCGGATGCTCGACAACAGCATCGACCTGAACCTGTACACGGTTGCCAAGGCCGGGCGCGCCAATCAGCTGCACCGGCCGGTCGGGCTGGGGATGATGGGGTTTCAGGATGTGCTGCAGGCGACAGGGGTTGCCTATGGCAGCGCGCAGGCGGTGGCCGAGGCCGACCGCTTGACAGAGATATTCTGCTACTACGCCTATTGGGCTTCGACCGAGCTGGCCGAGGAACGCGGATGTTACGGCAGTTATGACGGTTCATTGTGGAGCAAGGGCGTCCTACCGCGCGACACGCTGGACTGGCTGGCCGCCGAGCGCGGTGCGGATCTGCTGGACGTCGACCGTGAGAGCCTTGCCGGCTGTGACTATCAGGCGTTGCTCGAACGTATACGCACCTTCGGGATGCGCAATTCCAACTGCGTAGCTGTCGCGCCGACGGCGACCATCGCCAATATCGCCGGGGTGTCGCCGAGCATTGACCCATCGTTCCAGCAGCTGTACGTGAAGTCGAACCTGTTCGGGGAATTCACCGTGCTCAATCAGTACCTGGTGCGGGACCTGAAAAGCTATGGCTTGTGGGACGCCGCGATGGTCGCCGACCTGAAGCACTACGACGGCAGCGTGGCGCGGATCGGGCGGGTGCCGCAACGCTTGAAGGAAATCTATCGCACAGCGTTCGAGATCGATCCAGTCTGGCTGGTTGAAGCGGCCGCACGGCGCCAGAAATGGATTGACCAGGCCCAGTCGTTGACGGTGTATGCCGCCCACCCCAGCGGCCGCCAGCTCGATGAGTTGTATGGGCTAGCCTGGCGCCGCGGGCTCAAGACCACGTATTACCTGCGGGTGATCCAGGCGAGCGGCATCGACAAGTCGACCGGGCGCGCAGGCGGCCTGAACTCCGTGGCGGTCGGGCAGGGCGCTCGGTGCGACCTGAATCGGGGCGACGACGGCGGAACCTGCGATGCATGCCAGTAACGGTAGCGGTTAATGGTGCGGCCATACGGCTGCACCCCAACCCTTAACAGGAGAAGATCATGACAAATGAAATTGACGCGCTGTCCGCGCCGGTGGCTCGGGTGGATGCCGAGGAAAAGCGGGTGATCAATGGCAAGACCGACGTCAACCAGCTGGTGCCGTTCAAGTACCACTGGGCGTGGGACAAGTACCTGGCCGGCTGTGCGAACCACTGGATGCCGCAGGAGGTGAACATGCAGCGTGACATCCAGCTGTGGAAGGATCCTGCCGGATTGACCGAGGACGAGCGCCTGATCGTCAAGCGCAACCTCGGGTTCTTCGTGACGGCCGATTCGCTGGCCGCCAACAACATCGTGCTGGGCACCTACCGCCACATCACCGCGCCGGAGTGCCGCCAGTACCTGCTGCGCCAGGCTTTCGAGGAGGCTATCCACACGCATGCCTACCTGTACATCGTTGAGTCGCTGGGGTTGGATGAAGGGGAGATATTCAACGCCTATCGGGAAGTGCCGTCGATACGGGACAAGGACCAGTTCCTGCTGCCGTTTATCGCTACGCTGACCGACCCCGCGTTTGCCACCGGCACGCTGGCCAACGACCAGGCGCTGCTGAAATCGTTGGTGGTGTTTGCGTGCCTGATGGAGGGCCTGTTCTTCTATGTCGGATTTGCGCAGATCCTGGCGCTGGGGAGGCAGAACAAGATGACGGGGGCAGCCGAGCAGTACCAGTACATTTTGCGCGACGAGTCGATGCACTGTAATTTCGGCATCGACCTGGTGAACACGATCAAGCTGGAAAATCCCCAGCTCTGGACCCCGGAGTTCGTGGCCGAATTGCGCACGCTGTTCGCTGACGCGGTCCAGCTGGAATACCGCTACGCGGTCGACACCATGCCGCGCGGCGTGCTGGGGCTGAACGCCTGGATGTTCAAGGATTATGTGTGCTTCGTCGCCAATCGCCGGGCCCTGCAGATCGGTTTGGGCGAGTTGTATCCCCAGGCCCGCAATCCCTTCATGTGGATGGGGGAAATGGTGGACCTGAAGAAGGAGCGCAACTACTTTGAAACCAGAGTGGTGGAGTACCAGAGTGGTGTCGGCCTGAGCTGGGACTGAAAATTTTTTTTCGGCGAGGTTGACTGTTTTGTGCATGACCGGCAGGCGCGTCCGCGCCTGTCCATCTAACCATTCAAGGAGCAATCATGTATCAGCAAATGCAATTTGTAATCAGTGGTCCTGTCCATCCCGCGCTTGCAGACGGACCGGCCCTGGGGGAGCTGCTGCGCACCGTGGCTGGCGACGTCGAACTGGGCCTGCAAGGCGGATTGGTGGCGTTGCCATCGCAGGATGGATTCGCTCCCAGCTACCAGTGGGGCCGCCGTCGCTACGATCAGCGTGAGTCGTTGCTTGCGACATACGGCAGCGCAAACGCCGCGTTGCTGCCGCCTGGCTTGTATTTCGCCCTGTTCCATGGGCGCGACCGGGTCGACCAGTGCATGGACGAATGGGGTTTTGACGGACCCATGCTGAACGTCCTGGCCTACCATGTGAGCTACAACTCGACGATACGCCTGCGCTTCCGTGACCTCGCCGAGGCCGCCCATTTTGGGAAACAGTGCGGCACGCACTGCCCGGTCGTCGATGAGTGGATGGACGTGGTGATGGTGGACGGACTGATTCAATATGGCGGGAAATTCTATGGCGATTGGACCGTGTTCCTGCACCTGCCCGATGGTGCGCCTGACGCTGTGAACTGATGCCGCTTGCAGCTAGGAATGTAAATCAGAGTGCTTGAAATCGGCGGCCGGGTGCAGGTAGACTGGCCTGGTCTCTTGCGGAAGTATTCCGCCCCAACCTTAGCACTGGCATGACGGTCGCCGGTGCCGAGTTCGCCGTTCTGGCGACGCTGCGCGCGATACCCGTGTTAAAGCACCGTCCTCGATAATGCGATTGTCGTAGTTCTACCTATCGTTGCGCATTCCGGCTCCGGCCGGGGCGCAACTTTCTTCACGTCCGGTCTCCGGGCGCCCACCAGCGGGATACCGTTTCCCGCCCTGGGATCGGTGCGTCTCGCGCTTTTCAGGAGATCATCATGTTCCCCAGCAAACTGTTCCAAGGCGGTGTTCGTTGTGTCCTGCTTGGCGGATGTGGAGTACCGCGACCGGGCGCGACGCGGCGTCCCTGCTGCCTACTGCTGTCCCGGCCGATCGCGGTCGTCCCTGTTGCCCAGCGGTCCCTGCGGGATCGGCTGCGCAGAGGGTGGCCGCGCCCGCGGTTTATGCGCAGTCGACAGCTGTCCCGCATGCCGACACCGGCGTGCTGAGTATCCAGGTTCAATCCCAGCAAGACCATTCCGCCCGGCCGGCCGCCGGGCGCCATTCCATCGTTGAGAAAGGAGTTAGCTATGAATTACGATCGTGAGAAGAGGGTTGGGGAGCAGGATTGTTTTGGACCTGACCCCCGCACGCGCATCAGCCTGTCGCTGCCGGTGTTCAAGGAATTGGTGGGCAAGAATGGGCTGGCCTTTGGGCAGCTTGAACGGCCGCTGGTGGCGGGCCTGGAGCAGCAGCAATGGCGTCATCTGTACCGTATGGTCCAGCATCCAGCCGACTGCGTCGAACTGCTCCGCTTGTTTAACAGCGATCCCGAACTGCGTGCCCAGGTGCCGGCGTTGTATATGACGGCCACCGTGAACGCCGGGCGGTTCGCGCGCAAGCAGCGGCGTTGGGAGGCGCTGGCCGATATCGTCAAGGCGCCTTTGCGCTGGCTGACGGACCGGCGTACGCCCTCCGAGTCCGGCAGTGACAGGGACGACGACCAGGCCCTGCTGTTGAAGTTGATGTCCGATCCCGAGTTCGCCGATCTTCTGGTGACGAACGGATTGGGCGCCAAGGGGAGGCAGCCCAAGCGCGTGCGGCCGGCGGCCGCCGCGCGCAAGGGCGCCGGGACGCCAGCAGAAGCTGCAGGCGCCCCGGCTGAAGGCGCACCGCCGCCCTCCGCGCCGGCCGACGCCGCCGCCGCATCGAACCAGGATGCGGAGTCGCATCCGGCCACGGCCGGGGTGGGGCAAGGCGAGGCCGATGCGGCCGAAGCGCGGCAATGGCGCTCATCATCGCCGAAGCTTCGGCGTGGGCAGCGCTGAGCTGGGCCGAGGGGGGCGGGAGGCGTGACGAACCGGCGTAACCTGGCCGTCACGCTTCAATACCCCCGCGGTTGCGGGACAGTTGGCCCCTTGGGCAGCAAACCTGGCGCCGCTCGACCGCAGCGGTGTAATTGCCGGGCCGATGGTCGGTCGGAATCCATCCGCTCTTGACGGTCTGTTGTGGTGGTAGCGCACTTGGCGCGCCTGGCTGGGCCGTGGAGCGCTCGCGGCCCATGTCAGGGCGCTTGCCTGTTGTCGATGGCCTGTTTCCTTACAACGTGGCCCGTCATGCGGCGAGGATTTTGTCCACCACGGCATCCATCAGCTGGAACAGCATGGTCCTGCTGGGGCTGGGTCTGGAAAATCGCTGTTTGGCATTGTCCACGTAGGATGCGAGGTCGTCGATGGTCTTGATCGAAGGCGGGGCGCCGTCGGTCACCTTGGCCAGCATGGAAATCTCCCTGGGGGTCAGGCGGATGGATTGGTTCAATCGCAGCATGGTGTGATGCTCCATATCGTTTGGCCGATGTCGGGGGCCGTGTACAGGTTACACCCGAGTTTTGAACGGTTCAAGTGTGCGGTCGTTGCCGCTTCCCGCCGTACCTCGCGGGACGCTCCGCTCCTGCGCGTTTTCAGGCAGCGGCCTCTGGGCGCTGGTGCGACGCCGTTCGCGGCGTCGGCAGCTTCTCCTCCGTTCACGCCTCCGTACCCCTTGTTCGATTGCGGCCCGATGCGGAAGCCGGCTGCGGGTCTAGCGTCGCCTCCATGCGAGGCGTGGCTTCCTGGCGCCAACCCCAGTCGCCGCCGCCGGGCCGTGCCATGACGCACAGCCCCCGCAATACCGGTGCCACCTCGTCCTTCATGCCGCAAAAATCTCCGCCACCACGTCGTCGATAAGCCAGCACGGCCCTGCTCTGGATTGGCCAGGTTTGGTCGATCGCATCTTCGCCCGATCCACATAGGCAGCCAGGTCGTCAATGGTCTTGATGGAAGGCGGGGTATCGCCGGTCACCTTGGCCAGCAAGGCGATTTCCCCGGGCGTGAGGCGGATGGTTTGGTTCAGTCGCAGCATGGTGTGATGCTCCCTGTTGTGGGTCCAATGTTGGGGACCGAGTCCAGGTTACATCGAGGGGGTAGCGGTTCAAGTCTGCCGGCACGGCAGCCCGTGGGGCGGTCGTGAAGGCCATTTTGTGGTGTATGTCCATCCTCATGCGCCCCGGCGGTTTCGGGCCAGGGCGCGCCTGAAAGGAATAAATATGAACGCAATACTGTTGTGCGAACGTGGCGATGCCGAAGCGGAAAACGCGGTGATACGGACCGCGCTTGCAATCTTGCGAAAGCGTCTGGAGCGCCCGGCCCCGCCGGTACGCCGGCTGGGAGATCTGGGCGACTACCTGTCCCTGACGCTGGCGGCGGAAACGCAGCGGGTGCTGTGCGCGGCCTGGCTGAATCGGCGCCGGGAGGTGTTGTGGTGCGGACCGCTTTTTCGCGGTGATGTCAACTGGTGTACCACATACCCCCGGGAGCTGGTGCGCGAGGCATTGAACCATAACGCCGCCATGGCGGTTCTGGCGATCAGCGATCCCGCCGATCCATCGCGGCCCGACGATCCCACGGTGGGCCAGTTCGGCGCCATGCGCGACGCCCTCGCGCTGATCGGTATACCGGTGGTGGACAGCCTGGTGATCACGCCCACCAAACGCATCTCCCTGGTCGATATGGACCTGATGCGATAACGAAGACCCAGCCGGCAGGGCGCCCGCTTGGCGCCAAACCCATTTCCGCGACCGCTCTGGTCGCTTTTTTTTTGCCGGAAGCAGGTGCGCTATAGCGAAGGCGAGCTATGCAAGCCGCGGCGGGGTGAGGTGGATCAACGACGAGGCGATTATGTAAAGGCCGGTCCGCCATCAGTTTGGCGTTTCCGGCGGAGGGATATTGCAGTAGAGCGTACCGGAGCCAGGATTCGGGCTTCGAGGCTGCTGCCGTTCCATCCGCAGGCGGTGCGCCGGTTGTTGGGGCGCTGGCGGCGGGAAGCGTGGCGGACATGCCGGTTCGGCAGGGGCATTTTTTCATTCGCATCGTCGCCGATCCAGAACGACTTAGCGATGTGCGGAGCTGGTGCCTGTCGGTGGTAGTTGCGTCGCAGGCTGTCGAGTGCCGGTACCGGTGCAACCGCGGCCTGTCGCGGGAGGATGTGCACAGCCATAAGCCGGTGGAACGGCGGCGGGCCTGCCACAGTGCCTCCTGGAATTCGATTGCAGGCGCGCAGCCGTCGGCCGCGACGACGGGTGGCTGGGAGGCTGGGATTTCGCTGCCTGCTGGCGGTCCCGTTTAATCAAGGGCAGCCCATACGGAGGCCGCCGCCTGCGGCTGTACCGCACCTTTGCTGGGCCGGGCGCCATCCTGGCCGGCCCGGCAGCAAGCGGCGAAGCGCCGCAGCTCGCCCTTCTTGCTGGAGCACGTAAATACCCGGGGCTGCGGGATGGCCGTACGGGCGGCTAGTCCCGCAGCGGCGGCGCCTTGCGGCCGGTTGCCGTAGCACCCGTGACTGCGTGCGTCCATCCAATACCCTGCGGGAATCCGGACGTGTATCGGAGTGAGTTTTACAAACGCGCTGAGTATGCTGGACCTTGATTTTTTGAAGGGTCAGCCGCTCACGCGGCGGGCCGTTGGAGCGCCGGTCCGTCCGGCAGGGAGCCACACTATGCCGCGCTGTCTCGTGTTGTCGCTGTTGCTGCTGCATGCCGCCAGTGCCTCGGCATGCTGGACGCAGTCCGGGCAGCAGCACCAGGTCGCTCCCCAGCTCCTATACGCCGTGGCCCAGGTCGAGTCCGGCGGCAATCCGCGCCTGGTGCACCATAACCGCGGTCCCGGCGCGGGAACGCGCGACATCGGTGCGATGCAGATCAACAGCGACAACCTGCCGGGCTTGCGCGTCCGTGGGATCAGCGAAGCTGGGCTGCTGGACCTGTGCACCAATGTGGATGTGGGTGCCGGCATCCTGGCCGAACGCATACGGCGCTACGGCCTGAGCTGGGAAGCGGTCGGCGCGTATAACGCCTCATGTACCCGGCTGAAGGGGGACGCTTGCCGGCGCGCGCGCAGCGCCTATGCGTGGCGCGTTTATCGCCAGCTGCAACGGCTGGGGAACGGCGGCGCCGCTTCGGAGGTGATCGGCGGCCCAGTGAAGGCCGCGTCCATCCCCATCCCCCTTTTACAAGTGAGCCTGCCGTGAACGCGCTGCGCTGTGTCGCACGCCTGGCCGGGCTGGCGTTGCTGTCGCTTTTGACTTGCTGCGCCCACCGCGCGGGCCGTCCGGACGCCGATCGTGCGCCGGCCAGCGCGCCTGCCGCGCGTGTCCTCATCGGCCAGATGGTCATGGACGGTCGCCACCGGTTCGTCATCTGCGGCGCCGCATGTCCGCAGCGCACCGCGAAATTCCTTGTCGAGGCGCCCGCCGCTCCGGCAGCCCAAGCACAGCCAGAACCCGCGCCACCGCCCGTCATTGACGACGAGGCGACACGGATCGTGCCGGAACTGCACCTCTACTTCCTTTCCGGATCCGCGTCGCTCAATCCGCTGGCCGCACAGCGGCTGCAGGCGCTTGCGCCGGAGCTGGCGCGTGCAGTCGCGCTGCGCCTGCACCCCTGCACCGACAGCACGGGCGGACCGCGCGTCAATGAGCGCATCGCCCGGGCCAGGGCGCTCACGGTGCGCCGCTGGCTGGCAGCCAACTTGCCGCGCGTGGCCGTGCAGGTGGTGCTGGACGATCATCCGGGGGCCTGCTATGTGGCGCTGAACAATCGCGAGGACGGGCGCCGCCTGAACCGGCGGGTCGATCTGAGTGGCGCCCCGATGGGCGCCATGCGCGAGGACAGTTCACCAGCGCTGGCGATCAGGCATCCGCGCAGGGAGTAGCAGCTGGCCGGGCGGCAGCCCCAACATCGATCTGCCGCAGTTTGAAGTGTAGCGATGAAGCATACAGAGCGAATGCCGCAACCGTGGGCGCGTGGGCCTCCAGCGGCGGACCCTGGCCGCGCGGCGGCCGGGGCACCGATAGGGAACTCCACCAGCAGACCAAAAACGATTTACTCGAAAGGAAATTATATGAATGCAATTACCATCCGTGCCGGCCTCAGCGCCGCGCCCGCCGGCGGCGGCGTCACCCGCCGCGCCTTGGCCATCTTCGCCGTCATGTTGCTATCGCTCGGCGTGGCCGTGCCCTCGTTCGCAATCGACTTCTCCACGCTGGC
>Ga0308157_10006667_pt1 | contig 13738 bp, 13 predicted proteins | sample PhyBR1_FD_201035 | JGI IMG/M metagenome (GOLD analysis project Ga0308157, IMG submission 201035) | Phyllosphere microbial communities from UC Gill Tract Community Farm, Albany, California, United States - DLSLB.R1 | ecosystem: Host-associated > Plants > Phyllosphere > Unclassified | place: USA...
GCTTTGATATTGAATTTTTGCCACTACATTTTCACTAACGAAATAGTTGAAACCACCGGTAACAGATTTGCGTTCCCAACGTGGTTTTCTTACAACGGCACCTTCGGTTTTAAACATGGTGTCGTAGTAGTCGTAGCGTACAAAAGGATAGATTTTTTGTTTTGATTCCGGTTTTAATAGATGTAAAATTTCGTAACCTATTTCTGCCGATGCACCAACAGCTTTTTTGCCGACAGGTGTTCGTTTTACACCTAAGTTGTTAGATAATGTTGCATTTTTACGTGTAACAACATCAGAATTTTCTAAATCGCCGTATAAGCCAATAGCATTAAAACGTAAGTGGTTTTCGTTATAAGTAACGTGACCTTCGACTATTTTAACATAAGCCGATGTCTGCATATCGTTTTTAGGACGGTTTGCAGCGGCATCGTTTACATATAAAGCAGCACCTGCAAAAGTGTTTTTATGAGTTCCGAATTTATAATCAAGTCTTAAAGTATAGGCAAAAGATTCGCCAACGGTCATGTCAAAACGACTTTGGTGTCCGTCTTTGATCCAACCACGAGAACTGAATCCGGTAGCGTCTAAACCGTTTGTTACAGAAACTTCGTACATGAAGCGTTCTTTTAAGAATTTACCGTAAAACTGTACGCCGTTTTCATACCAGCCCAAAGGTAAAATCTCGTTTTCCATTTCCTGTCTATGAGTCGTGAAATAACTTGTTGGACGGTCTAAATTCTGTGCCAATCCAAAATGAATCTTCATACGTCCGGCACGAACATTAAAGTATGATTTTATACTGAAATCAATATAAACCTGTTCTAGTTTTACTTCTCCGCCCGATTCTATTTCTTGTTCGTATTCACCAAATTCTTCCTGCGTGTCAAGATCTATGGTTGATCCTGTACCGCCATGTTCAAACTCAATTTCGGTTTTCAGTTTAATTTTATCGGTGAATTCGTAGCCTAAATATAAATTCAAGCGTTCAGCGTCAAATTTGTCTTTAATGTTTAAATCGGTATCGTATTTTGGATAATTGTAGTAATTGATTACACCGTAACCAGAAAGTGAAAAGCGAGACCAGCTTAAAAGTGACTGTTCGGTTTTAAGTTGTTCCGGTGTTTTTTCCTGAGCCGTTCCTAACAACGGAATACAGAAAAAGATTAAATGCCCTAATCTTAATTTCATCTTAAAATTTTCAGCAAATGTATATAATATTTATTTAGATTTATTAAAAATAGAAAAATATTTTAACAAAAAAAACACCTGCGTTTTGCAGGCGTTTTACTTGGAATTAAATATATGTTGTTAACTAACGTATATTATAAAACAACAACGTCAGTTGCGATTTTCCCTTTTTTTCCATCAGATTCAACGTAGTTTACTACATCTCCATCTTTTAATTCTCTTGATTTAAGTCCAGAGATGTGAACGAAAATGTCTTGACCTGTTGTCTCGTCTGTAATAAATCCAAATCCTTTTGATTCATTGAAGAACTTTACTGTACCTGTTCTCATTGTAATAATAATAAAATAAATTAATAATGGTCAAAGATAAACTTTTTATTCTGTTTTCAAAGTTTTTGCAGTTTAATTTTATAAAAAATTACATTTCATTAAAAAAAGTGAATTTACAAGCTAAACCTGTATTTGGTGCTTAAAAGAAGATAACGAGGCATTAAACGATAACTAGTGTTGCTGTAACCTATGTCACTTACATTATATGTAGTAAAATTTTGTTTGTTAAACAGGTTGTTTCCGCGCAAACTTAATGTCCATTTGTCGTCTTTGAATTTGTAGGTTGCTTCTAAATCTAAAAAGACATGATTGCGTTGATTTTCAGACAAATTACCAAAATAGTAATGTTCTGTTACAGCTTTAATATCTAGTTGATTATCAATTTTATAAAAAAGATCTAAAAAGCTTAAACCGTTGGTAAAATTGTTTGTGAAATCTGGTGATTTTACTTTAGAATAATTCCATTCGCTACCGATATGAAAATTAAAAGGACTCTTGAAATTGGTTCGCCATTCCATATTGTAACGTTGGTTTGTAAAATTGTTTTTACGCAGTCCGGAATTATTTACTTCGTTAAATGATGTGGAATGTGAATAGTTACTCTCTAATTTTAAGTTACTTTTAATTTTCTAAAATAGAAATTAGATGATAAATTGGCACCATAGGTATCTCCACCTTTTATAAAGACACTTTCACTTAGCGAACTGTTTTGTTCTATAAAACTACGATTGGTAAGAGCATTACTTTGTTTGCTGTAATTTAGGTTGAAGGAAAAACGGTAACGGTTCAGGTAATGACGAATACTGTATCCTAAATTCCCCGTTTGATAATCGGTAAGTACAAATCTTCCTAAACCTTTTGAAAAGCTTCGTGAGGAAGTTAATAAATAAGTGTCATTAACATGAACAAACGAGGTGTTATTAAAATTAACCATGTAAGATCCGTTAAAAATATGAGTAGGAGTTACGTCCCATGTAAAGTTAACCGACGGATTTACGTAAAAAGGATTTTGCTTTTTGCTTGATTGTAAAGTAGTAAAGCTATTGAATAACTGATGCGCTTCTGCACGACCCGAAACTTTAAAGGTGTTCCATTTCCAAGTATAGCCACTTTTTGCATATAAATCACCTAAAGTAAACGAGCTATCGGTTTGAAATTCATCAGGAAGAATACTTGTAGCATTGTTGAACAACTTAAAAACAGTATTCATTGATTGATCGTTGTATTCGTAACCTACCTGAAATTCAATTAAATCGTTGTTTTTTTGCTTTAATTTAAAATCGGCTTCCAACCCCGCGAAGGTTTTGTCGTTTTTAATATCGTTGTTCATAGCATCAGCATCAAATGAAAATAAATCTCCCATTAAGTAATCATTAATGTTGTAAAACTGTGGCAGTTTATTCGAGAAATATCGTGCTTTTAGCAATACTACATTTTTACCTTTCCATTTATGAGTGTAGGTGACTTTCTGGTCAAAAAACGTGTTTTTGGTTTGAAGTTGTTCTAAAGTGTTTTTTTCGTTAAAAGTTAAATCGTTATAATTATTGGTATTACCTTGATTCCATACAGAACTTACCTGTAACATTTGAGTTTTAGAAACATCATACGTTGCCAAAAGATTTACATAACCACTTTTTAAATGACTTTTAAACTGATTTTTTTCTGTGTTTTCAAAGTAGGTTGTTCCTACATTCGTAATGCTGTAACTGTTGTTAAAGGCATAGTTTTCATCGAACCCTAAAAAGCCTACCGCTTTTATTTTTAATTTTTCTGTTACAGGCACAATTGAACTAAGTGAAATATGTTCGGCATTATTGATTCGCGTTCTGTGGTCTTTTAGCTGACTAGCGCGTGCACCGTGTAGACCCATTAACTGGTACAATTGTCCACCACTGCCAATAGATTCTACCTCGTAATTGTTGTAAAACATGCTTTCAAGCGATCCTACACGGTCAATACCCACATTATTTAAACCACAAGTTAGAAAATTTTTGTATTTTTTACTGAAGTTCATTAAGTTGCCCGAAACCTCATAGCGGTTTTCTGAAACCACACCGTAACCTACAGAAATATCACCAAACCATAAATCTTTATATGCTTCGTCAACAGTAAGATTTAAAGCCACTTTGTTTGATTCTTCTACACCTTTAAGCAGTTTGTTGTTTGAATAGTTGCGTAATACCTGCACTTTATCTAACGGTTTGTTTGGCATGTTTTTAGTAAGTATGCTGTAACCACGGTTAAAAAAATCGTCGCCATCTACCATTACTTTTTCAATTTCGGTATCTTCAAACTTAATTTTACCGTCTTTTTCAACGGTAATGCCGGGTATGTTTTTTAATAAATCTTCAACCACCACTTCATGGCAGGTACTAAAGGTTTTAGCACCGTAGCTAAGTGTGTCGCCACGTTGCTGTATAGGGTTATCAATTTCTATTACTAAATCTTCTAGCACCTCGTTGCTTTCTTCTAAAGTAAATGTAAGATGGTATTCTTTTTTGTCTTTAGTTATAACAACAGACTGTTGTTGTTTTTCAAAGCCCATTTTGTTTACTTCTACCACAAAACTGCCTTCGTTTTCGGTATTAATGGAAAATGCACCTTTTGCGTTGGTAAAGCCGAATTGCAAAATATTATCGGATGTGTCTTTTATTAAAACAGAGGCATTCGATATTGGTTCTTTTGCATTAGAAACTACTGTACCCTTACAAATAGTTTGTGCTTTTAAGGAAAAGGTGGTGAGTAATATAAATAATAATGTAGATAGTGTTTTTGGCATTATATGTTTTTAAGATAATTATTTTTCAGTTGTATTTTCTTCCCATTCATACACTCTTTCTAAACCAAATCTTCCTAAAACAGTTTTTGTAACAGATATAATTCGATCACTTTCCATTTCTGCCCAGAAAGCATCCATAGCTTCATCTGCTTTTTTAAAATACTGTTGCAAAGATATTTTTGTTAAACTTTTTGATGGAAAAGGAACATCATCTATTAGCTTTTCTACTTTTTCTAATTTAAAAACCACGCTTTGGTCTTTATCAGTAGCTTCTACAATCAATCCCGGTAGTCCGTACCATTTCCAGGGACCTGCGTTTATAGGTATTTCTGGAGTAAACCAAGCTTCAAAAGTATTTCCTCTAAAACTTGTGATTGCTTTATAACAGGTAAAGTTTTGAATCTGTTTGGTTTCGTTTGTTATTTGCCATGAATAGTTTATTTCGTCGGTAACCAAAAAAAACTTTTTACTAATATCTCTAATCATTTCTATTTTATTAGCTACATGGTCTACTTTTAAATACTCATCGGGAAACTTACTGTAATCTGTAGAACCACTGCCTCCTTTCCATACTGTAGCTCCATTCTCATTTATATAAGTGGTGTCTTTAATTACTTTTGTAGGTACAGTAGATGCCATAATAATATGCATAACTGTTGGCTGGTTTTCTTTTACATACAATACGGCATCTCTTTTAAGATTACCTTCAAAACGTTTATAAGTAATTTTATAATCGTTTGTTTGTGCAAGCATTATTTGGCAAAAAAATAGTAAAACAAGTAACTGTAAATTTTTCATTAATTAGTTTTTTATGTTAAAACTAAATATACAAACTTATTTGATTTTTCCCCATTCGTAGATTGGTTCAATAACAGAACGTGTGTTTGATTTTTTTGACACTTTTGTATTCCTGTCTTCATAGTACTCATAGTTTCCGTTTTCATCTAATAAACCTACATATTCTTTTAAATCTATCTCTTTTAAATTTGGTAATCTAATCTCAGGTAGTATTTTGTTATACTGTACAGTATTTAACAAAAAATGTACTTTTTTATCGGCTGTATTCGCTTCAACAATTAAACCTGGTGCTCCTTGCAGTTTCCAAGGTCCGTAAGGCAATGGTATCTCATTTGTAAACCAAATTTCCCAATCTATACCTCTAAAATTTGCTATTGCTTTTGTACAATTTAAATCTTTAACTATTTTAGTTTCTCTAACTATTTGCCAATTAATTATAGGTATTTCTTCAACAGTTATATTTCTTCCTAAATCAATATTTTGAACAGTTGTATAGAGTTTATTTGTTAATTTGTTGTTATATATAAGTAAATCGTTCCATTTTACATCAAAAAACAAAACTTTTGAAGGGTTTTCTGAAGAATTTGGAATTGTTTTAGGTAATTTTTCTTCATTGTCAATGGTTTTGTCTTTTGCTACTTTTTTGGTTGTATTGATTTTTTCAATATAGTAATAATAATCATTGGTAGCATACACATCTATTTCTCTTGAAAGAGGTGTGGCGAAATTATAATAAACTTCATATTTCAAAACAGTACCTTTTGTTTGACTGTACAAAGTAAATAAAGGCAACAATAAAAGTTATGTATAAATATTTCATGGTTTTACTTTATATCAGTTTCCCAAAGAAATTTTATTGGAAACTCAAATTTTAATTCTTTGGTTAAGAAGCTTTTCTTTTCATAAGTAACAGTTGTTCCTCTCGGTAAGTCGGCTTCTATGTCGTTATTAAAATTATCCTGCAAGATTAAATATTCTTTTAAAGAAATTGTCTGTGCATTATTTTTTAGCGGAGTACAATCTTCACAGCTTGTATTATACTCTATTTTTTCTGCTTTAAAAGATATATTGCCTGCAATATCTTTAGCTTCTAAAATAATACCAGGCAAACCATTTAATTTCCAAGGACCAAAACTATATGGAATAGGAGGCGCATACCAAACATTCCAAGTATTACCACGATACGTGCCAATTGCTTTATTAACTTGTATGTTGTTTATTGTTTTTTTTGTTCGTTTATTAACTGCCATTTAATCTCAGGAAATACATCATCAACTTTATATACCTTCCTAGCAAAATCTTCATACATATTTATCGATTTGGTATTTAAATCTAAAAAAATATAATCATATGGAATACTTCGATCAAGAGTTGCATAAACATCTACATGGTGCGTTCCAGCTTCTTTTTCTCTTATATTTCTTTCTGATTTATAATCTTGTATTAAAACAGCTTTGTTTTGTATTTATATACAAATATGTATCCATCGCAGATGTATAATTATACGTTTGAAACTGTTTATATGTAATTTTTAAATTTTGAGCGTTCGTTACATGACAACACAACAAAACTAGTATAAGAATGATATTTTGCATTTGCTGTATTTTATGTTAAAGCTAAATATAGAAACTTATTTTTTTTCTTCCCATTCGTAAATGAGTTCTGGTGTTTTTCTTATAAAATTAACTTTAACCTCAACGTTTCTATCTAAATTATTAATCACTCCCCGGCTACTTTCATTATTTATAAATTCTTTTAATGAAAGTGTTTTATACTGTAAAGGATATTCTATTTTATTATCTACCTTACTTTCTATTTTGTTTAAAAAGAAATTGTATGTTTTATCGACATCACTTACTTCAAAGATAAGTCCAGGTAAGCCCCAAAATTTCCAAGGACCATAATTTATAGCAATATCAGGAGAGTACCATGCCTCCCATTTTCTTCCTCTAAAATTTGAGATAGCCTTATAGCATTGGTATCCGTTGATTTCTTTTTTTTCGTTAATTAATTCCCAATCAAATTTTACTGAATCACTAACATTAACTGTAGTATTTAGTCCATAGATACTATTGAATAAAATTGTTCCTTGTTTGTTAGATAAAAATGAATCATTTTTATCTATATCCACCAAAAAATTACTAGAAGTTTCATTTTCAATTGTAAGATTTTCTTTAAATTTTGTAGTATTCTTTAATTCTACATATATGATTGAATTATTTTCTTGATCATATTGAATAATAGCTTGTCTTTCTAAAGGATTTGCGGTATTATAAAAGTTTGTATATCTAAAAAACAGATAATTTTGACTAATTCCGGTAGAGAAAATTAAAAAAGTTATTACTATTGCTATTCGCTGTATTATTTGCATCTGTTGAACTGTAAAGAACTAAGTTAAAGATGTGTAACATCTTTAACTTAGTATGGTTTTTAATTTATTTTTGTTAAAGTACTCTCTTTAAGAGTAAAGTCATATTGTCTCTGAATTCCTACAGCATAATTATAACAACTAAAATCACCACCTGCATTATTTGGATACCAAGTGCTATATACTATTGTTGTAATATTTCCCCAATTATCACGAGTGTTAACTTCGACAACACACTTTTTCATCGAATTTTCAATAATTTCCGTTTTTTCTAAATCAAGTAAGAACTCTGTATTTGTACAATCAATACTTTCTATAACTTCATTCGAAGCAAAAGCACTTCCAGCAAAGACTACCATTGCGATAGCCGAAAATAACATTTTTTTCATTTTGTTTTAAATTTAAAATTAGTAAATAACTTAACAAACAGTTTTTCTTTTTTAGCAATTGGTCGGTAGTTTTTCTTTGGGAGCTACAGCCATTCCCGCAACAGTATTTAAATATTCGCGACTATTTGCCTACTGTATATTAATTCTGGTTTTCAATGGTCTTGATAATAACTGCATTTAAAACAGCATTAGCCTTGGTTTGAGTAGCGCCTTGTAAGTAGCCAATAATCTTCTTTTTTTACCAATCATCACCATTACCATTTCCTAAAACATGCTGTTTTTGTAAGTCAATAATATCTAACAACATATTTTTCTCGGCAGTTGTTAATTGGGTATCGTTTGTAATGGTTTGTATTACTGAATTTAAATTGACAATAGTTTGGGTATTTAGTAGCATATTTACATAGTTTTTTGCTACTGTGCGTATGTTTAAATTACTTAATACCAAATCACCTTCAGTTATAATTGCATCAATATCTATTGCTTTTGGGGTGCTGTAGTTATTGGTAATGAACTGTAAAAATGCAGGTTCTTGTAAAGCAATTGTTTCTATCTGATGAATCACTTCTTGTAAACTTACTTTACCTTTTTGTTGTACGTTTTTAGCTTGTTGTTTTTCAACAAGTTTGTTAATTAATTGTGATGTATCACTGTTTGTAGTAATTTGTTGTTCTGCTGGATCAAAAGAATCGGTTGTGCATGATGTTAAAAATAAAGAGCCTAATAGCGTACAAAGGATAAGTTTTTTCATTAGAGTTTTTTATAAATTTTTCTATGAAGCAAACATAGAAGCCTTTGTTTTTTTGTACAACAAGTTGTTGTGCGGGTTCATGAAACCACACTTCGAATTCATGAATTTGCAGTTTAAAATGGTTTAATCTGTTGATATTCAGTGTTTGTTTTTTTTGTGTTATTTTGTACTTTTGAAAGAAAAACTTAGGAAAATGTTGTTTAATACTTTGGTTAGAGGATTCGCTCTTGCAAAAAAGGAAGTTCTTTTACCTTTATTTTTATTAGTTGCATCCTTTTGTTGGGCGCAAAACGGATTAGAGCAAAAATCGTTTGAGTTTTTACACGATTATTTAGAGCATCACAAAAGTACCGATACGTTATATTTTGAATATGTGAAAGCTTACGAAAACAAGGCGCAAATAACAGGTAATTTAGAAAAATTGTTCTACGCCAAAAGCGAGTATATTGTACATGGTACCGTATTTAGTGAGAAATTAAAGTATGCCCAACAGCTTTTACAGATTGCACAACAACAGAACAACCAATATTATGCTGGTTTAGCTTATAATAGATTAGCTTTAGTCTACCATATGGAGCGTGATTTAGAACAATCACTTCATTATGAACTATTAGCCGAGGAACTACTGTCGCAAACTGATGATTTATACAATTTAAATAAATCTCGATATGGTATTGGTGCTGTTTATTATTTTTTAGGCGATTATGAGAAAGCATTATCGTTTTTTACCAAAACGGCAAATTATTATAAAAGTAAAAGAGAATATAACGATTTAAATGGTTTCATTAATTCTGTTAGCTATCAAATTAAATGTTTGCATAAATTAAAAAGACATGGAGAAGCTAGTAGTTTATTAGATAATATATATTCTTTAAGAAATCATTTAAAGCCAAAACATAAGAAATTACATGATGCGTATTTTTCTTTATTAGAAGGGCAGAATTTATGGGCACAAAAACAGTATCAAACATCTTTAGATCACTTACAGAAAGCACTGCCTGCTATTACTGCTAATGATGATTTTGCAAACCAGCATTTGGTTTATCTATATATAGGTAAGGATTTATGGGCATTAAATAAACACGTAGAGGCTGTAGAGCAATTTAAAAAAGTTGATGAGTTATCTACAGCTAAGAAATACAGCGATTTAAATTTATTAGAAGCTTATGATTATTTAATTTTGTTTTACAAAAACAATAATGATTTAAAAAATCAACTTTTTTATACGGAGCGTTTACTTAAAGTTACCAATGAACTACAGGCTCAAAATAAAGGGTTAAGTAATGTGCTGCACAACAAATACGAAACCAAAAAATTAGAAGCTAACCGTAAAGAGCTACAAACAAAGCTTAATGTCCAAAAACAGAAAGGGTATTTTTTATATGGATTTGCTGTAAGTCTTATTATTGGTTTTCTAGCTTATATAATCTACACTAGAGAAAAACAGAAAGCTTTACGAAAAAAATATGAATATTTTGTTCAAAAACAAGTGCTTTTTGAATTAAATGCTGAACCCGTTGTAATGAATGTTACCAAAGAAAAGATGGTTGATGAGGGTGGAATTGGTGTTAAAGAGCAAGTTGTAATAAAAGAATTAACAACAATAAATAAGGAAGAAAAGCTAGCCGACAAATCTGATAAAAAAGTATTGGCAGAAGATAAGGTTCAGGAGATTTTAATAAGGTTAAACGAATTTGAAAAAAAGCGCGGATATATTAATAAAGAAATAAATCTGAATACCTTGGCTAAAGACTTTAATACCAATGCAAAGTATTTGTCTGAAGTTGTAAATTCAACAAAAAAAGAAAATTTTTCAAGTTATATAAATAAACTTCGTATAAGGGAGGTGATATTGCAGTTACATGAAAAGAAACGATTTCGTAAGTTAACAATAAATACATTGGCAGAAGAATTTGGGTTCAGTAGTACCCGCAGTTTTTCAGATGCATTTTTTAAAGTAACCGGTTTAAAACCTTCGTATTATATTTCACAGATTGAAAAAGACGAGAAAGCGGCTTAATAATTAAATAATTGAAAAAATAAAGTCGAGCTAAAAAGCTCGACTTTATCAATTATTCCTCTACAGGTTTTTGTATTTTAAATGTTTCCATGAACGCTGTTGTGTAGTTTCCGGCAACATAATCCGGATTGTCCATTAACTGGCGGTGGAAAGGAATTGTAGTTTTAATACCTTCAATCACAAACTCGTCTAAAGCGCGTTTCATTTTACTGATAGCTTCTTCGCGTGTTTGTGCCGTTGTGATTAACTTTGCAATCATTGAATCGTAATTTGGCGGAATTGTGTAGCCCGAATAAACGTGTGTGTCTAAACGAACACCGTGACCACCTGGTGCGTGCAAGGTAGTGATTTTACCTGGCGACGGACGAAAATCGTTAAAAGGATCTTCGGCATTAATACGGCATTCAATAGAGTGTAATTGCGGTAAATAGTTTTTACCCGAAATTGGCACACCTGCAGCAACCAATATCTGCTCACGAATTAAATCGTAATCAATTACTTGTTCTGTAATTGGGTGCTCTACCTGAATACGCGTATTCATTTCCATAAAATAGAAATTACGGTCTTTATCAACTAAAAATTCAATAGTTCCCGCACCTTCGTATTTAATATATTCGGCAGCTTTAACAGCAGCTTCACCCATTTTTAAACGCAATTCATCAGTCATAAACGGTGACGGAGTTTCCTCTGTCAGTTTTTGGTGACGACGTTGGATAGAACAATCGCGTTCTGATAAATGACAAGCTTTCCCGTAAGAATCACCTACAACTTGGATTTCGATATGGCGTGGATCAACAATCAGTTTTTCCATGTACATACCGTCGTTCCCAAAAGATGCAGCAGCTTCCTGACGTGCACTTTCCCAAGCTTTTTCTAATTCGTCATCTTTAAAGATTTCCCGCATACCTTTACCACCACCACCTGCAGTTGCTTTCATCATAACCGGATATCCGATTTCTTTTGCAACTTTACGAGCATGGTCTAAAGAGTCCAATAATCCGTCTGAACCCGGTACACAAGGTACACCTGCAGCTTTCATGGTTTCTTTAGCAGTAGCTTTATCTCCCATTTTATCAATCATATCCGGAGATGCACCAATAAATTTAATACCGTGTTTCTGGCATAATTCAGAAAACTTAGCGTTTTCAGACAAGAAACCGTATCCTGGGTGAATAGCATCGGCATTTGTGATTTCGGCAGCTGCTATAATGTTCTGCATTTTTAAGTACGATTGCGCACTTGGTGCCGGACCAATACAAACTGCTTCGTCTGCAAAGCGAACGTGTAAACTGTCTGCGTCGGCAGTAGAATAAACGGCAACGGTTTTAATACCCATTTCTCTACAAGTTCTTATAACTCGTAAAGCAATTTCACCGCGATTTGCAATTAATATTTTTTTAAACATCTTTTTAATTTGAAAATTAAACAATTTGAAAATCTGAAAATTTTTGAAGCGCGCCAATCTTTTTCAGATCAACACCTCTTCAAATAATCAAATTAAGATGGATCTACTAAAAATAATGGTTGATCAAATTCTACCGGAGAAGAATCATCTACTAAAACCTTAACGATTTTTCCTGATACTTCAGATTCAATTTCGTTGAATAATTTCATTGCTTCGATCACACATAAAACATCGCCTGTTTTTACAGTAGCACCTACTTCAACAAAAGCTGGTTTGTCTGGTGACGGTTTGCGGTAGAATGTTCCAATGATCGGAGATTTTACCGTGATGTATTTAGCATCGTCGTTTGTTGCAGCAGCTGGTGCAGCAGCAGTTTCTGTCGGTTGCGCAACCGGTGCAGCAGCCTGAACTTGTGGCATTGAAACCGGAATGTGCTGAACGTAGTTTCCGTTTTCTACTGTAGCGTTTTCTGAAGTTGTTTTAATGGTGATTTTAATATCATCCATTTCTAATTTTACTTCGGTAGCTCCTGATTTTGCTACAAATTTGATTAAATTTTGAATTTCTCTGATGTCCATATAATTCTAAAATTTTATTGTTCGTTATCTATTAATTTTTATTTTTTTGTGTAAGCCCATTTAAGGTAAATTGCACCCCAAGTAAATCCGCCTCCAAACGAAGCTAAGATAATGTTGTCGCCTTTTTTAAACTGATCTTCAAAATCGGCTAAAAGTAAAGGTAGGGTTGCCGATGTGGTGTTACCGTAGTTGTGTATGTTTACTAAAACTTTATCTTCGTTTAAGCCCATACGGTTTGCAGTAGCATCGATAATGCGTTTGTTTGCCTGATGCGGTGCTAACCAGTTAATATCGTCATGTGTTAAATTATTGCGTTTCATAATTTGTTCGCTAACGTCTGCCATACCAGAAACGGCATATTTAAAAACCGTTTTGCCGTCTTGATGAACGTAATGTTGTTTATTCTTAACAGTTTCTTCTGATGGAGGAAGTAACGATCCACCAGCTTCGATCTTTAAAAACTCACGACCAATACCATCACTCTTTAAAATTTCGTCTTGAAAACCTAAGCCTTCTGTATTTGGTTCGATAAGTACCGCACCAGCACCATCGCCAAAAATAATACAAGTAGCACGATCGGTATAATCAATAATAGAAGACATTTTGTCTGCCCCAATTAACAATACCTTTTTGTATCTGCCCGATTCTACATACGAAGTTGCTGTTGATAAGCCATATAAAAAGCTAGAGCATGCAGCTTGTAAATCGTAAGCAAAAGCATTGGTTGCACCAATCTGGGTAGCCACAAAAACACCTGTTGCTGCAACAGGCATATCTGGTGTTGTAGTTGCCATTAACACTAAATCAATTTCTTTAGGATCTAATCCTGTTTTAGAAATTAAATCTTGTGCGGCTTTAATTGCCATAAAAGAAGTGCCTTTGTCTTTATCTTTTAAAATTCGGCGTTCTTTGATACCTGTTCGTGAGGTGATCCATTCATCGTTTGTATCAACCATTGTTTCTAATACTTGATTAGACAACACAAAATCTGGTACGTATTTACCAACCGCTGTTATGGCTGCTGTTATGGCTGCTGTTATTTTTGTCATAAGGGATTACTTTATGTTCAAAAAAGTTGAAAAAGTGGTGAAAATTACAAAAAAAATAGCAAATAACAGCTTTTTTTGTTGAAA
>Ga0308157_10006668_pt1 | contig 13738 bp, 12 predicted proteins | sample PhyBR1_FD_201035 | JGI IMG/M metagenome (GOLD analysis project Ga0308157, IMG submission 201035) | Phyllosphere microbial communities from UC Gill Tract Community Farm, Albany, California, United States - DLSLB.R1 | ecosystem: Host-associated > Plants > Phyllosphere > Unclassified | place: USA...
AATAAACCCATCAGAGTTGGTTACTTTACCGCCATCGTCGATGGTCATTTCACCGGTGGACAAATTCCCAATTGTCAATCCACCATTGTTAGTCCACGAAGACCCATTGCCCTCAACTGTCACTGTACCATCAGAACCGGCGAGCCGTCCGACTACCGCATCATTATTTACAACGCGGCCCCCATCGCCAATGCTCAATAAGCCTGAGCCATTGTTGCCAACAAAAGTATAACCGTCATTGGCCCAAAGGGAATCGGCTCCAGTCACAATGACCGCCCCCACAGAGCCCGCAAGATTTCCGATTACGCCAAACCCGGAGGATTGGACTATGCCGCCGTTACTAATCAACAGCTGACCTGCTCCTCTTTCTCCTACAGTTAAATCCAGAGATGTCCACGTCGAGCCGGGACCATCAACACGGACAAGTCCACTCTTGCCAGCATGCATACCGATCAAGGACAGCATACCGTTGGTGACAATAGTACCGCCGTTTGTGACGCTTACGCTTCCATTATCAATATCTAGAGAAAAATTGGTCCAGGTCGAACCTGCCCCATCGACGGTTACCGTGCCTTCGCCTGTAAGATCAGGACCACCTGAAAAACTAATACCGACATATCCGCTTACAGACGTAACAGTACCCCCATTAATAATGTTCAGAGTACCGTCTTCATTGTCTCCAATGAAAAGAGCCCCAGGAACATCCCACGGAGAGTCGGGCGCGTCCCCCGAAACAGTCTTCGTGTCTCCGTGATTTATATATGCATCCGCAAAGGCTTCTGGCGTCGACACTCCGACTGATGCGACAGTTAGCGCGAGCAAAGATACCGTGCCGAACAGCGCACGTTTTGGCAACCTTCGTCTGAAAAGGGAAATATTCATAAAATCTTCTCTAAAAAATAGAATACAGATAGGCAATAATTATACTTCTTTCATCTAAAACGCAATATACTAGAAGACGTTATTATATCTAAGATATTTAATACTTATAGTTATTAATTTAGCGATATTTTATATGACACCTAACCGACTGTTTTTTAACATTAGTTTTCTCCACGTTTAATCAGGAAGAAAAGAAATGCTGGTGAAGTATTAACAGAGACATCATAATGCATTTCAAATATCGATAGCCGCGTACTTCATCGCCAAATTGGAGAAGCGAAAGACGGGGACCATTTGAAACCAGTCCCTTGCGTTCGAACGCTCCGCTTGAATTGTATCGCAGTAGATCGATATAAATCTCACCCCGACACTATCCCCCTTGTTACCATTCTCCGATGTAGGGGGCGGAACAAGATTTGCAGAAAATCGTACGCTAAGGCCAAACGGAGCGCGAACTCTCATCTCGAACCCGCATGATGATCTGGCGGCTGGTCCCAAATTTCCTGGCGATCGCGGAAACACTTATCTCTTTTGCAAGATCGTTATGCACTCCTTGCTTCTGCTGCTTGTTGAGCGTTGAGGGACGTCGAAAGGTCTTGCCTTCAGACTTTGCCCGCTTCAGGCCGGATTGTGTTCGTTCGATCAGCAAGTCCCGCTCGAACTACTCTACGGCATTGAGAACCTGCATGGTCATCGTGCCGAAGGAACTGGTGAGATCGGCACCACCAAGCGCGAGGCAGTAGACTTTCACCCCATTTCCGAGAATGCCTTGACGGCGGCGCTGACATCGATGGCATCACGGCCGAGCCGATCGAGCTTGGTTGCAATGACAACGTCGCCGGCTTCCAAGCGGTCGAGGAGTTTGGGAAAACCACGGCGTTGCGCGATGGCTGTACTGCCGGAAACCGTCTCAGTGATGATCCGTGCAATGGGTGTAATCAGAATTGAAGCATTGAGGGTCAGTGTTGCGAGTTTGCCCTGATATAAGCCGTCGGGTTTGCGAATAACAATACCAATAGTAGTCATTTTCGTCGCCCTCTGACAGTCGGGTGAATTCCCGGCGTGTAAATCGACCGCCCCCCCAGCAAGAGCGGGTCTGCAGGATGCGATTAAATCAATTTTGCAGCGTATGCGGCCGCGAGGAAGGTAAAGTCGGGGAAAAACTGATAGTGCTTTGCATAATCGCCGTCTTGCGGAGCCTACGCGGAGGGTCAGATTCAGCAAACGTCGAAATTCATGTGACCGATCAAAGGACCAATGGCAGCATGGTAAAGCGTTCGTCCAGTGAGACGAGCGGCCGTCCGGCTCATCAGAAATCCCTGATATCCCGTGCGGTCGGTTCCGCCCACAGGATGATAGCGAATGCTTTGATTACAGTCTGCGCGACGTAAGCGTTGCCGGCGGCTTCTCAGTATAAAGCAGACCTCACACTTTCACCTTCATGCTGTAATTCGGTGATCTCCGGACGCAAGGCGATCAGGCAAAGATCTTAGGGCCGGAAACTGGAAGAATGCTTCGGGCAAGCATCCTTCCAGTGTAGGGGAGGCAAGTGAGCTGAGGGATCAGCTCAATATGGGAAAACAAAACGGGCCGATGCAGCTAAGCCCTGTCTGATACTCGTTCGCATAATGGCGAAACTCGATACAGCGGCAAATCGCAGTTTTTTAGCTACCGTTATTGCCTCGTACGTTAGCGAGATACGACTTATATGAAACATGAACATGTCGTCATCATTCCAGCACCAGACGTCACTAAGCACCTTCAATCACTCGTCGACCTCGGTGCCCGAATAGCCGCGAGACATACCGGCTGAAACCACGATGATGCGTTCGCAGCCTCTTCTCGTGTCCACCCCGCCGCCGCAGCCTCATTGATGATATCACCCGCCCCCGCAAAGTCTGATTTTGCTATGGCAGCCGCTGCTTCTGCTTCCGAGGTGCCGGACGTTGCTGCCTGCCATGTTCTTCAATTATCGGACAGTGGCGTCTCGGCCGAACGGAGCGATACAGGACTACCTGCGCAACTGAGCGGTTATTTGAAAAATTCGTCTTCACTCATTGACGATGTATCTCAAATGAGATACATTCGAGTGGAGACGAAAGGGAAAAATATGACCACTCAAACGACTATGATTCATGTTCGTGTCGATGAAGAAGTGAAGAAAAGCGCGACTGAAACGCTGGCTAATTTCGGACTAACGATCTCGGATGCAGTCAGAATGCTGCTTACCCGAATTGATAAAGAAGGCTCATTGCCAGTTAGCCTCACAACCGATGCCGCCTCTTATGACGCCTGGTTTCGCGAAAAAGTAAACGAGGCCCTTGCAGACACTCGACCAACAATTAGTCATGAAGACTATATGGCGTCAGTGAAGGCACGCTTTAAAAAGTAAGAAAAAGCGGGCGCATCGCGCCCGCTCGGTCAATAGGTCAGGGGTACTGCTGCGCCCCGTGAAGTACAGTGTTAACTGTGATCAGATCATCAGTCACTGAATAAACCACAATGTAATTGCCGACACTCATTTCGCGCGTTCCTGCAACACGGCCTGTCTTATAAAGGCTTGGAAAAGCTCTCAGCCCCGCCACTTTCTCGTGAATGACATCCACCAGTTTTTCCGCCGCTGCTTCGCTATCTTCGGCCACGTAGTCAATGATTACATCAAAGGCTTCCGTTGCAGTCTTACTCCAGATTGTCTTCATATATATCCTTTCCGCCATTTATGGCTTGATCTCTAACCAAGAATGACGTAGGACACAGTTGCTTAATTCTTATGCTCGACTCCTTCTTGCCTAGGTACATCTCCTGTAAAACTTATGTAAACAGGTGTACTATATTAGTATAACATACCAGAGCCTCTTGTGTCAATCACAGAAGGTGTGCTGTTGTATGTCTAATATATATTTCTCTTCTTGCTATAAACTTCCATTAGTAATTTACGCTCTGTCCATATAGGGAGGGCGGAAAAGCGCGTGGGGTAGCGAGGTGAGCGCATGTCGGCCGTTGCCTCGGACGCGCGGTTAAACCCTTGCGAACCAAATACGAGCCTGTTTTACCGAACCGGTCTTTAACAGTATCGAGCGCGTGCATGAGACGGGGATCCCGCTTTGTGCTGTAGTTCCAGAGCAGTTGCGGGGCATCTTCCGGCTTCAGGAGATCGGCAAGGACGACGCCCGCTTTTGTATAGCCATGCCCGCCCCCCCGCCGTCTCGTTTCCATGCAGCTTGTGCGCAGCGGCTCACAGCCTGCACAAGGTCAATTGTGTTGCTCGTCATGGGCTTGAGCTGCAACAGAATGCTGTGGTGCGGCTTTTGAGATCGGATTGGGTGATAGAAGGCGGTAATTTGCCCTACAACAAGCCCGTGCTGACGCAGCTCCTCTGCGGCGCGGGTGGCATGAGCGGTCAGCGCCTGCAAAACCGCATCAAGGGCTTCGCAGAGGTTCGCCCGCTGATCGCGTGACAGCCATGCCTTTTCGCTGCGGAGCTACTCCTTCAATTTCCAGGCAGCGAATGCCTTGCAATTCAGCCACTGTGCGTTCCAGCACAACAGATCTAAGCTAGCGTGGGAGCTGGCGCAGCATGTCGCGCAACGCGGCAACCGTCGTCACTCCTGCTGTCAGAAGTTTGGCTTGTGTCTGTCGTCCCACACCCATACCCCGCCAAAGATCGGATTCTTCTTGGCGGTACAATTGGCGAGCTTGGCTAAGGTCTTGGTCGGGCCTATGCCAATACAGGTCGGGATACCGGTATGCTGGCGAACGGTTGCCCGCATCTCGGCGCCGATAGCTTCATAACGGTCGCCGAATCCAGACAGATCGATGAAATTCTCATCGATCGAGTAGACTTCAACGACCGGACTAAATTGCGAAACACAATCGAGAAGGTGGCGTTGGAAATCCCCGTAGAGCGAATAGTTCGAGGACGAACCCTGACGCCATGTTCTTTCACCAGATTGCGGATCTGGAAGCGGCGCGCCCATATTGATGCCAAGGGTCTTTGCCTCTTCACTGCGCGCGACAGCACATCCATCATTGTTGGACAGGATGATGACAGGCTTTCCAATCAGACTTGCATCAAAAAACCGCTCACAGGAACAGTAGAAATTGTTGCCGTACTGAAGGGCGATGGGTTCGGGCATGATTGTTATTCCGCAGTATAGCGGAGCGCGACACCGGCAACAACACCCCAGATTTCCGTGGATTCTGTCATCCTGATCGGCGCAAAGCCATTCCCTTGCGATTTCGGATCGAGCCAGTAGTGACCATCGCGTTTGGCCAGCTTTTCTACGGTGACGGCGCCATCGACCGCAGCAAGCACAATGCGACCAACCTTTTTCTTGCCGCCGGTCAACCGCGATCAGATCGCCATCGTGGATACCTTGATCAATCAGACTTTCGCCCGACACACGCCATCAGAAGGTTGCGCTCGGATGCCGAACGATCCACGCGATCGGATCAATCTGATCTTCAAGATCATCTGCTGGCGGCGAGGGAAAGCCCGCCGGAACGACAGGCGCCGACACGGAAACCACCTTCCCTTCAGAGGAAACGGAAACCGGACTGAGGATTTGATCACTACCTGCTACAAACATGCAGCGAGCATATCATGAGCATTTTTCCAGCTCAATCATACCTGCGTGCCCAAACCATCGGTTTTTGCAGCGCGGCAATGTTCTGGCAGCCTGAAATGGCTGATCGTTTCAAAGCATGAAGAAAGATCAACTTCAGATACATAACGAATAAAAAATTAAAAATTGGGATAGAACCTTCATCTAATATGTTCTAAAATAATATAAGAACTGAAATTGACTATATTCATGAATTTGTAGAAATTTTTATTGCAGTTTGCTATTTTGTTCTTTGTGTTGAATTTATAGTTATCGCCCATAGTGATTTATACATATAAACTTGGGAACTTTATTCATAAGGATTTTTTTCAGGATATTGTTGAAAACGAGCACGGAACAATTCTTGCTTATTGTTATGAAAGCATAACTCAGAACTCATCAAACAAGTTTGACGGGTGATGGACCCTCTACGTCTATTTTCATGAAATAGAGGCCGACACTCGCTCGCTAATTATAAAAAATTCAACAAACGTATGGTGCAGCGGGACTTCAAATCTTCCGACGGTCTGATCAACAACTTACATCGATACGATCTGCGGCTGTCATGCATTACCAAAATGAAAAGGAGCGGCTGTGAAATCACACATAACAGTACTTTTTACTACCGCCCTCACTGTTTTTTTATCTAATCCTGCTAACTCGCAAGGCCTGGTCCTGCAGCTGAATATCGAGAGTGGCGCACTCACTCCCTTTCCGGCAAACACGAACGAAGCAGGAAAGGTCGCAACCACAGTCAGTATCCCGTCGGCCAGATGGAATTATAAGAATCGCGGGAGCGTGCAGCCATCCAGATCAGTTCTGGAAGCGATTGAAGCGACAGCACGGAAATATGTAAGCGCTCCGGCTTTAGCCAACGCTAATCTTTCACCACACGAATGGATCGCGCTCTATCGGGCTAATATCGAGATTGAGAGCGGCTACAATCCCGCTGCAATCAGCAAAGTCGGTGCAATCGGGCTCGGCCAGTTAATGCCGGAAACAGCCGCGCACCTTAAGGTCAACGCCAGCAATCCCGCCGACAATCTGCGTGGTTCTGCTGAATATTTGCTGAGCCTGCTTAATACTTTTGGTTCCCCTGATCTGGCGATCGCTGCGTACAATGCTGGTCCTGATGCTGTCACGATGATCGGCGGCGTCCCACCCTACAGCGAGACCCGCGAGCACGTCCGAAAGGTTCTGGGCGCCTTTTTTCGATTACGGAAGCATTACATTTAGACAAGCGGAGGAATATAGATGTGTCATACAAAGCATCTCACTGCAAGCACGCAGGCAGCCGTTGTGGGTCTTTCTGTCTTTGCAATCTATCTCTCTATGACTGCGCCAACGCTTGCTGCAAATATTGATCTCAGCCCTGTTCAGCAGTTTCTCGATAGTATTGTAAAATCTCTGACCGGGCCTCTTGGAAAGACAGCGGCAACACTGGCCATTGTCGCGTCACTCTTAACCTGGTTCTTTGGTATCATCGATTTCCGACAGCTTCTCTGGATCGTCGTTGCCATTGTCTGCATCGGGTCTGCTCCCACAATCGTCAGCAGCCTCTGGGCTGGTGCTTAACAGGTCTCCCACCGTTGAGGGACAGGCTCCTTCACGATCTCATCAATAACTGTTGGAGGGGGATTTGCTGCAATCTGACGAAATTTATCGTGGCTTGCTTAGAAAGCCATCAGTTATGTTTTTACCGCTACTCGAATTCGTCTGTTTTCTATCAGTCAGCGGCCTTTTGTTTATGTGGGTCCAGTCCCTTTTTATTCTGATCCCGATTGCATTTCTTTACGTGGCTTTACTCGTCGCATCCAAATGGGACCAGAACTTTTTGCATGTGATCTGGATTACTTCCAAAAACCTTAAACGCCACAAAAATGTTCAGATTTGGGGTGGTGCGTCTTATGAACCGTAAATTCAAGCTCGCCTCGCGCGGTTTCCTCGATCTCTATTACTCGTCCGCGGGCAAGAAAATCTTTCCCCGTGCAATGGCGCATGAAGAGCAGTTTGAAGACTACCTGCCCTATGCTTTTCTGCTGGATGACGATGTTACATTACAGACGAAAGATCGGAAGTTCATCCAGTGCATCCGCATTGATGGCATCAATGCCGCGACTTCCAGCGATGCGACAATAGACGGCCTTAAGAAGTTCTTTGCCTCTGTTGTTGCCAATTCTGACGAACAGTTCAGCTATTATGTGCACAGCATCTCAAAGAATGTTCGATATTCACCAACGAAAATCCACGGAACCCGGTTTGCCGGCGAACTGGACGAAAAATGGGTCTCTTATCTGAAGAACAGGGGACACCGAGATACATCAATCACGATTTCCGTTATTTCCTCCTCTTCGCTGTTGATAAAATTCGGAGGACTGGCTGACAAAATCCGGTATTTGCGCGGTGACAGTGCACAACAAAGCCGGAATGAAACTTATCATGCTGATAGCCGTAAACGCATCAAACAACTGGGCGAATTGACGTCACTCATATGTTCGGTTTTTGCTGCACAAAAGGCCAGGGTTCTCAATGGTGGGAGTGGTGAGCTGCTGGGCTTTCTGGAAAGCATTGGCTGCGGCACAGAAACCAGAACCTATCCATTGGAGGAATATGCTGTACTGGCGCGTTCTGTGGCCAATTACCGGCCAACTCAGAATGGCACCATGATCCTGATCTCTGGTGGCTCGGTTTCAGACCGTATCGGACGCATATTCACCATCAAAGATTATCCGCGCAACTCTTATGCCGGTATTTTCGATGATCTGAAACTGCCGATGGATTACGTGCTGACCAATTCCTTTGTACCAATATCCGATGAGAGGGCGAAGGAGCTGTTGCGGCGCACATTAGCGCAACGCGTCAGCGTCAATGATGCAGCGGTAACCGATCAACATCAGATGGTGCAGGGCCGTGACCGCATTGCCAGCGGCCTCGAGCGGCTTGGTTCACATCATATGAGCATTGCCGTTTATGCCGCAACCGCACAGAAGATTGAAAAAGCTTCAGCCGAGATCCGCGCCATGGTGCAGGAAGTCGGGGCAAAAGTTGTCACAGAAGCCTTTGCCGGTATGGGGCATTACTTCGCACAATGGCCGGGCAACGAACATTTTCGGGCTCGAACAGGTCTGATTTCCAACCATGTTTTTGCCGGCATGTCGGCACTTCATCGAACACCCACTGGCTTAGAAAGCGATGACCTGCCATGGCGGCAACCGGTTACTGCGTTCCCCACACCATGCAGCGGCCTATATAAGTTCAGCTTTCACCCTAAAGGCAGCCCCGACGCGGAACCGCCTGCTGGTCATGCGATCATGTTCGGCGATCCGGGCTCGGGCAAAACAGTTCTGATTAATTTTCTGACCGCACAGGCGCAGCGTCTGGGAATGCAAACTTTCCTGTTTGATTACCGCAACGGCATGGAAACGGCCATTAATGCCTTAGGCGGAACCTATACTAAAATCTCACCGGAAGTGCCGACCGGGCTAAATCCACTTTTTGGACAAACCGATCCCGACGGCCAGATGTGGCTCAGTGACTGGCTGATTGCGCTGTTTGACAGGGAGGATAAGCAATTTACAGCGCTGCAGAGGCAGGCGATCGCCGATGCTGTAAGCGCAAACGCAGATGCTCCTGACCCCTTGCGAAATTTCAGCAACTTTCATCATCTTTTTGCCCATGTCGATGACGATGGCGACATACAGCAGCGCATTCGCGAATGGTGCACCGGTGGTCGCTTTGGCTGGGTGTTTGGCGGCAACGATATCGAAGAATTCAGTCTGAACAACCCGATCATGGGTTTCGATATGACCACAGTTCTCGATTCCGGCAATGACAAGGAAAAGACCGCCATTCTGGGCTATCTGTTTCGGCTGATCGAGCGCAAACTGCAGGATAAAAAGCCAAGCCTGATTGTGATTGATGAGGCGTGGAGCGCTTTAAATACCGATTATTTTGCCAAAAAGCTGCAAAACTGGCTGGTGACAGCGCGCAAGCTCAATGCGGTTGTGATGCTCGTCACCCAGTTTCCATCGCAAATTACCGAATCCCGCCTCGGGCCATCAATGCTTCAGGCCATTCGAACACAAATTATCCTGCCTAATCGCAATGCGGATGCGCACAATTATGAGGCGATCAAACTCAATGAGCGCGAATTGCATGCTGTACTCAATAGTCCGGCAGGAACACGCTTAGCACTTATTCGCAATGAAACTGAATCCGTCACTGTCGATAGCAATCTGGCCTGCCTTGGCGAACATCTGAGTATTCTTGGCGGTGGTCCGTCCGGAAGAAAAGCATTTCAAAAATACATTTGCGGAGACGACCATGATTAAACTGTTTTCAGGGCTGCTGCTCCTTGCTCTGCTCACCGGATGCGCCAGCACGGCACCAGTAAAATCCAGATGCTTTTCCCACGGCAGGGTAAGTTGCAGATTTACGCCGATCAATCAGTTGTGGGGGAATACGCCCAATGCAACGATTAATCCGTAAAATTACAGTGCAGTCTGCCCTTTTGCTGGCGCTCAGCACACCGCCCACGTTTGCCAGGGCGAAAGAGGTTTTTGACAGTGACCGCCTCATTCAGGAGGCAGCAAGGCTCGATGAAACACTCAATAACATTAAGACCCAATACCATAAGCTTGATAACCAGAATGACATTCTGAAATCCGACGAACAGCTTATCTCAGAACTGGACAAACTGATTGACGCCGGAGCGTTGCCAAAAGCTAAGACAAAGGGTTCGACAGACACTCTGGAGCAAGGATCGGGCGAGCCAAAAGCTGCCGCCAGCACTCTTTATAATCCGCAGGATACTAACCCTGCGGCGGCAAAATGCTTTGGCGATGCTGCCGTCACCGTTGAGCAGGTCATCATTCGGGGTGCGAAAGACACCTACAGTCTCTCTGGTGTTTCTCAGGCTGGTTTATCTCAACCCCAATGGCGGGCCTTATTACAGGCGCTTATCTGGCAGGAATCGCGTTTCAATCCGTTTATAGGCTCAAAAGCAGGGGCTTTTGGCCTCACTCAGTTGATTGAGGGAACTGCTCAGGAAATGGGTGTCAATCCTGAGTATAAGACCGAGCCATTAGCACAGGTTCATGGCGGTGCGAAATATCTGGCCAGAATGCTGGCAATGTTTAACGGCAACGTTGTCTACGCGCTCGCCGGATACAATGCGGGGCCAGGAGCGGTATTAAAATACCATGGGGTTCCACCTTTTGCTGAAACGCAGAATTACGTCATCGTCATTCCTAAGAAATACAATGAGTATCTCGCCAGGATCGGGGGCATTGATGCACAGGGCACGATTGAACCGGCACTCGCTGCGGGAGCAAACTATGCCATGACAAGTGATGCCCTGAGAACTTACGGCGATAGCAGCGCGCAATCAGTTGCACTGATAGCAAAGCGTCTCAAAGACATAATTGAGCAAATGAAAACCAATGAAAACCCAACGCAGGCCTGGGCGCTCAACAGCTATGCCCGCGCAGAGATGGGCCGGATCATGGCACTGCGGACCCGTATGGCAGCGGTGCAAACACGACAAGTCAGTTCGGAAGCGCTGAATGAAGCCGCTGAACGCGCTGAAGAGCGCGAGTTCTTTAATTTTACGGGACAGATCCAATGAAAGCCAAAGCCATTCTTCTGGCATCAAGCCTGTGCTTCACCCTGCTGTCTACATCTGCTCATGCTTTTTACTGGGTTCATGACGCGGAAAACATCGCAAAGGCAATTGAGCAGCTTAATGCGATGAAAGAGAACGCCATTGTTCAAAATGAGCTTTTGCAGAAGGCGGTCGCCCAGTTCGAAAAACTGAAATCCCAGCTGACGCAATTAGAGCGCATCTATGCGCAGTTCAGCGGGCCGCGCAGTATTCTCGGCATGTTGTTGCCAGGCGAATTAAACAGTCTGCTTGATGGCAATTTCAACAGTACAAGCGGGGTTCTGTCCACACTGCTTTCGGGAGCTGGCGGCCAGTGGTCAGGCTTTGCCTCGGGGAAGTCGTCTGCACTAACAACCACTGTGAATAAGAGCCTCAGTGCTGCGGGTCTTTCAACCGACACGCTTAAGAAATGGACGAGTTCTGGCGAACCTATCCAGCAACGCACGGCCCAACAAGCCGCTGGCGCGGCTATGCTGGCCGCAACTGCCGAGCAGTCTTATAAGGAAGCAGGACAGTCGCTGGATCGCGTTCAGCAGATCCTGAAAGAAACGCAGAACAGCCCCGACATTAAAACCTCCATCGATAACAATACCCGTATGCTTGCCGAGCTTTCTATCCAGCTCGCAAAATCCCTTGAGATCACTTCGACCGAGGCCGTTTACAACGGTCAGGCCGGAGTCAACGCAGCCGCAGAACGCGCCGAGGAACGCAAATTCTTCACGTTCGGCAATGCGCAATAGTCGAGGCATCTGGATCATCACTATGAGAAAAATTGGTGCAGTTCTTGAAGAGGAATTAATCTTTGGCGCTCTTGATCGGGAGCGTCGCTGGCGGAAAATCGCTTATAGCGCTTGCGGCTTTGGCGTGGTCGGATGTCTTCTGGCAGGCCTGGTTGCCGTTTCGTTTGATAAACCGGCACCTGTTCTTGTACCGTTTGATATCCGCAGTGGTGTTACCTTACCCAATGTTCATGTTGGCACCATCTCTGCAACACAGAAGGACGTGATCATTGAATCCATGATCTATTCCTATGTGAATGATCGTGAGACTTATAATATTTTTGACAATGATTTGCGGATCGTGTCCGTAAAGAGCCGGTCCACCGATCTGGCGCTAAAATCGCTCATTGGCCTTTGGGATGGTTCAAGCCCGGACTATCTGCCCGGTCAATACAGCGACAAAGCGCGCATTGATGTCGCAATATCGAGCATCACGCTGTTATCGGACAATCGGGCTCAGGTTCAGCTTCGAAAGCGCCTCACCTCCTCCGACGGTATACAGGAAAACGCGTTTCAGGTCACACTGGAATACGTCCTCGCGCCGTCCAGACAAGCAAGTTTAGATGTCGTCTGGAAGAATCCCTTTGGCTTTGTCGTTAAAAATTATCGGATCGTCCCCCAACAATATGAACAGGGCCGATCCCATGATTAAACAACTGATTATCGCCAGTCTCCTGAGCACTATTCCGGCATTTGCGAGGGCCGAGGCTGTGCCGAAGTCAAATCGGCTTGATGCCCGTATCCGTGAAGTGACTTATGTTGATGGGCAGGTCTTCCGCATTTACACGTCACTGCTACGCTCAACCGCAATCGAATTACCACCGGGAGAAGTGTTCAGCTATCTTGTCGCCGGGGATACGGAGGCCATTCAGTATAATGGCGTTCCAGGTGGACGCGTGGTCGCTCTTAAGCCGGTTGTGCGCGGCATAAATACCAATATCACGCTTTATACCAATAAGCGGTCGTATTATCTCAATGTAATTGAAAAGTCGAACAGCGCCTATTTTGCAGTGCGTTTTAATGGCGGCTACACCCTCAAAGAACACATACTGCCTGACAGCAAAAAAGTGCATCCGACCGGCCCCTATATGAATTACGGGGCCAACGTCAAAAACCCAATTACACCAACCAATATCTGGGACGACGGCGTTTACACCTATTTTGAGTTCTACCCCACCTCTCCTCTGCCCGCGATCTTCAAAACACTGACGGGCGATGAAATCACCGTCAACAGCACCGTTCTGGAAAACGGAGTGACACGGGTTTCGGGTCTTTCCAACTACTGGATCTTGCGCTCAGGCACATTGGAAACGGTTGTTAAAAGGATGCAGCCTGGGACAACCTCGAAAAACCTGTCCGGAGTCCATCATGGCAGATGAAACACCGGAAGAAAGAGCCGCACAACTTGTAAAAGGTATTCGGACATCCAAAGCAAGACTGGGTTCGGGCGCCAGTATCGAACAGAAAGCGGGAATTTTGACCGCTGTCGCGGCCATGTGTATTGGCTTACTGGGCTACATCTGGTGGCCAGACCGCGAACCATCGGGTTTAAAGTCCAGCGAGAGCACGTCCTTTATCAATGGTGAGGGCGATGCCTTTGGCAATATTAAGCGACCGGTCCCGGTTAAGCCACCGGATCCCAATCCGGAACTGCTGGAAAAAATCCGATCTCTCGAAGGCATGATTGCCGATCTGAAAAACCGTCCCGTGCAATCTGTCAGGGATGATGTGGAAATCAACGAGCTCACCCTGGCGCTTAAAGACCTCAAAAATCAGACGGAAAAGGCATCAGAGGAATATAAACAATCGAT
>Ga0308157_10006669_pt1 | contig 13731 bp, 13 predicted proteins | sample PhyBR1_FD_201035 | JGI IMG/M metagenome (GOLD analysis project Ga0308157, IMG submission 201035) | Phyllosphere microbial communities from UC Gill Tract Community Farm, Albany, California, United States - DLSLB.R1 | ecosystem: Host-associated > Plants > Phyllosphere > Unclassified | place: USA...
GGCGGAAAATTCTAAGGTAATTAATGCTTTAATTAACGCTGCAAAAAATGGCAAGACCGTAAATTGCTTGGTAGAATTGAAAGCTCGTTTTGATGAAAGTGCCAATATCTTTTGGACCAACAGACTAATGGAGGAAGGCGTGAATGTAAATTATGGTTTGACCGACTTTAAAGTACATTCTAAAATTTGCCTCGTAAAACGTGTAGACAAACGAAAAGTGACTTATTACGCCAATTTAGCGACCGGCAATTTTAATGAAAAAACAGCCCGTATTTACTGCGATCACAGCATTTTTACTGCTAAAACTGAAATTACAGCAGAGCTTGTGAAGTTATTTAGCGCATTGAATAAACGCACAGTAGCAAAGGGCTTTAAGCATTTAATTGTATCGCCAATAGATTCTAGAAATAGGTTTTACGAATTGATTGAGCGAGAAATTAAGCATGCAAAATCTGGCAAAGCGGCTTATATGATTTTAAAAGTAAATAGCTTAGCAGACGAAGGCATTGTAGAAAAATTATACGAAGCAAGTAATGCTGGTGTGCAAATTAAATTAATTGTACGCGGAATTTGCTGTCTTGTACCTGGAGTAAAAGATTTCAGTGAAAATATTACAGTGATTAGCATTATAGATAAGTTTTTAGAGCATGCCCGTATTTTCATTTTTGGCAATGCAGGCAAAGAAGAAATGTACCTATCCTCTGCAGATTTAATGTCCCGTAATTTTGAACATAGGGTGGAAGTAGGTTTTCCTATTCTAGATGCAGATGTACGACAAGAAATTAAGGACATTATTGACCTCCAGCTACAAGACAATGTTAAGGCTAGGAACATTAACAAAACAAACGATAATAAATACCATAAAAATAGATTGGCAACTAAAGTGAGAGCTCAGTTTCAAACCTATAATTACCTTAAAAACAAACATCAATAGATAATGTTAAGATACGCCGCCATAGATATTGGTTCGAATGCAGTACGTTTATTAATAGCTGATATTAATAAGAATGATAAAGGAAACGGTTTCAAGAAGAACACGTTGGTTCGTGTACCATTGCGTTTGGGCGATGATGCTTTTTTGGACCAAGAATTATCTGCCAAAAAAATTGATGACCTGGTAAAAACGATGACCGCCTTCAGGAATTTGATGGACGTTTACAATGTGAGCAAATATCTGGCTTGCGCTACATCCGCCATGCGTGAAGCAAAAAATGGCGACGAGGTAATTAAGCAAATTAAGGAATTAGCTAATATCGATATTGAAATTATTGAGGGTCAGCGAGAGGCTAGCATCATTTATTCCAATCATATTGAAGAGAATTTAGACATTAAAAAGAGCTATTTGTACATAGACGTTGGTGGTGGAAGTACAGAATTATCGGTTTTTGTAAATAGACAGCCTATTGCTTCAAAGTCGTTTAATATTGGCACCATTCGTATGTTGGATAACCAGGATAAGGAGGAAACGTGGAACGAAATGAAGGAATGGATTAAGCAACATACCAAGGATTTAAAACAGCTTGCGGGAATTGGTACTGGAGGCAATATCAATAAGCTGTTTAGGATGAGTGGAGAAAAAGACGATATGCCTTTATCATTCCTGAAGCTGAAAACGATGTATAATGAGCTGAATGGCTATTCGTTAAAAGAACGTATTTCAATTTTAAAACTGAACCAAGATAGGGCAGACGTAATTGTGCCAGCTTGCGAAATTTACTTGACGTTAATGAAATGGTCGGGAATTAAACAGATTTACGTACCTAAGGTTGGTATGATGGAAGAGAATTTGTAAAACCTCCAACCGTCATTTCGAGCGGAACGCAGTTTAGTCGAGAAATCTTTGGATACGTTATTAACCTGAGTTCGGTAATTAACGTTCAGAATGTCAATGATTTGCGACTAAGAAACACCCGGTCTTCGACCACCCCTCTAAAAGAGGGGAATATAGGTCGCAATTCCTTCTTTTAGAGGGGTGCCCAACGGGCGGGGTGTTTTAGATGCTCTTATCAGTGTTTTAAAGCTATAAAGAATAATCGAGCTGAAGTTATTAGTATTCCAAAGATTTCTCCACAAGGTCGAAATGACGAAATATGAAAGCTTACATCACCAAACTAGCCGCTGCTTCATCTACAAACCATTGCAACTCTCCATTTACTGGATTTATCAACTGCGATGGATAATTTGCAAAATCTTTTTCTTCGGCAAAAACCTGCTCTAAAGCTTTTGCTTTATTTTCACCAAAGGTGATAAACGCAACATTTTCTGCCTGATTAATCAGCGGTGCTGTTAAACTCACGCGATTGGTATTTAACTTTTCTACCCAAACACTAGCAACTGTTGCTTCGGTGTTATTCACTAAATCTGTTTGAGGAAATATCGAAGCAGTATGTGCATCATCGCCCATGCCGAGTAAAATCAAATCAAAAATAATAGGTTCGTCCGCAAAATGTTGGTTTAACCTATCTTTATAATCAGCGGCAGCTTCTTCTGGAGATAAATTTGTATCTACATAAAACACATGGCCGTCCTTTAGTTCTAAATTATCAAAGAAACTTTCTTTAGCCATTAAACCGTTGTAGTCTTTTTCAAATGGGAGAACAGTTCTCTCATCTCCAAAAAAGAAATAAGTTTTATCCCAATCGATTTGGTCTTTGTACGTTGTAGATAATAAGTTGTAAAGTGCTTTCGGCGAACTTCCGCCAGTTAAAACAAAATCAAAACGACCTTTTTCTGCAATGGCTTTATTGGCAATTGTAATTGTGTACTTTGCCAGTTGCTCGTTTAGTTCCGTTTGATTTTTAAATATGTTTAGTTTCATTTAATTCATTTTATCGTCATTTCGACGAAGAATGAGGAGAAATCTAACATCTAAATTCGCAAACTGTTAGATTTCTCTTCGTCGTTCCTCCTCATCGAATTGACGGTTAAGTGCCTAGGGGTTAATCTTTAATTGGCAAAGTAAACCAGTGAAAACCATCTTTGGCAATTAGTGCCTCAGCATCTTCAGGGCCCCAACTGTCTGCCGGATAATTAGGAAAGCTCAACGATGTTTTATTTTCCCAAAGGTGAATAATTGGCATTACCAATTCCCATGCAGCTTCAACTTGGTCGCCACGCATAAATAAAGTTTGGTCGCCAGTCATTGCATCTAAAAGTAAAGTTTCGTAAGCTTCTGGCGAGTCGTTTTCGTATGTTCCTTTGTAGTTAAATACCATGTCTACGGGGTTAAGTACCATATCTAATCCCGGGCGTTTAGACTGCACTTGTAACCTAATACTCGCCTCTGGTTGTATACTGATGATTAACCTATTTTGCTGCCAAGTTTCTGCAACATTATTAGCGAAAATATGGTGGGGAACGTCTTTAAATTGTATGGTAATAATAGATGAAGTTTGGTTCATTCTTTTACCCGTACGCAAATAAAATGGAATGCCCTGCCAACGCCAGTTATCGATAAAAAACTTAACAGCAGCGAAAGTTTCGGTATTAGAATGCGCATCTACACCTTTTTCAGTACGGTAACCTGGTACTTCTTGACCTTCAACCCAGCCTTTACTATATTGGCCACGTACTGCATGCGCACTAATTTCTTCCGGCTTAAACGGACGTACTGCCCTCAAAACCTCCACTTTTCTGTCCCTAATTTCATCTGCATTAAACGAAATAGGGGCTTCCATAGCAACAATCGACAACAATTGCAATAAGTGATTTTGAATCATGTCACGCAAAGCACCCGCACCTTCATAATAACCACCTCTGTCGCCAACGCCCAACTGCTCGGTTACCGAAATTTGAATATGCTCAATGTAATTTCTGTTCCACAAAGGCTCAAATAAAGCATTCGCAAAGCGGAAGGCCATCATATTTTGCACCGTTTCCTTGCCTAAATAGTGGTCAATTCTGTAAATCTGCCTTTCGGTAAAAATACCGCTCAACAACAGGTTTAACTCTTTTGCACTATCTAAATCATGACCGAATGGTTTCTCAATTACAATTCTGCAATTGTCTTCATTACCGGTAAGATTGTACTTATGCAAACATTGCGCAATTAATGGAAATAGGTTAGGGGCAACCGCTAGATAAAAAATAATCTGCGTTTGCTCACCAAAATCTGCCTGATACTTTTCAATCTCAACCTTCAGATTTTCAAATGTTTCCTGAGATTTAACATCGATAGAACTGTAGTGGATGTTCTTACTAAAAACATCCCATTTATCTTTCTTAACCTTACCGTTTCTAGAGAATTCGTTAACGCTATTTAATAACTCCTTCTGATATTTTTCGTCGGTAAATGCTGTACGTCCAGTTCCAATGATAGAGAACTTTGCAGGCATATATCCTTCAGTAAATAGGTTGTAAAGGGCTGGGGCAAGCTTGCGTTTGTTCAAATCGCCGGTGCCACCAAAAATTACAAATATGGTTGGGTTAAGTTTACTTGCTTTTTTCATTTTTATTTTTTCTTACCACTAAGGCACGAAGGACACAAAGCTATAAGCTATTATTATCAATTAGGACTTGGTGTCTTAGTGGTTATATCTACGTTTAACTTAATTTATTCCATTCTGCATGGAAAACACCTTCGCTATCAATACGTTCAAAAGTATGTGCACCAAAATAATCACGTTGTGCTTGGATTAAGTTAGATGGCATTCTACCTGTTTTTAAAGTATCGAAATAGGTAATCGCGGCAGCAAAACAAGGTACCGCAATACCGGCGCTAATAGCCGAAGCAATTACATTTCTAGTATCTTTTAAGCCAGTTTGTAGCTTTTGCTGAATAGAAGCATCTTGATACAAATGCTGTAAATCAGGTTGTTTTTGGTAAGCCTCGTAAATGTCTTGTAAAAACTCTGCACGAATGATGCAACCACCTCTCCAAATCTTTGCAATTTCGGCCATATTTAGCTCGTAATTATACTCTGAAGAAGCTTTCCATAATAAGTGCATGCCTTGCGCATAGGCCGAAACCATTGCGAAATAAAATGCCTCTTCTAACTGTGCTTCAAAATTAGCTGCATTTTCAATTTTAGCATTTTTACCAAAAGAACCTTCTAGTTCTACACGTAAATCTTTTAATTTAGATAGATTTCTTGCCGCAACAGATGCATCAATGGTATTCAAAGGAACTTCAGCGTCCATCGCAATTTGAGAAGTCCATTTTCCTGTCCCTTTAGATTTAGCTTGATCCTTAATTTCGTCCACCAATAAATTACCAGTTTTCTCATCCTTAAATAAGAATACATCTTTGGTAATTTCCATTAAGAACGACTTTAAACGACCGTTGTTCCATTTTTCAAATACCTGTTGGATTTGTTCATTGCTGTAACCTAAGCCATTTTTAAGGATGTCGTAAGTTTCTGCCAATAACTGCATAATGGCATACTCGATACCGTTGTGCGTCATTTTCACAAAGTGACCAGCAGCACCAGGACCTATGTAAGCTACACAAGGTTCGCCGTTCACTTTTGCCGAAACGGCTTCAAGCAAATCTTTAACCACACTGTAAGCAGCTTTTTCGCCACCTGGCATTAAACTAGGTCCGAAACGAGCACCTTCCTCCCCGCCAGAAATTCCCATCCCGAAGAAATGGAAACCTTTTTCTTTTAATTCTTCTGATCTTCTGGTCGTGTCGGTATAGTATGAGTTTCCACTGTCGATAATAATGTCGCCTTCACTCAGCAAAGGAGTAATTTCTGCAATTACATCATCAACAATCTTACCCGCTGGCACAAGCAAAATGATGGTCTTTGGCGATTGCAAACTCTCAATAAATTCTTCAACCTTTGCAAATCCTTTTAAGTTATGCGCTTTGCCTTCTTCTTCCAATAAAGCCAGCATTTTCTCACTCTTATCATGTCCAGTTACCGAAAAACCGTGATCGGCCATATTCAATAGTAAGTTTCTGCCCATGGTGCCTAAACCAATCATGCCGAAACTGTAGTTCTTTTCAGTGTTGTTGATACTCATTTTTTTATATTGCTTTACAAAATAATTTATCCGTTAATTAATCGTGAAGATTGGTACACACCAAGAATTTCTCTCTAGCTTTCCAAAGTTTTGCGCCTCCTTTAATGCCATCTTCGTTAGAAACGATTTTAATGTTATGCTCTAATTCGAAATTAATATTTACTGAATTTCCGCCACCAATGTAGAGCACATCGTAATTAAAAACAGTTTTATAGATCTCAATAATGTATTTTAATCGCTCGTTCCATTCTTCTTTCCCCACCTTTTCGAAGCCACGTTTCCCAATATAATCGTCGTAGCTTTCTATTTTACTAATAGGTAAATGAGCAAGTTCAAAATGCGGTAACAAATCTCCGTCGAAAAGTAGGGCAGTGCCGAAACCAGTACCTAACGTAAATACAATTTCCAAGCCTTTGCCTTTCACAATGCCAAGACCTTGCAAATCTGCATCGTTCACCAATCTTACCGGTTTGTCAAATAGTGCACTAATTTGGTCTGCTAAATCTACGTTAGACCATTTATTTTCGCCCAAGTTAGGTGCAGTTTGAACAATACCACTCCTTACATACCCCGGAAAACCAACGGAGATTTTTTCGAAATTGCTTACGTTGGCCGTTAATTTTTCTATGGTAGAGATAATCTCCTTTGGGCCAGCATTTTTTGGTGTTGGTTTAGAAACGTAGTCAGTTATATTTTTACCTTTTTCATCTAAAACACAAGCTTTTACATTTGTTCCGCCAATGTCTATCGTTAATACATTTCCTTTTTTTGAGATTTTTTTTACTGACATCTTTGGATTTTGAATTTCGTGTTGATCAAGGTAGCTAGCTTATAGCGTTGCTAATTTACTAAGAATTAATCTTTATTCCTTTTGAAAATGATTTTTCGTAGCTGTAAAATACCATTAGTAAGATGATGTTTTTTAGGTGTGAAAAATGGAAGACTTAAAACAGAGAGGAGTGCAATGCCTGCAGAAGCGCCAAGTGCTCCGCCGTATCCGTTAAAGAAATTACTGGTGTTGAGGTAGATAACAGAGAAAACTAATCCTGAGATGGCTAATTTGATATAACTATCCACGATTTTCTTAGATGCCATTCCTATAAAAGAACCACCGATAAAAACTACAGGAATATTTTTACTTAATGACACATCTAATACATTGGGAAAGAAATAGAATGGTAAAGCCACCAAAAGAGAAAGCAAAGCTGATGAACGTACTGGACCTTGTTTTAGTTCATGGTTTACATAAAAAGTAACCATTGCGGCAATAATTGCGGTGAGAATGAAGATGATTGCCGTCATTTTTTAAACAAAAGAAAAAAGATGAACGATGTGATGGTAACTGCGGTAAATGCCACCGTGCCTAGTTTACCGCCTAAACCGTTAAACAAGCTTTTAGACACCAATAGTAGCACACCTGCAAAAAACGATGCAGCCAATACAAAATACACCGATGAAGCAATTGATAAGTTGGTCATGCCAATAAATGCACCACAATAAAAGGTGGCTGGCAATTGCTTTAAATAAGCTGAGTGTTTATTAATTTGAGGAATAAATGAAGCCGTTGTCCCCACAATACCGGCAGAAATTACTGGCCCTAAATGGAAACCGTGGTTTAGAAAATAACAAGAAAGTGCACCCGCAGGTATCCATAAAACAATTAAAATATGGTCGTACACATTGGTTCTATGGTGAATGGGGGCCTTAACGTAAGAAGCCAACAATAAAATACAAAGAAGTATGATGACGATGGGAGTGTAGCTTGTCTGGAGTTTTTCTACAAAAATAGCGGATAGAAATAGTATCTGTATCACTAGCGTAAGTAAGATAATAAATGTTCTAACCTTTTTTCTTGCCATTGATAAAGTTAAGAGTTGAAATAGTCTCAAGTTACTAAACGTACACTTCAATAATGATATCTAAGTAATCGAAACTAAAAGCCACAAAAAAAGCCCATTAATAATTAAGGGCTTGTTTGTTTTTATTCAGCGGAGAGCGAGGGATTCGAACCCCCGGACCTATTACAGTCAACAGTTTTCAAGACTGCCGCATTCGACCACTCTGCCAGCTCTCCGCCGCAAAAGTACAAACTCTAATCAATTCTGCAAATTTTGATTAAAAAAATGTTAAAATAAATTTGAGGACTAAGCTTTAGTGCTTAGCTATCAGCGCAAAAGCGTGTTGTCGCAAATTTGAATTTAGCGCTGACTGCGTGGAGATTTTATTCGCTTGCACATCAGCAAACTCTTTTTGCTTTGTAACGTCATTTCGACCTCAGGGAGAATCTAAAAAATAGTTTAATATAGGTTGCTAGATTTCTCCCTGAGGTCGAAAATGACGAGGATGACTAATATTAGAACTTGATAAGTTACGGAAAGGTTAATGGCTGCATTACACTAATGCAAATAAAAACATCCCTTAAACAAAAAAAGTGGCCTCTAAATGAAACCACTTTTTGATGCGGAGAGCGAGGGATTCGAACCCCCGGACCTATTACAGTCAACAGTTTTCAAGACTGCCGCATTCGACCACTCTGCCAGCTCTCCGCTGCAAAAGTACGAACTCTAAGCAATTCCACAAACTAAAGAATAGGTATTTTAAAAACTTTGCTTTAAGCACTTAGTTATCAGTCTGAAAAAATATTTAATTGATAAAAAAACGGCAAGAATTAGCCTATTTTTTAGCCTCAGCACTGCTACTTTTAAACAAATTGAAGTTAGGTCTAATGATCTTAACACTTCGTTTCGACAAATCTACACTTGCATTTAACTCAAAACCGATGAGTAAAATGAGTGAATTGAGATAAAGCCAAATCATCATTACCATTAACGTACCGATAGAACCGTACAATTTGTTGTAGGCGCTAAAATTGTTGATGTAGAAAGAAAATCCCCAGATGGTTAAAAAAGCCAAAATAGTAGCTAACCAAGAGCCTGCACTAAAAAACTTCCATTTTTTTGCGTGTGCTGGTCCATAACGGTACAATATCGAAACATTAATGAAATACAAGAAACCCAGCAGTGCCCATTGCGTGAGCTTGATGACGTAAATGGTTAAATTTCCAGAATATTCTAATTCTTTCTTTAAATAGTTAATGGTGATTTCGCCTAAAGTCATCGCAGCAATGCATAAAATCATAGAAACTACCAATACCATCGTTAATATCAATGCAACTAATCTACGCTTTAACAAAGGTCGGGTTTCTACAATTAACGAAGACTTGTTAAAAGCAATCATTAAGTTATGAACGCCGTTGGTCGCAAAAAATAGCGATAAAAAGAAACCGATAGAAAGTAAGCTTCCATTTTGGATGTTCACAATATCGTTGATGGTAGCTTCGAAAGCCAAATATGCATTGTTAGGTAATACCAAGGCCAAAAGCGACATTAAACCGTCTTGAAAGCCAATGCGTTTTGGAATGTAGGGAATTAAGGTAAACAAGAAGATAATGCCTGGAAATATCGCCAACATAAAGTTGTAGGCTAGGGAAGAAGCCTTGTTAACAAGCGTTTCCTTACCAACCTCTTTAAAGAAAAAGGTAGCTACGGTGTATAAAGGTAAGGGGCTAAATCCTGGCAGCACACAAACTTTAGTCCACTCAATAAAAAGTGAGTAAGGTCTAAATTTTAAAAGTTGTTTGTGTATCCAATTCATTAATATATTTACGATTTTTAAATTTACGAATTACGATTGTTGCTTATTGTCTATTTTGCTTGTCATTTGATTTTTAACTGTTTGAACGATATGCTATAGACGTTAAACAATTCAATCTAAAATCGTAACGCTACACTCGTAAATTAAAAATACTGTCTTACGTTATTCATAAAGTTTTCTGGCGGATGACATGGCCTACGAGTTACCTTATCTACAAATACCAAAGTTGTTTTACCTATGTTAATCAGTTCTTTCGCTTCATTGTAAATTTTGTATTCAACATGTAAACGTACACTTGGCAACTCTTTTACAATAGATTTAATAGTTAACACCTGATTATAAAGCGCAGGCTTTAAATATTTAGATTGCAGTTCTAAAATTGGCAACATCACACCATCAGCCTCCATAGAAGCGTAAGTCATGCCAGAGCAGGCCTCGAAGCATTCGGTACGTGCTATTTCATAATATTGGGCATAGTTACCGTGGTATACCACACCCATTTGGTCGGTTTCAGAATATCTAACTTTAACTTGTGTTTCGTGAATGAACATTATCTAAATATATTTCTCTTGTTTAAAGCTTCTCTGTATTTTTTGGCATTAATGTTATGCTCTTGCACTGTTGCAGCAAAATTATGGTAGCCAGAAAAGTCTTCCTTCGCACACATATACAAGTAGTTATTATCTTCCTTATTTAACACCGCATCAATAGCCTTAATACTTGGCATATTGATTGGCCCTGGAGGTAAACCAACATATCTGTAAGTATTGTATTTAGAGTCAACTCTTAGTAATGGACCAGTAACACGCTTAACGGTAAAATCGTTATTGGCAAAAATTACGGTTGGATCTGCTTGTAATAACATACCTTTTTTAACGCGATTTAGATAAAGCCCAGCAATGGTAGGCATTTCTCCATCGTAAAGCGCCTCTGCATCTACAATAGAAGCTAACACAGTTACTTTAATAGGATCTAAACCTAAAGCAGCAGCTTTGTTTTTACGTTCTACCGTCCAAAACTTCAAATATTCTGCATTCATCTTTTTGAAGAAATCTTCTGGCGATGTATTCCACCACATTTCATACGTGTTAGGAATAAACATGGTATAAACTGTTTCGGTAGTGAAACCATACTTTTCTACAAATGCTGCAGAGTCTAGCAAGCGAATAAAAGCCAATGAATCCGCTTCTAAGTTTTTAGCAAGTAGTGCCGCAAAATTCTCTATTTTTCTAATGTTTTGAAACTTTAACTTTACAGGATCTTGATTTCCTGCCTTTAACATGTTAATTAAAGTACGGTTATTCATTCCTTCTTTTAAACGATATCTACCTGGTTTTAATGCACCTTGTAAATCCATTTTCTCAGCAGCTTGCCAAAAGGTACCAATATCATTTAATATTTCTTTATTACGAAGGTCAGTTACTAGATCTTCGAACACATATCCCGTTTTTACGTAAAGATATTTCTCCTTTGAGGAAACGTTAGGTGCAAAATAGGTATTGTAAAATTTTAAGCTAAAATATGCGCCCACGGCCAAAACAATAGCTAAAATAATTACAACGATTTTAAATTTTTTCTTTTTTGGTTGATTAGTGCTCATGTGCAATTTATGGTTTGTTTGAAAGCGTTAGGTTAATTGGTGTGCCGATACGAACTTTGGTGATGCTGTCTGCCGGTAAAGGAAACTGACTGATGATTACAGCATTTGCTGTGTCGGTAATTGTTCCTTCGTAGGTAATTATGCCAATTTTTAAATTAGCTTGGTTAAGAGGAAACTTAGCCTCATCTATTGTTAAACCTGTGAGGTTCGGCAATTCAACTTCTTCATTTCCTCGTCCATCACCCAATACAAGATTAATTCTAGAACCTTTCGGCAAGCTTTCTCCTGGTCTAATCTGCTGACCACCGAACAATACTTCTAAAACTACATCTTTAGCAACATCTGGTTTGTAAGTAGTGTCACCTAGTTTTAAACCGTAACTTTCGATAATTGATTTAGCTTCTCGGAGTGATTTTGTTTCGATATCTGGAAATCTCACATTAGGCGCCTGATTGGTATTTATCGTTAAATAAATGGTTCTATTATCTTTTACAAAGGTTTCTGGGTCAGGATCTTGATCAGTCACAATTCCTGGCGGTTGATCTTGAATATACACTGAATCAATTTCGTAGCGCAAACCCAATCCTTCGAGTTTGGAAATTGCATCTTCAATTTTTAGGCCTCTTAGGTTTGGAACGTTTAAGCCGTCGCCGTGTTTAGTATAATAGCGCAGACTAAAGAAAGCAATTAATAATAGACCAAAAAAAGTACAAATCGCAGCTATAAGGTTTGTTCTGAATGATTTGGTTTTAAGGTACTCGGTAAAGTTGCTCATTAGCAGTTTCTGTTTTTATAAATTAAGCCCAAATTTAGCTTAAAAAAATATTTATCTTGAATTAAAAACAAATCTGTTTAAGGAATTTATATTTTTGAGCGAAGGATAATAGATTTAACCACATAGACACTTGGGACATTTCGTTCTAAGTTTTTATCAGTGACCATCTACTATAACTATTATATATACCTTGTAGAAAATAAACAGCTATGTGTTTATGTGGTAAAAAAAGTTGCTAAAAATAAAATTGATTTAATATGAAAAAGACCATTGCATTACTAACAGGCGGAACTACAGGAGAATGGGTAGTTTCTGTGAAGAGTGCTGCAACCATTGCCCAGAACATTGATACTACAAAATATGACGTTTATAAAATTATGCTTACCGAAAACGGTTGGTTTTATGAACCTGCAGATTCTGTAAAAATTGAAATAGATAAAAACGATTTTTCTTTAACCATTAAAGGAAAGAAGATTGTTTTTGACGGTGTATTTATCGTAATCCATGGTTCGCCTGGTGAAGATGGAAAGTTGCAAGGTTACTTTGATATGATTGGTATTCCTTACACTACTTGTAACGCATTAACTAGTTCTATTACCATGAATAAAGGCTACACTAAGGCAGTTGTAACAGGAATAAAGAACCTAAATGTTGCTAAATCACTTCAATTGTTTAAAGAAGATTACGATATCAACGAAGTTAAAAATCAGTTAAAATTGCCACTATTTGTAAAGCCAAACAATGGGGGCAGCAGTATTGGTATGAGCAAGGTTAAAACTTTCGACGATTTACAAACTGCATTAGACAAAGCTTTTAATGAAGACACTCAGGTGTTAGTTGAAGAATTTGTAGAAGGGCGAGAATTTTCTATCGGTGTATTTAAAACCAAAGGGAAAATTGTGATATTACCTACAACAGAGGTTAAAACCAAAAACGAATTTTTTGATTTCGATGCCAAATATACGCCTGGCGTTACCGAAGAAATTACCCCGGGAGATATGAGCGAAGAGGAAAAGGCTAGGGTAGAGCAAGTGGTTGCCGATGTTTATCAAAAACTAAACTGCCGCGGTATTGTACGTATCGATTATTTCTTAGAACACGAGACCAATAATTTTTACTTCATCGAAATTAATACCATTCCTGGGCAAACAGCAACAAGCTTTATTCCTCAGCAAGTAGCTGCAATGGGTATGAAATTGCAAGATTTTTATACGCAAGTGTTAGAAGAGACGATTTAAGCAGTTCGTATTGTCGTCAGTAACTTTGTCAATCTTTAAAAGATTGACAAAGTTGAATAGGAATCATCCAATTATTTTGCCCGCCATTCCGAGGCTATTGGGAATTTAGCATATCATAACTGGATATTAGATTTCTCCCTAAAGTCGAAATGACGACCGACTTAAAATAGGTGAAGATTTTCCAATGACGTTAGGTTACTGCGAAAAGTAAAGCCCTCCCTTTTTGAGGAGGGTTGGGTGGGGTTTACACTGCAGTTTTTTGCCACTTGCCTCTCTTAAAAATAATATAAGAAGCAATGGTAATCCCAACTTCTGCCACTGGAATAGCGATAAAAACTCCAGTTGGTCCCATTGCCAAGTATTTAGCTAAAAAGTATGCAAAAGGTATTTGAAACAGCCAAAATGCAATAATATTAATTTTTGTAGGTGTCCAAGTATCGCCTGCGCCATTAAAGGCACTAACCAATACCATTCCAATTCCATAAAATACAAAACCG
>Ga0308157_10006671_pt1 | contig 13729 bp, 7 predicted proteins | sample PhyBR1_FD_201035 | JGI IMG/M metagenome (GOLD analysis project Ga0308157, IMG submission 201035) | Phyllosphere microbial communities from UC Gill Tract Community Farm, Albany, California, United States - DLSLB.R1 | ecosystem: Host-associated > Plants > Phyllosphere > Unclassified | place: USA...
GTCAACCCGGACGAGCTGGACCACATCTGCGCGCAGGCGCGCGAACATAAATTCTCCGACCTGCGCCAGGACCTGACGCTGGAACGCGCTGGCCGCGAGCCGCTGCATGTGCATAGCATGGTGTCGGCGGTGGAGGAGCCGTCCGGCGGCGTGCTGATCGAGCTGCGCGAAAACCAGCAGCACCTGAAGCTGGACCGCGAGGAGCGCATCCTCGACCAGAGTCAGGTCAACAAGGAGCTGATCCGCAACCTGGCGCACGAAATCAAGAACCCGCTGGGCGGCATCCGTGGCGCCGCCCAGCTGCTGGAGATGGAACTGCCGGGCGCGCACGCGGTACAGCTGCGCGAGTACACGCAGGTCATCATCAAGGAAGCTGACCGCCTGCAAACACTGGTGGACCGGCTGCTGGCGCCGCACCGCCGGCCGCACATCGTTGGCGACGTCAACATCCACGAGGTGCTGGAGCGCGTGCGCAGCCTGATGCTGGCCGAGTTCCCGTCCGGCCTGACCATTTTGCGCGACTACGACGCTTCCATCCCCGAATTCCGTGGCGACAAGGAACAGCTGATCCAGACCGTACTGAACATCGCCCACAACGCCGCCCAAGCCTTGTCGGCGCAGATCGAAGCCGGCGAGGCACAGATTGTTTTGAAGACGCGGGTAGCGCGCCAGGTCACGCTGGCCAAGGTCAGGTACGGGCTGGCATTAGACTTGCATATCATTGACAATGGACCGGGTATCGCACCCCAGATCCGCGACCGCATCTTCTACCCGCTGGTATCGGGCAGGGAAGGCGGCAGCGGCCTGGGGCTGACCTTGGCACAGACCTTCGTGCAACAGCACATGGGCGTGATCGAGTGCGAGAGCCGGCCTGGATGTACGGATTTCCGTATTTTGCTGCCGCTGCCATAAGCCGTGGCGGGCATTGCGGACCGTGTCCCTTGATTGACGATCCTCGCGGAAACCACACAACACATGAAGCCAATCTGGATAGTAGACGACGACGAATCGATCCGCTGGGTACTGGAAAAAGCATTGGCCCGGGAAAACCTGGCCACCAAGAGTTTTGCCAATGCGCGCGACGCCATCGCGGCGCTGGAGTACGAGACGCCGCAGGTGCTGGTGTCCGACATCCGCATGCCGGGCGATTCCGGCCTGGACCTGCTGCAACTGGTGAAGTCACGCTTCCCCGGCCTGCCGGTCATCATCATCACCGCCTTCTCCGACCTGGACTCCGCTGTCGCGGCCTTCCAGGGCGGCGCCTTTGAATACCTGGCCAAGCCGTTTGATATCGACAAGGCCGTTGAGCTGATCCGCCGCGCGCTGGACGAAAGCCTGCGCGAAACCAGCGTTGAATCCGGGCCGGCCGAAACGCCGGAAATCCTCGGCCAGGCGCCGGCGATGCAGGAAGTCTTTCGCGCGATCGGTCGCCTCTCTCAATCGAACGTGACGGTGCTGATCACCGGCGAATCCGGTTCCGGCAAGGAACTGGTGGCACGCGCGCTGCACAAGCATTCGCCGCGCGCGGCGCAGCCCTTCATCGCGCTGAACACGGCCGCGATCCCGAAGGACTTGCTTGAATCCGAACTGTTCGGCCACGAGCGCGGCGCCTTCACCGGCGCGCAGACCACGCGCCGCGGCCGTTTCGAGCAGGCCGAGAACGGCACGCTGTTCCTCGACGAAATCGGCGACATGCCGTTTGACTTGCAGACACGCCTACTGCGCGTGCTGTCGGACGGCCATTTCTACCGCGTCGGCGGCCACCAGCCCTTGAAAGCCAATGTGCGCGTGATTACCGCCACGCACCAGAACCTGGAGCAGCGTGTACGCGACGGCTTGTTCCGTGAGGACTTGTTCCACCGCCTGAATGTGATCCGCCTGCGCCTGCCCAGTTTGAGGGAGCGCCGCGAGGATATCCCTATTTTGGTGCGTCACTTCCTGGTGCAGAGCGCCAAGCAGCTGGGTGTCGAAGCCAAGCGCATGAGCGACGCCGCCTTGCAGTTCCTGTGCAGCCTGGAATTGCCGGGCAATGTGCGCCAGCTGGAGAACCTGTGCAACTGGATCACGGTGATGGCACCGGGGCAGACGGTGGAGATCAAGGACCTGCCGCTGGAGTTGTCGCAGGAACAGGCAGGCAGCGCGTCAGCGGCAGCGGCAGCGCCTTCGACGCCGGCATCGGGCGAAAGCTACAGCACGCAACAACATCACGGCACTGTCACCCCGGTGGCGGGCGCCAATGGCCATGGCGCCGCCGGTTTGCCGGACGCGTGGCTGGGATTGCTGGAAATGCAGGCCGCCAGCATGCTCAGCGGCGGCCAGCAGGAAGTGATGGCGGTGCTGGGCCGGCAGTTCGAATCTGCGCTGATCCGTACTGCGCTGAAGCACACGCATGGCCGCAAGAACGACGCGGCGGTGCGCCTGGGCATCGGCCGCAACACCATCACCCGCAAGATCGCCGAACTCGGCATCGACGGCGCCAAGGACGACTAGTCCGGCATCAACGCCACCGCGTCGGCTCCCGCTGCAATCCGCAGCGGCGCAGCCGCATCGGTGGCGGCGCGCCATACCGCTTCCGCCACGTCGCCCGCTTCGGTGACGGCCTCGGTGGATTGCGCCCATCCTGCAAAGATACTCTGCGTCAGCTCGGCATAGGCTTGGTGCGTTTGCAGGCGCTCCCGCGCGTTTGCGCCAAAGCTGGTGGATGGCGCGCGTCCCGGCAGCACCAGGTGCGCACGCACATCGAACGCCGCCAATTCCAGCGCCAGCGATTCCGTGAACGCATTCACCGCCGCCTTGCTGCCGGTGTACACCGACAACAATGGCAGCGACTTCAAGGTCACGCTGGACGTCACGTTGATGACCACGCCGGCGCGACGCTGGCGGAACTGCGGCAGCAGCGCCTGCGTCATGGCGATGGTGCCAAACACATTGGTTTCGAACACTTCGCGCACGGTTGCCATATCGACGCTTTCCAGCGCGCCCAGTGCGCCGATGCCGGCATTGTTGACCAGTACGTCAATCGGCCCGGCTGCCGCGACCAGGCGCGCGATGCTGTCGGCGTCGGCTACATCCAGCGGCAACATGCGCAGGCGTGGCGAAGCCGGCAGCAGATCAGCGCGCGGCACGCGCATGGTGGCAATGACGTTCCAGTCACGCTCAAGGAAATGGCGCGCGGTTTCCAGGCCGAAGCCCGACGAACAGCCGGTAATCAAAATGGTTTTCATGGAAGCTCCTTCAGTTGAGTACTGACACTGTAGTCCGATGATGCTGGACTTGCTACAATCGATAGTCCATGTTTCGTTAGCAGGAGTCCGGAGATGATCGATCCATTGGCGGAGGTCGTGACCTTGTTGCAGCCGCGCGCCCGCTACTCCAAGGTGGTCAGCGGTGCGGGCGCCTGGCGCGTGCGGCGCTCGCATGCGGGGCAGCCGTTTTATTGCGTGGTGCTGGAAGGCGTCAGCCAGCTGACCGTAGGCGGCCAGGAACCGTTGCCGCTGCGGCAGGGGGATTTTGTGCTGATCCCCGAGTCGCACGAGTTTGCGATGACCAGCCTGCAGCCGCCGCCGGACACCGCCGCCGATGCGCCACCGCTGGCGCTGGCTGACGGCGCCTTCCGGCTGGGCACGGACCAAGGGCCGGCCGAAACAGTCTTGCTGGTCGGGCACTGTGCATTCGATTCGCCGGATGCCGCCTTGCTGGTGTCGCTGCTGCCGCAACTGATCCATATTCGTGGCGAACAGCGGCTGGCCACGCTGGTGCAGCTGGTGCGCGAGGAATCGCGGGCGCAACGGCCAGGTCGTGAGCTGGTGCTGTCGCATCTGCTGGAAGTGCTGCTGATTGAAGCGCTGCGCTCGGGCGCCGGTACTGCCGCCTCGCCGGGTTTGCTGCGCGGGCTGGCCGATGAGCGGCTGGCGTTGGCGCTGCGGCGCATGCACGAGGACTCGGCGCGGCCGTGGACCGTGGCGCAACTGGCCAGCGAAGCGGCGTTGTCGCGCTCGGCCTTCTTCGAGCGCTTCAGCAGCGCGGTCGGCGTGGCGCCGATGGCTTATCTGCTGCGCTGGCGCATGGCGCGCGCCAAGCTGCTGCTGCGGCAGTGCGGCACGGTGGCCGAGGTGGCGCAACAGGTCGGCTACGGTTCCGCCAGCGCCTTCAGCGTGGCGTTCACCCGCCACGTTGGCGTGCCGCCCACACGCTATCTGGCACACGCTCAAGCAAGTATTGTTGCGCTTGAGGTAAGCTCTGGGCTATTCAAGCCCAGGGCTTTTCTTTTTTATGGATGACGTATGCTGATTAATTGTGTGGCCTACCAGGATGGTAAGAAAATGGCCGACATACCGGTGGAAGATATTAGCGACTATCTGGAGAAACCGGAGACGTTTGTCTGGGTGGCGCTGCGCGACGCCCTGCCCGAAGAGCTGGCGACCATGCAGCACGAGTTCGGCCTGCATGAACTGGCGGTCGAGGATGCCAGCCGCGGCCATCAGCGGCCGAAGATCGAGGAGTATGGTGATTCGCTGTTCGTGGTGGTGAAGACCATTGAGTGCCATGATGGTGAGGTGGCGGTTGGCGAGGTGGATATCTTCGTCGGCCAGAACTATGTGCTGTCGTCGCGCGATGGCGAAAGCCAGCACGGCTTCCAGAGTGTGCGGGCGCGCGCCGAGAAAGAGCCGCATATGCTGCGCCTCGGCCCGGCCTTCGTGCTGTACGCGCTGATGGATACGGTGGTCGATCGCTATTTCCCGGTGCTGGACATGCTGGAAACCGAGCTGGAAAAAATCGAGGAACTGATTTTCACGCAGGGCCGCCAGCGCGACAATATCCAGCGCCTGTATGAGCTGAAGGGCAAGGTGACCACGGTGCGTCATGTGGTGGCGCCGCTGATGGAGGCGGTCGGGCGGCTGCACGGTGGCCGGGTGCCGTCGATGTGCCAGGAGACGCAGGAATACTTCCGCGATGTGCACGACCACCTGCACCGCATCAGTTCATCGCTGGACGGCATCCGCGACACGATTGCCACGGCGATCCAGGTCAACCTGTCGATGACGGCGATCGAGGAAAGTGAAGTCAACAAGCGGCTGGCCGCGTGGGCAGCGATCTTTGCGATCGTCACCGCGTTTGCCGGGCTGTGGGGCATGAACTTCAAATACATGCCGGAGCTGGACTGGAAGTTCGGTTATCCGATGGCGATCTGCATCATGGTCGGCGTCTGCCTGTACCTGCACCGAAGATTTAAGAAAGCCGGCTGGCTATAGACGAAAAAAATCCCCGGCTGCGCAGAGCGTGGCCGGGGATTTTCAGATCAACTTCTTAGAAGTCGTAGGTTGCGCGCACGTACATGGTACGGCCCAGTGGATCGGTGAAGCGCGGATCGTAGCCAGCCTGGAAGGTGGTGGTCTGGTACGACAGTGGCGGTTTGCGATCGAACAGGTTGCGCACGCCGGCGGTCAGGGTCAGGCCTGGCAGTGCTTTCCACGAACCATAGCCATCCCAAGTGGTGTACGACGGCACGTGGTTGTCCGGATCCTGGTCCACATAGCCCGACTTGTAGTGACCGGTCATGCCGGCAGCCACATCGCCCTTGGACCAGCCCAGGTTCAGCGTGTGCTGCCAACGGAACACTGGCAGGTCGCCCGAGTACACGCCTACGCGCTGGTGCATCTCGTCGCCGATGAAGTTCTGATACTCATACTTGTGCACCCAGGTGCTCGAGTAGTTCATCGTGAAGTTGCCGTAGTCCTTGGTGCGCATGCGGTAGCTGGCCGACAGGTCGACACCGTTGGTGTTCATGTCGCCCAGATTCTGCGTACGCAGGTCCAGGTAGCCGCAGGTGATCGGGTTCGGGCACTGGGTACCGTCGGTCGACAGGTTACCGCCGACGTTGCGGTGGTAGTAATCGGCGAAGGTGACCGGATCAGCCAGCACGTCGGTATCGGTCAGGATGCCGATCTGGTTGGTCAGGCGGATGGTCCACCAGTCGGCGCTCAGCGACAGGTTGTTGACCGGTTCCCACATCACACCGATGGTGCCGTTTTTCGACTTCTCAGGGCTCAGGTTTTTGTTACCGCCGTTCATCACCTGGAACTGCTGGTCGCAGTTCGACGACGATGGCTTGCCTGGCGCCGGGGTGCCGCCTGGGCAGTTGATCGGATCGTTGCCTTGCGACGAGTTGGTGTACGAGGTGGCCGAGTTGATCTCATACAGCGACGGTGCGCGGAAGCCTTTCGAGTACGAACCGCGGAACAGCAGCGAGTTCACCGGACGGAAGGTGAAGCCGAACTTCGGATTGGTGGTGTGGCCGAAGTCGTTGTAACGGTCATAACGCACGGCGGCGGTGACGTCCAGGTTCTTCAGCAGCGGCACGTTCAGTTCCGAGTAGAACGCCGACACGCTGCGCGAGCCTTCGTTCAGAGTGTTCGGATCGAGGCCGGTCGACGAGGCGACCTTGGCGGCGAACTCGCTGTTGGCGGCATCGAGGAACTTCTGGTGCTCGTACTGGGCACCAACCGCAATCGCCGATTGGTGGCCGGTGTTCAGCCAGTCGCCGATTTCACGGCTCAGTTTCAGATCGGCGCCCTTGTTGGTGCCTTTCGAGTTGCGCTGGTTACCGGCCAGCGTGGCGCCTTGCAGCAGCGCGGCGCCGGCGGCGCTCTGCTCGCCGAATGCATTGATCACGCCGTTCAGAATGCCTTGCGAGATGATGTTGTCATCATCGTAGCCGGACAGGTTCTGGGTGACCTTGTTTTCGTTGTAGCTGACGGCTGCATCGTAATCCCAGCCCCATACCACGCCTTTCAGCGATACCACGGCACGGTTCTGCTTGTTGATGTTTTCATCGGCGCGCGGGCCGGCCACCAGGTTACGCCACTTGGCGGTCACGAAGCCAGGCTGCACGCCAGGCACGGCTGCGGCAACCTCGTCCATGTAGGTCGGGTCCAGGCCGGCGGCGGTCGGGAAGTACGGGTTGGCGGTGCCGTCCGGGCGCAGGCGGTTGATGTACAGGCCGCCGTGTGGCACTGGTGCGATCTGGGTTTCAACCTTGCTCTTGGTCGACAGCAGCTCGATGCCCAGTTCGTGGTTTTCGCTCAGCTTGAAGGTACCCTTGATCAGGCCGGTGGTGCGTTCGCTCTTCGGCAGGTAATCGACGAAGGACGAGGTGGTCATCTGGCATTGACCGTCCTTGCCAGGCACCAGGTAGGCTGCGGTGCAGCCAGGACCATTCGGGTTGCCTGCCAGAGAACCTTGCGCCCAGTTGGCCGGGTAGGTGGTCGGCGACAGGCCGCCTGGATAGCGGGTGTTGAAGTCACGCTGGGTGCCGCCCAGGCGGTTTTGCTGCTGGCGATCCACCACGGCAAAAATGTTGAAGCCTTGCTTGTCCAGGTCGCCCCAGCCATAGCTGGCGTTGAAGTTGCTCGACTCGCCGCCTTGTTTCTCGGCGCTGTCGGCGCCCACGGTCACGGAGCCGCCCTGGTAGTCTTTCTTGGTGATGAAGTTGATCACGCCGCCGACCGCGTCGGAACCGTACAGCGCCGAGGCGCCGTCACGCAGCACTTCAACGCGCTCCAGCGCGGCGAATGGGATCATGTTCAGGTCGGGAGCCGAACCGTCGATGGCGTTGTTGGCCAGGCGGCGGCCGTTCAGCAGCACCAGAGTCTTGTTGGCGCCGATACCGCGCAGGTCGGCGAACGAAGCGCCGCCGGTGCTCAGGCCGACCGACTGGCTGGTGCCGGTCGAGGCTTGCGATACGCTCAGGTTGGCCATCACTTGCTCAACAGTGGTGATACCTTCCTTTTTCAGGTCGGCCATTTTCACCACGGTGACTGGCACGGCGGTTTCAGCGTCGATACGCTTGATTGCCGAACCGGTAATTTCAACGCGCTGCATAGGCGCGGTATCCTGGGCCAGTGCCGGTTGTGCCAGCATCAGCGCGGCGCCGCTGGCGAACATCACGCGCAGCGAACGCGACAAAACAGTTTCCATCATCATTGATCAACTCCTTGGGGTGTTACGTATGACTTTGTTATTCGAAGTACCACTACGAATAATCTCGTTACGGGATTATTCCGTGGCGGCCATCAGACCATTTGCCGCCTTGGCAGGTCAATTAGGGTTCTGTAACAACTTTGAAATAAACAACACTAAATGCGGTTTTTAGCAAAATTTACGAGTTTTTTACACATTTATACAAAGTTTCAACCGGATTATGGCTAAGCTGTGTTAGCTACTGACCGAATATTCATCTAAGTTAAGCCAGATAAAAAACGTTACAATGGCTGCAGACTTAGCGACCTGGAGCCAGGCAATGAGCGAGCAACAAGGGGAGGCGCCGCTGTTCGACGCGGCAGATGGACGGACCTTGGCCGAAGCGGCCCTGAGGTCGATCACCGCGTCGACGTCGCGGGCGCGCGGCGACGACTTTCTGCGGATACTGGTACGCGACCTGGCGCAGGCGCTGGACGTCACCTACGTCATCGCCGGCCGGGTGATTGCGATGGCGGACGGCGAGGGCATCCGCACGCTGGCGGTGTGGGGCGGCACCGACTACGCGCCCAATATGGAATACAGTCTGCGCCACACGCCGTGCCAGGACGTCACCGAGCAATGCATGTGCTTCCACGCCAGCGGCATCCAGGCCGACTACCCGAAAGACGCGCTGCTGGTCGAGATGCGCGCCGAGAGCTATATCGGCATGCCGATGATCGACACCGAGGGGCAGACGCTGGGCATCCTGTCGGCGATCGACACCAAGCCTATCTCCGAGGACAAGCGCCTGCTGGCGCTGTCGCTGCTGTCGATCTTTGCCGCGCGCGGCGCCGCCGAGCTGCAGCACCAGGATCGCGAGCAGCAGCTGGAAGCCAAGGTGCAACGCCGCACCGACGCCTTGCTGGCGGCGCAGGCCACGCTGGTGGAGCAGGAAAAGATGGTGGCGCTGGGCGCGCTGGTGGCAGGCGTGGCGCACGAGGTCAACACGCCGATCGGCGTGGCGGTGACGGCGGCGTCCACCATGGCCAGCTATGCGGAGGACCTGGTCAAATGCGTCAGCGCCGAGCGCGTCAGCCGCTCGGAGTTGCTGGCGATGGCGCAGCGCCTGTCCGAGGGCGCGCAACTGATCGAGCGCAACCTGGCGCGCGCGGCCGACCTGATCGGCAACTTCAAGCAGCTGGCGGTGGACCAAGGCAGCGTGCACGAAACGGAGGTGGCGCTGCGCGAGCATGCGCTGAGCGTGGTGTCGGCGCACGGGCCGGAGTTGCGCAAGGTGGGGCTGGCGGTGCAGGTCGACATCGCGCCCGAGCTGCGCACGCGGCTGGATGCCGGGCGCTGGTCGCAGGTGCTGTCGAACCTGCTGATGAATGCGGCCAAGCACGGCTATCCGGATGGCGGTCCCGGCAAGGTGACGCTGGCGGCGCGCCTGGCGCTGGAGAGCGGCGTGCGCTGGTTGCTGCTGGAGTTTGCCGACGATGGCGTCGGCCTGACCGGCGAAGTGCGCGAGCGCTTATTCGAACCCTTCTTCACCACCAAGCGCGGGCAGGGCGGTTCCGGGCTGGGCATGCACATCGTCTACACCATTGTGCACCAGATGGGCGGCCAGGTAGCGGTGGCCGCCAGCGAGCCGGGCAGCGCCGGCTGCCGCCTCAAGCTGCGCCTCCCCGTCCGCGACTAAACCCGGTGTCAGGTCTGACAATCGCACACGAGCTCATGTACCAATGTCAGACCTGACACCGGAATTCCGTGATTAAGCCTGCTGCTGCGCGGCCATCGACAGGGCGACGGCTTCGGCGACCTTGATGCCGTCGACGCCGGCCGAGAGGATGCCGCCGGCGTAGCCCGCGCCTTCGCCGGCCGGGAACAGGCCGCGCGTGTTCAGGCTTTGCAGCGTGTCGTCGCGGCGCTTGATGCGGATCGGCGACGAGGTGCGCGTCTCCAGCCCGGTCAGCACGGCGTCGTGCTTGAAGTAGCCCTTGAGCTGCTTGTCGAACGCCGGGAAGGCTTCGCGCAGCGCGCTGACGGCAAACTCGGGCAGGATCTGCGCCAGGTCGGTCAGCGTGATGCCAGGCTTGTACGACGGCACCACCGCGCCAAACTCGGTCGATGCCTTGCCGGCCACAAAGTCGCCCATCAGCTGGCCCGGCGCGTTATACGTGCCGCCGCCCAGTTTGAACGCCTTCTCTTCGAGGTCGCGCTGGAAGGCGATGCCGGCCAGCGGGTGGCCCGGATAGTCGACTTCCGGCGAAATGCTGACCACGATCGCGCTATTGGCGTTGCGCTCGTTGCGCGAGTACTGGCTCATGCCGTTGGTGACCACGCGGCCCGGCTCGGACGCCGCCGCCACCACCGTGCCCCCCGGGCACATGCAGAAGCTGTACACCGCGCGGCCGTTGGCGGCGTGGTGCACCAGCTTGTAGTCGGCCGCGCCGAGGATGGGGTGACCGGCGTTGGGGCCGAAGCGGCAGGCGTCGATCAGCGATTGCGGATGTTCGACGCGGAAGCCGATCGAGAACGGCTTGGCTTCAATATACACGCCGCGTTCATACAGCATTTCAAAGGTGTCGCGCGCGCTGTGGCCGATCGCCAGCACCACGTGGTTGGTGACAATCTTCTGGCCGCTCTCCAGCGTGATGCCACGGATCTGGCGGCCATCGGCGGTTTCTTCCACATCGATGTCGGTGACCTTGCTCTCGAAGCGGTACTCGCCGCCCAGCGCTTCAATGGTTTCGCGCATCGATTCCACCATCTTGACCAGGCGGAAAGTGCCGATGTGCGGCTTGCTGACGTAGATGATTTCCTCCGGCGCGCCAGCCTTGACGAACTCGGTCAGCACTTTGCGGCCGTAATGTTTCGGGTCCTTGATCTGGCTGTACAGCTTGCCGTCGGAGAAGGTGCCAGCGCCGCCTTCGCCGAACTGCACATTCGATTCCGGATTCAGCTTGCGCTGGCGCCAGAAGCCGAAGGTGTCGACGGTGCGTTCGCGCACTACCTTGCCGCGCTCGACGATGATCGGGCGCAGGCCCATCTGCGCCAGGATCAGCGCCGCCAGCAGGCCGCACGGGCCGATGCCGATCACCACCGGGCGCTGGAAATCCGGGTGCGCAGCCAGCGCCTGGCCGTCGGCGACATAGTTGTATGCCATGTCCGGCGACGGCATCAGGTGCACATCGTGCTGCAGACGTTGCAGCACGGCTGCTTCGTTGGCCACTTCGATGTCCAGCGAGTAGATCAGCACAATGGCGGATTTCTTGCGCGCGTCGTAGCTGCGCTTGTAAACAGTGAAGCCGAGCAGGTCGGCGGCGGTGATGGCCAGGCGCGCCAGGATGGCGGCAGGCAGCGCCTCCTCGGCGTGGTCGAGAGGCAGCTTTACTTCGTTGAGTCGCAACATGATGGGTTCCTGGTAGGACGCTGTTTAGGCGTCATGGCTGGGTCAGGCCGATATTTTACCGTACTTGACCGGGCCTGCGCCGAGGTGAATTTGTCTTGCAATGTTGCAACTTGAAACCTTGTGGGGATATCCGGGTTTAAAGTCTTTATAGCAGTTTTAAATAACAGAGTTTATTTCAACATAATTAATTGTTGCTGGTGGCCGCCTGAGCAGCCATGCAAAATCTTCACTACTGAAGCATTCAGCAGGCTTGCAAATCCTCAGTTTGTTGTAAAAGGGCGACTTGCACCAAATTGGTTCAAGCCTGCACCGTGGCCCGAAAACCCTGTTATTTAATTGCATCCGAGCATGTAATTTGTAACATCGGAGGTGAAAAGCACGGCGGCAAACTGCGCCTTTCGATGTGGTTTGTTTTGGTTAGCCGCTGGTTTCCGTTGATTTTCAGTGGCTATTTGTGCACAGGCGAGAAATTTTGATGACAGTATCCGGAATATCTGCTTTTCATACAGCAGGCCAATAAGTGTGCTGATCTGTTGTTTTTCTGCGATAGTAATCATGATTCAAGGATAACTTTTGATATTCATAAAATAAGTTTTTGCCCGCTTACGGTGCGTTTTTGCCGATCCTGTTGTTTAAAAAAGACAATTACGAAATAGTGCTAAAAATATAACATTCGTATAAGCTTACTTGTTTTTTGCATGACGCTCCAAAGCGGTGCGAATTTTTTTAGCACTGTCCGCTCGGACGTCCGGCCCGACGCAGATGCGTTGACAACGCTTCGCAGCCTATGTTTCCATGAACAACGGAAAGATTGGTGTTTATTTCACTGAGCATGAAACAGGCACCGATAAGACCGAGAATAAAATTGAATTGGATTGCCCGCAAAATTCGGATTTTTTTTATCCAGATTAATTCGTGTTTTGGCTTGGTTTATATAAAAAGGGTCGTTTTGTTTTTATTAAAAATAAAAATGAAACGTCTAATAATCACACTCCCATGGGAATTGAAACAATGATCAAGGAAACAGTCTTGTCTCGCTCGATCCGCCTGATGTCCGTCGGCGGTGTCGTGCTCGGTATGCATGCTGCGGCAATGGCACAGGAAGCCGCGCCAGAAGCCATGCAAAAAGTGGAAGTTACCGGCTCGCGTATTCCGACCCTGGTGACCGAAGGTTCCAGCCCTGTGACCGTGCTGAGCGCCAAGGACATCAAGGCCGATGGCGTGCGTACTGCAGAAGACCTGCTGAACAACCTGCCACAGGCTTTCGCTGGACAGGGCGCTGCCGTGTCGAACGGTGCAACCGGTACCGCTACCGTCAACCTGCGTAACCTGGGCGCCGACCGTACTCTGGTGCTGGTCAACGGCAAGCGTCTGCCAGCGGGTAGCGTGCAAACCTCCGCGCCTGACTTGAACGAGATTCCAACTGGCCTGATCAAGCGCGTTGAGGTGCTGACCGGCGGCGCCGGCGCCGTCTACGGTGCGGGCGCGGTCGCGGGTGTGGTCAACTTCATCCTGCGCGACAACTTTGAAGGCGTGGAAGTCCAGGCCAATCTGGCCGGCTACAACCACTCACAGCACAACGATGCGGCGTCGGTGGTCAAGGCCCGCAACTACCCAGTGCCAGGTGATGCCAACTTCGATGGTAAAACCAAAGACGTGAGCGTTCTGATGGGCGGCAACTTCGCCGACGGCAAAGGTAACGCGACTGTCTACTTCAGCTACAAAGACACCGATGCCGCCCTGCAATCGCAGCGCGACTTCACCTCGTGCGCACTGTCTGGCGGCTCCGCCGGCTTCAGCTGCTCGGGTTCGGGCACCCAGGCCAGCGGCCGCGTGACCACCTCCAAAGGCGCGTTCACCAACGGCGGCAACGGCACGGTACGTGCTTACAACGCCACTACCGACGCGTACAACTTCGGTCCGTTGAACTACCTGCAGCGTCCTTCGAAGAACTACAACTTCACCGCCCAGGCGCACTACGACCTGAACGAGAAAGCCCGCGTCTACAGCGAATTCGGCTTCCACAACTACTCGACCGACGCGCAGATCGCTTCGGGCGGTATCTTCTACGGTGTACAGACCACGCTGCGCGGCGACAACCCGCTGCTGAGCGATGCTTGGCTGAACGCACTGGGCCTGACCAAGGGCGATCCAACCTCGACCACGGTAGCCACCATCGGCAAGCGTAACGTCGAAGGCGGTCCACGTATCAGCTCGATCAGCGACACCTCGTTCCGCGAAGTCCTGGGCGTGAAAGGCGAGATCAACAACTGGAGCTACGACGTATTCGGCCAGTACGCCCGCGTCAACCACTCGGAAAAGAGCAAGAACTACTTCTCCGCAGCACGTATCGCCAAG
>Ga0308157_10006672_pt1 | contig 13728 bp, 10 predicted proteins | sample PhyBR1_FD_201035 | JGI IMG/M metagenome (GOLD analysis project Ga0308157, IMG submission 201035) | Phyllosphere microbial communities from UC Gill Tract Community Farm, Albany, California, United States - DLSLB.R1 | ecosystem: Host-associated > Plants > Phyllosphere > Unclassified | place: USA...
AGGAGTAGGTCGTCGGCCACGTGTCGGCTCACGCGGTCGTGCACGGCGTCTGCGTCGACGAAGGTCTCGTCGCCGAGCGGCCGGTCGAGGCGGGGCACGTCGAAGCGGTCGAGGGGGTCGTGGACGACCTCGCGCACGGCGCGGCGCAGGGCGTCGGTGTCACCGTCGACCTGACGCAGCGTCTCGCGGAAGGCCTCCCACGTCGTGGTGACGCGCTCGGGGTGGCCGGTGAACAGTTCGCGGTAGTGCCCCCATACGAGCTCTCGCGCGATGAGCGGCCACACGTCGTCGACGAAGTCGACCGTGCCGGGGCGGTCGAGCAGGGCGGCGACCGCCGCGGGGGTGAGCACCTCGCGCGCGGGCGCGTCGCCCTGCAGCTGCGAGGCGACCTTCGAGCGGTACGGCACCCCGCGCCGCGAGCCCAGGTGCAGCCGCGGCTCCGCACCCGAGGGGGTGTAGACCAGGTGCCCGGCCGACGTGCGGGAGAAACGACCCCCGCGCCCCTGGGTCAGGAGCACCACGGCATCCACCGCCGCCAATCCCATGCCGCGCACGATCACGTCGGCGCCCGGTGCGAGACGCGAGAGGTCGGCGTCGGCGGTGAAGGAGGGCTCGAGATAGGTGAAGCCCGCCGCCGCGGCCGTCGCGATCACGTCGAGGGTGGTGTTCTCGGGCGCACGGCCGGTGTGACCGAGCGCGTAGACGACGAGGTCGGCGGGCAGCCGCGTGCCGTCCGAGAGGGCGACCTCCCACCCCTCGGCGGTGTCGTCGACCCACTCGGCGCTGCCCTGGTGCCACTGCACCTCGACGCCGGGCGGCGCGATCGCGACCGTGCGCCGCCAGAACCAGTCGAGGTAGGCGCTCTGCAGGCGCCGCGTGGGAAAACCGTCGCCGCGCAGCTCGCGCACCTCGTCGGCCAGGGCGGGGTCGTCGATCGAGACGTCGGGCAGGCGCCCGTCGCGCACGCGCTCGGCCCACTCGATGAGCGACGGCCCCGATCGCACCGGACCGGCGATCAGGCAGCTGTCGTCGGTGAACACCGTCACATCGCGCGCCATCGAGTTCAGCTTGAGCAGGGCCGACTGCTCGTGACGCCAGATGCGCCCGCCACCCGGGGGGAACGGGTCGATCAACGTGATGCGCAGCGGCGGGTGCGCGTCGCGGGTGCGCCGCGCGAGCAGGCGCTCCACGAGCATCACCGCCCGCGGGCCCGCCCCCACGATCACGACGTCGGTCATCGCGCGGCTGCCTCCTGCGCGACCGGAGGCAGGCCCAGCAGGTCGTGCAGCGTCGCGCCCTCGTCGTACGAGCGCCGGTACGAGCCGCGCTCCTGCAGCAGCGGCACGACTCTGTCGGCGAATTCGTCGAGGCCGTGCGGGGTCACGTGTCCGACCACGGTGAACCCGTCGGTGGCGCGTTCCTGCACGTAGCGGTCGATTTCGGATGCCACGTGCTCCGGCGTCCCGACGAAGGTGTGCTTCGCGGTCAGGCGGATGACGAGCTCCCGGATCGACAGCTTCTCTGCGGCGGCCTGCGCGCGCAGCTGGTCGACGCGGGCGCGGATCGCGGCGTGGCGTCCGGCGAAGCCCTGCGCGGTCTCGACTCCGGTGTCGGGCTCGACGTCGGGGAGAGGCCCGTCGGCGTCGTAGCCGCTGAAGTCCCGGTTCCAGATCTGTTCGAGGTAGGTGATCGCCGTCTGCGGCCGCACCTGGGCGAGGGCGATCTCGCGCGAGCGCTCGCGGGCCTCGGCCGCCGTGTCGCCGAGCACGAAGGTCGCGGCGGGCAAGATCTTCAGCGAGTCCTCGTCGCGGCCGTGCGCGGCCAGGCGGCCCTTGACGTCGCGGTAGAACTGCTGGGCGTCGGCGAACTCGGTGTGCAGCGAGAAGATCACGTCGGCGTGCTGCGTGGCGAAGTCGCGGCCGTCGGGGGAGTCTCCCGCCTGCACGATGACCGGTCGTCCCTGCGGCGACCGCGGCACGTCGAACACCGCGTCGACGTCGAACAGGCGGGATTCGTGGCGTACCCGCGCGATGGCGTCGTCGCGCAGGAACGCGCCCGTCTCGGCATCCGCCACGATGGCGTCGTCGCGCCACGACGACCAGAGGGCCTTCGACAGGGCCGCGAACTCCGCGGCCCGCACGTAGCGGTCGGCGTGGTCGAGATAGCCGCCGCGGCGGAAGTTCGCGCCGTGGAACGCGTCGGAGCTCGTCACGGCGTTCCACCCCGCGCGACCGTTCGAGAGCAGATCGAGGGTGCCGAGTTGACGCGCGAGCTCGTACGGCTCGTTGAAGGTGGTGTTGAGCGTGCCGACGAGGCCGATGTGCTCGGTGACCGCGGCCAGCGCCGTGAGGATCGCGAGGGTGTTCGGGCGTCCGGCGACGTCGAGGTCGTGCAGCTGTCCGCGGTGCTCGCGCAGGCGCAGCCCCTCGGCGAGGAAGAGGTAGTCGAAGAACCCGCGCTCGGCGGTGCGGGCGAAGTGCTCGAACGACGAGAAGTCGATCTGGCTGCCCGCGGTCGGGTCGGTCCACACGGTGGTGTTGTTCACGCCCGGGAAGTGGGCGGCGAGGTGGATCCGGCGACGGCTCATGCGCCGACCTCCTGTCGGGCGTAGCGGCTGGTGGGGCGGGGGAGTCCGAGCCGCTCGCGCAGGGTGGGCTCTCCGGTATCGGGGGCCAGGATGCCGGCATCCGCCGCCCGCGGTGCGACGAGGCGTGCGATGCGGTCGAGGTCGGTGGGCAGGCGCGCGGGGCGCAGGCGCACGCCGTCGACCCCGGCCTCGACGAGGGCGCCGATCTCGGCGACGACGTCGTCGGCATCGCCCACGACGACCCGGGCGTCGGTCGTCAGCGGGGCGCGCTCCTGCAGGCGGTCCCACACCGCCTGAGCCTCGGCGCGCGTTTCCTCGACGAGCACGAGCAGGTCGGCGAAGACGCGCAGGGGCTCTTCACGCTCGGGGGCGGTGAGTTCGTCGAGGATGCCGGCCACCGCCGCGGCATCCGTCGGCGTGATGAACACCAGGTCGGCATGCTCCGCGGCGAAACGGAAGGGAACGCTCTGGTGCGCCAGCGCGGTGATGAGGGGCTGCCCCTGCGGCGACCGCGGCACGATCGAGGCGCCCGTGATCGAGAAGAACTCGCCCGCGATCTCGACGTTGTGCACGCGCTCGCGGTCGAGGAACCTGCCCGTCTCGAGGTCGCGCACGATCGCGTCGTCTTCCCACGAGTCGGCCAGCCGGCGGATGGCCTCGGTCACCTCTCCCGCCTCGCGGAAGGCGGCGAGCAGCGCGGGGTCGTCTTCGACGCGACCGGATGCCGGGAGCCCGGTCGGTCCGTCGGCGCGGCGCCCGAAGTTCGCGCGCTCCTGCGCGGTGGAGCCGGCGACGATGCGCACGCCCCCGCGTCCCCGGCTGACGTGGTCGAGGGTCTGCAACCCCGTGGCCAGGTGGAACGGCTCGGGGTGGGTCGTCGTGACCGTCGGCACGAGACCGAGACGCCGCGTGTGCGGGGCCAGGAACGACGCCAGCAGCACCGCATCAAGGCGCCCGCGGACGCGGTCGCGGCGGGTCTCGGCATCCGCTTCGCTCGATCGTCCGCCCAGGCTCAGCGCGTCTTCGATCGTCGCGAACACGATGCCGGCGTCGTCGGCGGTGCGCGCGAGGTCACGCCAGTAGGCGGCGGAGGTGAGCTCGGTGGGTCGGGCCGTGGGCTCACGCCACGCGGCCGGGTGCCAGCCGGCGCCGTCCAGCGCGACGGCGAGGGGGATGCGGTGCGGCATCGGAGCTCCTTGGATCGGGGAGACGGTGGTCGAGGTCCCCACTGTCGCCCGGCGGCGCGGCGGCGCTCAAGGCCGGCCGTAACGCAACGCCTTGAAACGACGCGAGCGCCCGAGCGGGGGCGGACCGTAGCGCGGCGGCTCGTCGTGCGCACCTCGGCGCGGTCTTCGTGACGCCGTGCGACGCACCGTGACCGGCGATGACGGGCCGCTACGGCGCGTGTCCTCCGGGATGAGCCGGGCGGCTCGTCGTCCTACCTTCGGCGTCGTCCCCGTCTTCCCGGATGCCGCCGCATCCCGACCCGAGGAGGTCCGCTCATGAGTGCCACCCCCGTCATCGCCCCGACCACGGGCCTCGACGCCTTGCTCGACGATGTGCGAGCCGACGCGCCGCACATCGAGGTGCTCCGCCCCTCGGTCGAGACCGCCGCGTTCGCGTTCGACGCCGGCACCGCTCCGCGTCGGGCCTCCGCCGGTGACGGGCCGGCGGTCGCGTTTCCGGCGAGCCCCGCCGAGGTGCAGCAGCTCGTGCGGCTGGCCGCGCGCCACGGCGTGAGCATCGTGCCCCGCGGCGCCGGAACGGGCCTGTCGGGCGGCGCCACGGCATCCGCCGATCAGCTCGTCATCTCGACCGCCCGCCTCGATCGCATCGTCGAGGTGTCGCCCGCCGACGAGGTCGCCGTGGTCGAACCGGGCGTGCTCAACGCCGCGCTCAACGAACGCCTGGAGCCCCTCGGCCTGTTCTACGCCCCCGATCCCGCGAGTTGGCGCATCTCGACCATCGGCGGCAACATCGCCACGAACGCCGGTGGCCTGCGCTGCGCGAAGTACGGCGTGACGCGCGAGTCGGTGCTCGCCCTCGACGTCGTGCTGGCCGACGGCAGCCTCGTCTCGGTCGGCCACCGTTCGATCAAGGGCGTCACCGGCCTCGACCTGGTCTCGCTGTTCGTCGGATCGGAGGGTGTGCTGGGCATCGTCGTGGGGGCCACGGTGCGCATCCGTCCCCTGCCCGTCGCCCGTCGCACCGTCACCGCGTTCTTCTCCTCGACCGGGGCCGGGGCTGCGGCCATCGCGGCGATCACCGCGTCGCGGGTGCGCCCGAGTGTCATCGAGTTCCTCGACCAGCCCACGCTCGAGGGCATCGACGCCGCCCAGGGATCGGGCCTGCGCGATCGCGGAACTGCCCTGCTGCTCATCGAGCTCGACGGCTTCGGCATCGACGAGCAGACCGCCGAACTGACGGCGGCGCTGACGGCGGCGGGCGCGACCGTGCGGGTCGAGAACGACGCGGACGCCGAGACCCTGTGGGAACTGCGCCGCTCGGGCCGCCGCTTCGACGACGACCACTGGTTCGCCGGGGGAGACGTCGCGGTGCCGAAGTCGCGCATCGCGGAGATCTTCGCGGGATTCCCGGCGATCGCGGATCGGCACGGAGTGTCGGTGAGCGCGGTCGCGCACGCGGGCGACGGAAATCTGCACCCGGTCATCACCCTCCGCGTCCCGCCGGGGGCCGACCCCTCGCTGCCGCCCGCCGCCGTGCACGACGCCGCTGACGACGTGGTGCGCGCGGCCCTCGCCGTCGGCGGAACCGTCAGCGGCGAGCACGGCATCGGCACGGTCAAACGCGATCTCGCCGCGGAGGAGCTCGCCGTCCGCGTGCGCGAGGCGCAGCTCGCCCTCAAGAACGCTCTCGATCCCGCCGGCCTGTTCAACCCCGGCAAAGCCCTGTAACCCGAATCTCCACCGCACACACGAGGACACCCCATGACCACGCAGCCCCGCCCGTTCCGGCGCCTCATCGGCGTCGCCTCCGCCCTCACCGTCGGCGCCGTCCTGCTCAGCGGGTGCGGCGCGGGCTCGACCGACGCCCCCGCCGAGGGCTCCGCCCCGCGCACCGGCGGCGATCTGGTGTTCCTCATCGACTCGCTCGGTGCCACCTGGATCCCCAACAACAGCTCCATCTCGAGCTATCAGGGACAGATCTGGGGCAACCTCACCGACAAGCTCGTCTACGTCGACGCCGAGGGCAACCTCAGCCCGTGGATCGCGCAGAGCTGGGACGAGAACGCCGACAAGACGCAGTTCACGCTGCACCTGAAAGAGGGGGTCACGTTCTCGGACGGCACTCCGCTCGACGCCGCCGCGGTCGTGGCCAACATCGACCTGTGGGCGAAGGGGCGTCCCGACGAGGGCATCAACCGCATCGGCCTCTTCCCCTCGGCGAACTACGTGGGCGCCGAGGCGGTGGATGCCACGACGGTCACGGTGTCGTTCTCGGCACCGACGCTGAGCTTCATCCCCACGCTGGCGTACCACGGCTCGATCCTGCTGTCGCCGGCGAGCCTCGCCCTGCCCGCCGACCAGCAGGCCGACCTCACGAAGGACATCGGCAGCGGTCCCTTCGTCGTCGAGAAGGTCGCCGAGGGCGACAGCGTCGTGCTGAAGAAGCGTGACGACTACGACTGGGGCCCCGAAGCGGTCGGCCACGACGGTGCCGCGTACCTCGACACCATCACCTACAAGCAGGTCGCCGAACCGACGCTGCGCACCGCCTCGGTCGAGTCGGGTCAGGCCCAGGTCGCCTACAACGCCAGCCCCCAAGATCTCGAGGCGCTCAAGGGCGAGGGGCTCACCGTCGAAACGCCCCGCTACCTCGGCTTCGTCAACGGCTATGCGCTGAACACCTCGGTCGCGCCCTTCGACGACGTCAATGTGCGTCAGGCGGTGCAGCACGGCATCGACCGCGATCAGATCCTCTCGACCGTGTACACGCCCGACTGGCACGCGGCCGAGTCGTTCTTCCAGAGCACGGTGCCCGAGGCGACCGACCACGCCGACGCGTTCGCATACGACCCCGACGAGGCCGCACGGCTGCTCGACGAGGCGGGCTGGACGAAGGGTGCCGACGGGGTGCGCGAGAAGAACGGCCAGAAGCTGTCGTTCACGCTCTATCCCAACCCCTACCTGCAGGCCTCGCAATCGGTCGACGAGCTCGTCGACCAGCAGCTCACGAGCCTCGGCTTCGAGGTGAACCTCGAGAGCTACGACGTGCCCACCTACGGGCAGAAGGTCATCGGCAACGCGGCCGTGCCCGCCACCGAGATCACGCGCAGCTTCGTCGACGTCGGAACCGTCGCGGGTGTGCTGACCGCGCAGAAGAAGGGCGACGAGGACTGGTTCAAGGTCGGAACCTCGGATGCCACGCTGAACGACCTCGCGAATGCTCTCGCGACCGCCACCGACCGCGACGCGCGCGCGAAGGTCGCCGACGAGCTGCAGGGCTACGTGCTCGATCAGGGCTACTTCGTTCCCCTGACCCAGATCGTGCAGCGCGTGTACGTGCAGTCGCCGGAGCTGACCGGCGTCACCTACAACGGCCTCGCCTACGCGTACTACCTCGACGCCTCGCTGAACGACTGATCGCGATTCCACCCCGAGAGGAGGAGCGCATGCTGCGCACCTACGGCCCTTTCGCCCTGCGGCGCACCGGGCAGGCGATCATCGTCGTGCTCCTGGCCTACTTGTTCACGTTCGCGGTGATCAGCGTGCTGCCGGGCGACCCGATCACCACGACGCTGCGCAACCCCGACAACGGCTTCACCGAAGACGACATCGCCCGCATCGTCGCCTTCTACGGCCTCGACCAGCCGTGGTGGGTGCAGCTCGGCTCGTCGCTCGGGCGCTTCGTGGTCGGCGACCTCGGCGTCTCGCTGCGCTCGAACCTGCCCGTCGCCACACTCGTGCTCGATGCGCTCGGGTCGACCCTCGCGCTCGCCGCGGCGGCCCTCGCCGTGGCCGTGGTGCTGGCTGTGGCGATCGCGTACGGCACGCAGTTCGTCCCCGCGCGCTTCGGACAGGGCGTGCTGCGTTCGCTGCCGTCGCTGTTCCTCTCGGTGCCGAACTTCGTCATCGGTCTGCTGCTCATCCACGTCTTCGCGTTCGGGCTCGGGCTGTTCAGCATGATCGACACCGAGACGCCGTGGGGCACCTTCTTCGCGGCGGTGGCCCTCGGCATCCCGGTGTCGGCACAGCTGGCCGAGGTGCTCATCTCGTCGCTCGATCACGAGTCGCGGCAGGAGTACGTCGCCGTCGCCCGCTCGCGCGGTCTGCGCTCGGGTGCGCTGTTCCTGCGCCACCTCGCCAAGCCCTCTGCGCTGCCGAGTGTCACGGTGCTCGCCCTCATCGTGGGCGAGTTGCTCGGCGGCGCGCTCATCACCGAGGCGATCTTCGGACGCGTCGGCGTCGGCACGCTCGTGCAGTCGGCCGTGGCCGGTCAAGACCTCCCGGTGCTGCAGGCGGTCGTGTCCTTGGCCGCGGTGGTCTTCGTGGTGGTCAACCTGATCGCCGACCTCGCGTATCCGCTGCTCGACCCGCGCGTCTCGATCGCCTCGCGCGGTCGCACGCGAGCCACTCCTCCCGTGGGCCCGGCGTCCCCGCTGCGCGAGGAGGTGAGCGTCGTATGAGCGCCGCCCCCGCCCTCGCCCCGAGCGCGACGGTCGCCCGGGTGCGCGGCATCCGGTTCGCCCTGCCCCTCGACGTGATCGCCTCGTTCGTCGTCGTCGCGGTGGTGCTCGCGTGGTCGCTCGCGCCGACGCTCTTCACGAGCCAGAACCCCGCGCAGGGCGTGCCCGCCGACAAGCTCCAGGCGCCGAGCGCCGCGCACCTGCTCGGCACCGACCACCTCGGCCGCGACCTGTTCGCGCGGATCGTCTTCGGCGCACAGCCCTCGGTGACCAGCGCGCTCGTCGCGGTCACGATCGGGGTGGTCGTGGGCGGGCTGATCGGGCTTCTCGCCGGCTTCCTCGGCTCGTGGACCGACGTCGTGCTCGCGCGTTTCGTCGACGTGCTCCTGGCGATCCCCGCATTCCTGCTCGCGGTGGTCATCGTCAGCTCGCTCGGTTTCCAGACCATCAACGCCGCGATCGCCACCGGCGTCTCGGCGGTGGCGGTCTTCGCCCGCGTCATGCGCGCCGAGGTGCTCCGGGTGCGCTCGTCGGTGTTCGTCGAGGCCGCGCGGCTGCAGGGCGGGTCGAGCCTGCACGTGCTGTTCCGCCACGTGCTGCCCAACGCGTCGCGTTCGCTCGTGCCGCTCGCGGTACTGCAGTTCGGACTGTCGATCCTCGTGATCGCGGGACTCGCCTTCCTCGGCTACGGCGATCCGCCCCCGGCATCCGACTGGGGACTGCTGATCTCGGCGGGCAAGGACTACCCGCGTGCGCCGTGGCTCGTCGTCTGGCCGGCGGTGGTCACGGTGGCGACGGTGCTCTCGATCAACCGCATCAGCCGCTTCCTCCGGAGGACGTCATGACCCTCTCGCTTCCCGTCCGTCCCGACCTGGTCACGCGGACCGCGCTCCTGCGCGTCGAGGATCTCTCGGTCGCCTACGGGCGCACCCCCGTGGTGCACGACGTGTCGTTCTCGATCCCGCGCGGCGGCAGCCTCGCCCTGATCGGCGAATCGGGTTCGGGCAAGTCGACGATCGCCCGCTCGGTGCTGCGCCTGCTGCCGCGGGCCACGGGCCGCGCGCACGGGCGCGTCGAGCTCGACGGCACCGACGTGCTGGGGCTCTCGGAGCGCGCCTTCCGCCCCCTGCGCGGACGACGAATCGGTTTCGTGCCGCAGGATCCGGCGCACGCCCTCAACCCCGTGCGCACGATCGGGTCGCAGGCGCACGAGGCGGCCGCCCTCGCCGGAGTCGCCGACGAGCGCGCGGCGATCCTCGAGGCGTTCGACCGCGTCGGCCTGCCCGACCCCCGCCGGGTCTACGACTCGTACCCGCACCAGCTGTCGGGCGGCATGCTGCAACGCGTGCTCATCGCGCTCGCGGTGCTGCCCGGGCCGCAGCTGCTCGTGGCCGACGAGCCCACCAGCGCGCTCGACGTGACGATCCAGAAGCGCATCCTCGACCTGCTCGGCGAGCTGCGCGACGACCTCGGCATCGGACTCCTCCTCATCACGCACGACCTGGCGATCGCCGCCGAACGCACAGACGAGATCGTCGTGCTCAAAGACGGCCGCATCCAAGAGGCCGGTGCCACGCGCGCGGTGTTCGCCGCCCCGGCATCCGCGTACACGAGGCAGCTGCAGGCCGACGCCCCCGCGCTCAATCCCGACCGGTACCGGCGCGACCTCGACGACCGCGGGGTCGACGCGTGGACGACCGACACCGCTTCGACCCGCATCGAGGTGCGCGAGGTGTCGAAGAGCTTCGTCGTCGACGGTGCCGCGCGCCCGGCGGTGTCGGGGGTGTCGTTCCGCGTGCCGCCCGGAACCACGCACGCGCTCGTCGGAGAATCCGGCTCGGGCAAGACGACCACCGTGCGGTTGCTGCTCGGGCTCGACACCCCCGATGCCGGCGAGATCCGCGTCGACGGCGAGCCGGTCATCGGACGCACGCCGGCCCAGCTGCGCGGCATCCGTCGCCACCTGCAGCTCGTGTACCAGAACCCCTTCACCTCGCTCGATCCCACGTGGAGCGTCGGGCGCATCGTGCGCGAGCCGCTCGACCGCTATCGGGTCGGCACGCGTGCCGAGCGGGTGACCGCGGTCGCCGAGGCACTGGATGCCGTGGGCCTGTCGACCCATCTCGCCCGGCGTCGCCCCGATGCCCTGTCGGGCGGTCAGCGCCAGCGCGTCGCGATCGCCCGGGCCCTCGTGCTCGAGCCCGACGTCATCGTGCTCGACGAGCCGACCAGTGCCCTCGACGTGACGGTGCAGGCCGGGGTGTTCGACGTGTTGCGCCGCCTGCAGCGCGAGCGGGGGCTCACTTACCTGTTCGTCTCGCACGACCTCGCCCTCGTCCGCCAGATCGCCGACACCGTCTCGGTGCTGAAGGACGGCCGGGTCGTCGAGGCCGGCCGCGTGGCCGACGTGCTCTCGCACCCGCGCGAGGCGTATACCCGCGCCCTCATCGACGCCATCCCGTTCCGCGACCCCCGGAGTTCCCGATGACCCTTCTCTCCCCGTCGTCCCGTCCCACCCTCGTGCAGGCCTTCACCGCGCCGAAGGGTTTCGGCGACCAGACGCTGCGCGATCGTCGCCCCGATGCGATCGAGCTTCTCGGCGGCATCCCGGATGCCACGGTGCTGCCCACCGCGGAGCTCGCCGAGGCGACGGCCCGCGTGCTCTCGCGCCCCGGTGCCGCGTCGCTGCAGTACTCCCGCACCGAGGGGATCCCGGCGCTGCGCGAATGGATCGCCGCGCGCGAGGGCGTCGCGGTGGACCGCGTGCTCATCACCAACGGCGGCTTCCACGGCTTGGCGCTCGCCGTGCAGACGGTGCTCGAGCGCGGCGATCTCGTCGCGGTCGACAACCCCGTGTTCCCGCTGTTCCTGCGCGGGCTCGAGCTGGCCGACGCGCGGGTGCTCCCCATCCGCGTCGGCTCGGCGGGGCTCGACATCGACGAGCTCGAGCAGCGACTGCGCGAGGGAGCCCGACCCGCCGCGGTGTACACCGTGCCCGAGTTCCACAACCCCTCGCAGTCTTCGCTGCCCACGGCGAAGCGTCGCGAGCTCGTCGCGCTCGCCGAGCGCTACGGCTTCACGGTGTTCGCCGACGACCCTTACCGCGAGTTGCGGTTCCACGGCGAGGCGGAGTCGGTCGCGCCGTTCCACGACTCCGACCACGTCATCCACGTGAACACCTTCACCAAGACCCTCGGGCCCGGCCTGCGGCTCGGGTGGGTCGTGCTGCCGGAGCGATTGATCCAGGATGCCGTCGCCCTCCGCAGCCGCCAGGACTCGCACTCGTCGACGTTCGTGCAGGGCGTGGTCGCCGAGTTGCTGACCACCGACGAGTCGCTGTTCGACCGCGTGCTCGGCCGGGCCCGTGACCTGTACCGCTCGCGCGCGCACACTCTGGCGGCTGAGCTCTCGGCATCCGGCTTCTTCGACGTCGCCGTGCCGGACGGTGGACTCTTCTTGTGGCCGCGCCTGACCGATGACCACATCGACGCCGACCGGCTCGCCGCCGACGCGAGCACCGAGGGCGTGGAGTACCAGCGCGGGTCGTTCTTCGCCTCGGGCCCGGGCGCCGATGCCGACCGCCACCTGCGCCTCGCCTATGGCGACACGTCGGAGGAGCTGCTGCGCGAAGCGGCGGCGCGGCTTTCGCGGGCGGCGGCGCGGCAGCGCTGAGCGCGCGCGGCATCCGTCCACCCGCCGGTGGTCCCTCAGGGTGCGGTCGGTGCCCACCCCAGCAGCGGCCCGAGTCGCCCGGCGATGTCTTCGAGGATCTGCACGTAGTCGTCGGGCGCGAGGGCGAACGGCAGGGCGAAGGCCACCTCGTCGACCTCGGGGAACGCGCGCGACGACAGCAGTCGCTCGGCGATCTGCTCCGAGGTGCCGACGAGGTCTTCGGCGAACAGCATGCCGCGCGGGCCCTGGGGGACTCCGACGCGCCCACGCCGCGAGTCGGCATACGCCTCGTAGCGGCGACGCTGCTCGGGCGTGGCCGAGTCGGTGGGCACCACGACGAGCCCCTGCGAGACGCGGGCGGCTTCGCCGTCGCGATGCGCGTCGCGGTAGCGGCGGATCTGCGCGTACTGCTCGGCGTCGAAGTCGGTCGACTCGACCGCCTGGATCACGCTGCTGGTGAGCAGGTGGAAGCCGTTCTCGGCCGCCCACGTCGTCGAGCCGGGACTGCCCGCGCCGTACCAGAGCCGATCGGCCAAGCCCGCGGCGTGCGGCTCGACCCGCTCGGAGTACTCCTCGATCCCCTCGGTCCCCGCGAACGGACTGGCCTGCTCGCCGGCGAGGAAGCGGCGCAGCCGCACCAGACGCTCGTAGCCGAAGTCCTCGCGGTCGGCGGTGTCGGGGTACAGCGCTGGCGCGACTTCGTCGAGGCGCCGCGGCGGCCCGACCGAGAACCCGGGCTCGAGACGCCCGCCCGACAGCACGTCGACGGTCGCGAGGTCTTCGGCCAGGCGCAGCGGATTCTCCCACCCGAGCGGGATCACCGCCGTGCCCAGGCGGATGCGACTCGTGCGCTGTGTGGCGGCCGCGAGCACCGCGACGGGAGACGAGATGCCGTACTGCAGATGCCGGTCGCGCAGCCAGGCGCTGTCGAAGCCGAGGCTCTCGCCGCGTTCGATGATCGACAGCGTCGTCTCGTGTCCCGCGCGCGGGTCGTCGCGATCGAACAGGCCGATGGTGAGGAAGCCGAGGGAGCGCAGCGGGCGGGTCATCTGGTCACGCTAACCGGGCGCGCGGCCTGGATCGCAGAAGTCGGTCATTCGCCGTCACGGGGTCGCTCAGGAGGGTATGGACCCCGCGGGAATTCCGTATTACGTTTTTCCCATGGCAAGCGAGGAGTCGATCAACGGGGTCCCCGTCTCGGACGAACAGATCGGCGCCTGGGCAGATGAGGCTGAAGCGGGTTTCGACGTCGAAGTGCTCAAGCGCCGCGGGCGAGGTCGCCCGGGACGCGGCGCCGAACCGTCGCAGATCATCGCGCTGCGGCTGACCGCGGAAGAACTGGCCGCGCTCGACGCGCAAGCCGCGCGAGCGCACCAGTCTCGTTCCGAGCTGATCCGTGCTGCGATCGCCGCGTACGCTGCGTGACGATCCACGACTCAGCGCGCAAGCACGGACTTTCGCCTCAGGACATCATTCAGGCCGCCACGTGGCCGCTGTGGGTGGAGGATCTCGACGACGACTCGCCCGCCCGGCAGCTCCGTCTCGGTTTCGACCGGGAGGGCCGATTGATCGAAACCGTCGTGCTCACCTTCGACAGCGGGAACGAGCTCGTCATCCATGCGATGAACGCACGACCGCAGATGCTCGACCTTCTTCCGTGACTCGCGCCGTCACGCGGGTGTCCGCACCGCCGCGAAGCGATTGCGACGCCGCAGCGCGAAGCCCAGCTTCTCGTACGCCGCGATGGCGTTGACGTTCGCCGCGGCGGCGTGCAGCAGAGCCCGGTCGCCGCGCTGCTGGATGTGGAACGCGACGTCGAGCA
>Ga0308157_10006675_pt1 | contig 13725 bp, 15 predicted proteins | sample PhyBR1_FD_201035 | JGI IMG/M metagenome (GOLD analysis project Ga0308157, IMG submission 201035) | Phyllosphere microbial communities from UC Gill Tract Community Farm, Albany, California, United States - DLSLB.R1 | ecosystem: Host-associated > Plants > Phyllosphere > Unclassified | place: USA...
CTACAATGAGCCAAAACAGTCTGTTCATCCTCATATACAAAATCAGCAAGACCAATATAGAAAACGGTATGTCCTCTTTCTATCGCTTTTAAGGCTAACATAGTGGTCGTGAATTTTTCTTCTTCCTTATGTGACTGGTTGATTAGTATTGCGATTTTCATATATTTTTTATTGGAGCGTTTTTATTCAATTAACTTAAAAATATTACCTTTTTTCTTCACTGTTTTCCATTCTTCAATATAATCAGGAAATAGATATCGTGGAGTAATAGCAGGAGGAATGAGAACCTCTCTTTGCAGTAGATCTTTGATAATCGGTAGATAGTCTTTTCGGATTTTACCCATCATTAAAAGATGCACATTGTGGCCATCTTTTAAATAGGTTAGTAGCTCCATAATACCTTTCAAATATAATGCATCTTTGGTAAGTCCTCCTCCACGATATACCCGCATCACAATCTGAAAGGATGTTTCAGGCTGAAAGGAATATTGGTCTACCAATAGAGAAAAAGTATCTGTAAAATCATTACCTAACAACATGTTCTGAACCGCGATTACTCTGGCAGCAATAATTCGGAGTCTATCATTATTTAGACCTCCAACGATATATTCAGCAAGGACTGCTAATCCTTCTTGTAATTCTTCATATCCAGGTACGCCTAAGCTGAATAGGTTTAAAGGTTGCTGTCTTCCATTAAAATAAGTAACAACATGTGTTCCTATTTCATGCTGAATCAAAGCCTTTGCTCTTGATCTGGTTAATTTATATTCTTTACTTATGTTGAGTGCCCCACGGTTTACCATAACCCCGGAGATATCTTCCCGGACTCGGATGGGACAATTGAATTCAACATCTTGATTTTGGAGAAACTTCACTTCTTCACGCGCCATTTTAGCAAATTCGTTGGCATCAAGGTATTCATCAGACTTTTTAACCGGTTCTTCAGGTTCTGTCATCATCAAAATGGCTAAAGCAGAATTATAGAGTTTCTCGGATACATTGCCAAAGACTTGCAAACTCCCATGTAAAAAGTCCTCTTTTCCTCTGTCTGCTATCATTGTAACCATAGAGTCCAATTCGGTTCGTTTGTCCCTAAAAATATAAGCCATTGTCGGGTCATAGATATCCTCAATTCGAAGATTGTAGAGCCTTCTCTTGACAAGATCAGGGTCAACGTGCATGGGTCTGTATAGAAACTTTGGAGTTTTCCAATATTTGTCTTTTTTAAATTGTAACCAGGCTTCGTGTGCATTTAAAGGAGTAACCATCAACAGGAAGTCAAATTTTTTGCTTTCCTGAGCTAATGAATTATCAATATCGATCATTAACGGGGTGAGTTCCTGATGGAAATTAAGTTTTTGAGCCGTGGCATTTAAGTGTGTGTATACTCTTAAAAACTCGAAAAATAATCGTGAAAGGCTTTTCGCGAGTGTCTCGCGATATAGACGCATTAAGATCGGAAGTACTAATTCGTTATTATCAATATAATTCTTTTTGATGGAAATCCCCATCAAAAGGATCTGCTTATTTTGTAATTCTTTTTTACTAAATAAAGAAGAAATACCAGGGGGTTGAGGGATGTTCAGATCCTTGGCAAGTGAAACAGTAATTTCTGGAGCTTCTTTTTTGATATTTTTTTGAAAATATTCGGCGAGGGGAAGAATATCTTTTTGCCCAACATGAATTAACATATCCTCTTTCTGAGGTTTTTCTGCGGTCCAGACTTCTACTAATAAACAGGCACCAAATTCCTCGGCCAATTTGTGTGCAATAGGATGAATCCATTCTACTAAATTAAAATCAAGTGATTTACAAACGATGCTGGCATTTTCAGTTTTGGCTAAATCAACCAACATTTTATCCCGTTGTTCGGTATTAGGAACTCGGTAAATAAAAATATAGGGTACAATTTTGTTGAAAATAAATTTACCAACGTTGGGGATTTGGTAATGGATAGGATTTCGCTTGTTTATAGCGTTTAAGATTCGTATTAAGGGCTTATTTTTATCGGTCGTCATAATTGAAATACTGCTTTAAAATCTTTACTGAATTCATAAGAAGCTGTTTACATGAAATAATCCGATTAATATCAGGAGTTCCGGTCCATTCATCCATAAAATCCTTCCTGAATTCAAAAGAAATTACACAGCCATATTCTCCATATTTCATATTTATCCGTTGGGACAAATAACCTCCCTTAAATTTAACATTTTCTCGAATATCTGGAGCCTCATTGTAAATTTTCTCTTTGCTGATGAATGTTTTTAATTTTTTAATTAATGGGGTCCATTTACTATTTATATAAGCCGTTCCAAGATTAATTTGTGGATTATGTTCCTGATCAATTTCTTCTTCAGGACTATTTCTTTTTGAATTATAGCTATGGATATCGTAGATAATAAAATAACCAAATTTGTCTATACTGCTTTGAATAAGATCTTCTATTTCCTGATATATATTTGTATGGTCCAGATAAAGTTCGGTAATAATATGTTGAGGAAGTTCTTTTTTCCAGACTTGCAGCCCCCATGCTTGTTCTGGTGTAAGATAAACAGCATCTTCAACAGGTCTATTGAGATCCAGCTGGAATCTGGAGGAACCAACGATAAACTGGCTGATAGGAAGCTCAGCCATTAAAGCAGTATAAGGATCTTCTTCACGTAGTCTTTCTTTCTCATTCAGGTTCAGATAAGGCTCAATCTGAACATCAATTTGTTGGCCATCATGAATAGCAAATGACCAAAACGGACAGTTTATATCTTTTATAAAATATTTTGTGAACTTTGACATAAATTAGTTTTCCTAACCTATGAACAATATTTTAATTGATTAGTTTGGAGAATTAATATTCTTAATCTTATTTTAATGCATAATTATATAACCGTTATGATTTATTTGAAAAGAGTTACTTGTTATTTTTTCTTATCCCTTTTGTTACTTACAAATGCTTTTTCTCAAGAGAAAAATTGGAAAGAAACTTCTATCGCAAATCGGGAAGAGCGCTTGAAATGGTGGACGCATGATCGCTTTGGAATGTTTATTCATTGGGGATTATATGCTTTGCCTGCAAGGCATGAGTGGGTTCAGGAAAGAGAACAAATAGATCATGATACCTATAAAAATAAATACTTTAATTTATTCGACCCCGATTTATACAATCCTGAGGAATGGGCAAGACTGGCCAAAGAAGCAGGTATGAAGTATGTTGTGCTCACCGCAAAACACCATGAAGGTTTCTGCTTGTGGGATACTAAAACTTCTGACTTTAATGCCGCCAAAACCCCCTACGGAAAGGACTTAATTAAACCTTTTGTTGAAGCTTGTAGAAAAAATGATTTGAAAGTAGGATTTTATTTTTCAGTTATTGATTGGTATCATCCTGACTTTACTATTGATGAAAACCATCCTCTAAGAAATAATAAAGAAGCCAGGGCAAAGAATTCTAATAAAAACATGGATACTTTCCGTAAGTATTTGAAAGATCAACTAAGAGAGTTATTATCTAATTATGGAACAATAGACTTATTATTTTGGGATTTTTCTTACCCCGGAGAAGATGGAAAAAGTAATAAAGATTGGGACTCCGAAGGATTGATTAAAATAGCGAGAGAGTTACAACCTAACATCATTATGAATGACCGGTTAGATATGTATGATCAACCATGGGGTTGGGATTATAAAACACCGGAACAATTTATGCCAAATAAATGGCCGGAATATAATGGGAAACGGGTTCCTTGGGAAACTTGCCAAACTTTTTCAGGTTCTTGGGGATATAACCGGGATGAAAATACATGGAAGTCCGATAACCAATTAATTACGATGCTTATTGAAGTTGTGAGTAAAGGTGGAAATCTATTATTAAATGTAGGTCCGACTGCAAGAGGGAGTTTTGATCAACGTGCGAAAGATCGATTAGAGGCTATAGGGGAGTGGATGGCATTAAATAATCAATCTATTTATGGTTGTACAGAAGCACCTGATGAATTTAAAAAACCAGAGAATTGTCTTTTAACATATAATCCACAAAGTAAAAAACTATATGTTCATCTGTTACAATATCCATTTCAAACATTGTATTTGCCTGACTTTAAAGGAAAGGTTAAATATGCTCAATTTTTACATGATCATTCTGAAATTAAATTTACCTCAAGATCTACGGCAAAAGAAGGTGGGCATATGACAATCACAGCTGGAGAAAACGACCTTATTATGCAATTACCGGTAATTAAGCCCAATGTTGAAATACCTGTAATTGAATTAATTTTGAACTAAAAGAGTCGAATTTTGAGTAACAATATCATATTAAACATACTATAGCGGATTTAAATAACGTTCTGATGATATAACCAGTTAGAAAGGAGGTCATTATGAACCTAATTCAACGCATTGAACATTGGGGAGATAGCCATCATCCAAGATGGATAGATTTTATTCGTATTGTACTTGGTGTAATCATCTTTGCAAAGGGAATAAGCTTTATCATGGATAGGGACTCAGTTGCTACCTTAATTGAAAAAACACATTTTCAATTATCCATTTGGAGTGCTGTTCATTATGTAGTATTTGCTCACCTAGTAGGCGGGATATTTATTGCATTAGGACTATGTACTCGATTAGCAGCAGCTCTGCAAATACCAATTTTAGTAGGAGCGGTATTCTTTGTTAACATTACTAATGGGTTTAGTTTTCTGAATTCAGAGTTTTGGTTATCCCTTTTAGTGCTTTTGTTGTTGGTTTATTTCTTTATTGTAGGATCTGGCCCTATGTCACTTGATAAAGAAATGAATAAACCAGGTTACAAAAGAAAAATTTAGTAATTATCTTACTATTAAGTAAGAATTTTCATGTATTATTTGGAAAGGCCTTGCACGCAAGGCCTTTATTATTTTTAAGATTGAAAGGTTAATAATTAACGGATAATCCAACACCAAATCCCATATCTGAATCATAATGCGTTCTCACTCCTAAATTTTTTGTCAGGATATATCGTAAATCACCCATATATTCCAGATCTGAATTAACCATAAATCCAGCCCTTAATCTTTTTGAAATCGGAATGTCTTCGCGCATCAATTGTAATCTTACATTTCCATCGTGATAAACTTCAGTTTGGAATCTTATTAACATGGGAAGCATATAGGCAAATCCAGCTGAAAATAGGGCTCTTTCATTCTTACTATTCTTTTGTCCAAAAATATTCTTTTCGGAATCATGTTTGTCCATTTTTCTATATCGATAGTCAAATCCTATAAAAGGCATAAACCATTGCATCTTGCCAATATATCGACCCAAATGGGTTTCCACCTCATACCCATGCATATCGTGATAACCCAGCCGCCACTCACTCGTTAAGCTATATCTTGCATTATGGACCATTAATTCCCCATCATTGCCATTTGTAGCAAAATCATTCTGAATCATAAAATGTTTCATATTACTTTCTTTTTGCAGTTCACGGTAAGCCCATTTTTTATCGGGAAGATATGGATTTGATGCTTGATTATCGGTGCTAAAAACCCGGTTCATTCCAGCCATCATATGGTAAAGAATATGGCAATGAAAGAACCAATCTCCTTCTGCATTTGATAAAAACTCAATAGTATCTGTTTCCATGGGCATGATATCCAGTACATTTTTCAGTGGGGCATATTCTCCTTCTCCATTGATAACCCTAAAGTCATGCCCATGAAGGTGCATTGGATGCCGCATCATGGAATTATTGTATAATATAATGCGAAGTACTTCACCCTCCTTAATTAAAATTTTGTCTGTTTCGGCAAGAACCTTATTGTCCATGCTCCAAACATATCGATTCATGTTTCCCGTTAATTCAAACTTCATCTCACGGACTTTCGTATTCTCTGGAAAAGATGTTTTTGTGGGTGAGCGAAGCATACCATAATTTAACGTAATAATATCTGAAGAAGGAGAGGAGTGATCCATTTGGGAATGGTCCATTTCAGTATGATCCTTTTCGCTTTGATGAGAAGCATTCGAATGCTGATGTTCATTTGTTGATTGGTCTTGAATCTCAGGATACATGACCGTATTCATATCCATTTTCTGAAGACTCATTTTCATTCCCATATCATCGAGATCACCATTCATCTTCATCATATCATTCATCATCTTCATGCCCTCAAAATATTTTAACTTGGGTAAAGGCTTCACAAGTTGTTTGATTCCTTTGCCTAAATACATAGAGACCTGATTGGACCTGTCTTCAGGAGTTGCCATGAATTCATATGCAAAACCTTCTTCCGGGATAGTAACGATGATATCGTATGTTTCTGATACGCCAACGATTAAACGATCAACCTCTACCGGTTCAACATCATTTCCATCATTGGCAACAACTGTGATTTTTCCGCCTGCATAAGTTAACCAAAAATAAGAGGATGCGCCTGCATTAATAACCCTAAGTCGGATTTTGTCTCCTGCTTTAAACTGATCATAATTTTGTTCAGAAGTGCCGTTTATTAAGAATCGGTCATAATAGACATCGGAGACGTCCATGGCCAACATGCGTTTCCATTCATTTGTCAGTTTTGTTTTAAAATGTCCTTCCCTTATGGATTCTGAATAGCTTTGGGTCGCATTTTTTTTAATAGCGAACCAATCGTTAGCATTATGAAGCATTCGATGAACATTATCAGGATTAAGATTTGTCCATTCACTCAATACAATCGGAATACTTGGCAAATCATCTATACCTTTTCTAAAGGTTGGATCATCTTCTCTCTTTTTTAAAATCATAGCCCCATACATACCTATTTGCTCCTGCATTCCTGAATGGCTATGATACCAATGTGTGCCATCTTGAATAATCGGAAACTTATAAATAAATGTGCTATTTCCGGGGATTGGCATTTGTGTTAGAAAAGGAACACCGTCTTCTTTATTGGGTAAATAAACTCCATGCCAATGCAAGGAAGTACCCTCTTTCATTAAGTTATGAACATGAATTTCAGCCGTATCACCTTGGGTAAAGGTGAGTGTGGGCATGGGAATCATTCCATTCACAGCTATGGCACGTCGTTCCTTATCAGCAAAATTTACCGTGCTGTCATTGACATATAGGTCATAACGGATTAACTCCTGTGAAAATAAACAAGAAGCTTGTGAAAGTCCCAAAATCAGAAAGACTAATTTGATTAGATTTTTCATTTTTTCCATCTTATGAAATAAGAATTTAGAGCGATGAGTGTTTTTAGATTTTCTCCTTAACTTCGCCACAGCTCATCATCTTATTTCCATAATAGGGATTTTTGACGGCATTTTCCCGACTTAACCAATAAGCTCCTTGATTATCATTTGCCATAGGACAAAATACCCAATAAAGTTCTATTTCAGTATTAGCCACCTTCCCTAAATCATACATCTGATTTGAAAGATTCATGAAATGAGCTCGTTGGTTTTCGAGTTGATCCTCTTGTACTATTTGATTTGCTATTTTCTCCAGACTACCTTTTACTTTCATCCACGTAGTATGTTCCGCTTCTTCTAAACTGTTCATATCTACTTTTTGAATGGTAGTACTTAATTGGCTAGCTGAAGCACTTGCTTTTTTAGCGTTACTTTGAACCAAGGCATCTTTTAAATCAATGTAAGCGTTAAATACGGGGTCAAAATCTTTTGCTTCTTTATTTATATGTTGTTTATCTTGAGTTCTACTATGATCCATTTTTTCATGATCAACATGTGTGCTTTTTGCATCGCCAGAGATACGGTGATCTCTATCATATTTACAGCATTCATGCAAATTTTCATATACGTCATCAGGAGCACGGAATTCCTGATTATCATAACCAGCTTGGGCAATTTTTTTTAGAATAGCTTCCTTACTGGTCTTTGTAGTATCAAATGTTATTTCTGCTTGTTTACTGTCAATATCCCAATTAACCATAGAAATTTTCCCTTCTGTGCCACTTTTATCAATTGTTTTTTTGCACATCCCACAATTTCCATTTATAGCTACTGTTATAGATTTGGAATTTTTAACCTGTGAAATAGCATTATTGAAACTTAAGCTTAGGGTAAGCCCTAAGAGTATTATACATAACTTTTTCATTTTAATGATTTTTATACGCGAAAAAATAGTCATAGCATGAGTTGCTATGAATTAATAAATTCTCCCAATACAAAGGAGGAAATGATTAAGCTATTTTTGGAGGTATAAAAATTGAAGAGTGTCCTGTTGATTCGTGAAATACTAACATTGAAGTTAATTCCTCTTTGGATAGAGGGGTGATAATGTTAAATTCAAAATAGAGAAAGGCATATAAACAACTATGACTTACCATAAGGGAGCAACAACAACCATCTTGGTCTGAACAGGTATGAGCCTTTTCTTTATCTTTCTGATGATGTTTGTCTTTAGGCTTACAGCAGTCATGTGCTCTCTCTTTTTTCTGATGAATGGCTTCACAATGTGTTTTTTCCGTGGTTCCCTCTTGATGTTCCGTGCAGGCAAAATTTTGCTTAGGAAAAAGAAGGGTAACCATGCTGAAAAAAAATATGTAAATCCATTTCTTCATGATATAGTAACGATAAAATTAGGGAAAAAGTTTCGTAAAAGTGAATTATATTTATGACTTTTTCAATTCAATAAATAATTCTGAACCCTGCCTTGGGCGGATACTATTATAACAAAGCTCCATTTTTTTTATGTTGTAGAGAAGACCAAATAAGGAGATGTATTCTTCCTTTGTTCCGCCAAAAGGAGGGCCTTCGGTTGTAAATTTCTTTCCAAAAAGTACACCGACTAAACTCCCTTCTTCTGTTAATAATGAATGAGTTTTATTTACATATTGGGCACGTAATTTCGGATCCAATGCACAAAAAAAAGTCTGTTCTATAATTAAATCATAAACTCCTGAATGTTCGAAGAAATCCCCTAAAATAATTTGAATGTTTGGATCGTTTTGAAACTTCTTTTTTACCTTTTCTATGGCAACTTGTGAAATGTCTATTAAAGTGATATTTCGAAAATTATTTTCCGATAAAAATGCTGCTTCATACGCATTTCCACATCCGGGAATCAATATTCTTGCTTCTTTATTAATATATCCACTCATAAAGTCCACTATGGGAGTGGATGCATACCCAATGTCCCATCCTGTTTGTTGTTTTTCCCAACGCTCATTCCAAAAATTCTGATCCAAGGATTTTTCCATCTTCTTCTAAGTGATTTTTTTAAAATCGGAGTATTCCATATATACTAAATCAAACCCGGGCGCCCAATAGTCCGGGATTCGCTTTATTTCCTGAAATCCCTGCTTTTGATAAAAGGTATCTGCAAATTGTGAAGTTCTAACAATAAGTTTTTGAATATGATCTTGTTGTTTAAGACGCTTAATTCTGTATTGAGTTAAGGTCGTACCTGCCCCTTTATGTTGTTCTCTACCATCCATAAAATCCCAACTTAATCTTGCAGTAATATGGTCTGAATCAAAATTTATACCGCCGGCACCGATTATTCGTCCGTTAGTTCTGACAACGAAATATTCTTCAATTTCTTGATTCAAATAAGTTATGAATTCCGCTTTTTCTTCCAAAGCAAAGTATTGGGGGATATTGCTTTCAAATACCTCAATAAGTTCTTGAAAATCATTTTCTGAATAAACTGAAATAGTATATACCGGCATTAAGGATGCTATTTTAATTTACTTGATATCTTTCAAAGGATTGCCAATATTTATCCTTATAAAATTCAAAGGTAAAATCTAATGTGTCTTTATATTTTTCTTGCAACTTTTGCATGATTTCAGTCGGTTTCCTAAATTCCCGACATGCTACAAAAGTTTCTCTTATGCCATCGACTGTTTCTGATCCTAGATAAATATATCCTTCAGTATCAGGAATTAATTTTTCAATATCATCTTCCAGTTCAGCAATCTCCTCGTAGGTTTTATTATCAGGAAAACCAGCCTCATTTGCGGGCTCATAATTTGTCATAACTACTAATATCCAAGGATGAGAGGCTTTGAATTCCCAATCTAAGATTGATGTGTTAAAGGTAGATAGTATCGGTATATCACCTTCAATAGTTCCCTCAAAACCTGTGTATTCATCATTACTGGAGTCATGACGCACATCTTGGTACTTCTCGACAAATTCTTTTTCCCGCCAGGTTAGATAATCTTGTAATTTATCTATTGGGATTAATTCCGCAATATCCGGAGACGGACCTCTGACATCAATTTTGTCAATAGTATTAATCATTGTTTCTTCTCCCAGAAAATTATCCAAGAAAATGAAAATACCACTTAAAATATTTTGATGCGATTCCTCATGATAAGATTCATAAACGAACATCAGATCAATTTTGTCCGGGTAATTTTCATGAACAACAGGGTAAAAACTAATATTATCTTTACTAAAAACCATATCGTGCATCCGGATTGCAAAGTCTTTATTGCTCGATGCAGGTTTCAATGCCCGGAATTTCCAATTGGGAATTTCAGGCGCTGAATCAGTTATTTTCTCGGCCCATAAAACATGTTGAACCCTGCCATCCGGTGTAAAAATTAATTCAGCTTTTTGATCTTCTTCCAGTCCCACCAGAAAAAAAATATGAGGATCAACTTTTGTCAATTCCTCCGCAAATAGGTTTATAAAATTCTCTTCAACATTCTGACCGGATTTAATCACCTCATAGAATTCTTGAGAATGACTTTTAAACCAATCCCAAAACTGCTTGTAGGGTTCATTGTTTGATTGTGATCTTGATTTCAAATTGTCGAATACTTTCATAGTATAAATCATTTACTTGCTTAATTGATTCTTTAAACCGTTCCTTAAATATAACAAATAATGCGGCTATGGTCACTTATTTACATGTATGAAAATTTCTTTATGGTTTTATTAGTTTGAATTTATGCAAAAAAAAACCTATCTAAGGTTCATTCTTAGATAGGTCTACTGAAAATTTATTTTTTTATGCTAAAGGAGCCGGAGCTTCTTCTTCAAATAAAGGCAAATCTTTAATAATATTATACCAGGTAATAATCTTCTTAATGTCAGAACTGTAAACTCTGGATTCATCGTGATTTGGAGCCACTTCTCTAAAAAACTCACGCAAAGTATTTCCATCTGCTTTAGCATCCGGAGTGGTTCCACCGTTATTTTTAATAGTTTCGAAAACATTCAATAAGCGAATTTCCTCTTCTTCACCGTAGATTGTGATATCTTCTAAGGTCGCCATTTTAGTTGTAGAAAGGTTTACTATAGATTTAATTTTACTTTCATCTAAAGATTCAAGTACAAAACCACCTTTATTCTGACCGATTAATTTAAATAATCCTGGTTTTCCAGTAACAGATACTAATCCTCTTAAATTCATTATACGCTTTATTTAGTTACTAATCTTCAATAACTTCTATACCTAAAATACGATCTCCTTGACGGATATCATCAACGACATCAACATTTTCAATCACTTTACCGAAACAAGTATGATTGCGATCTAAGTGGGCTGTATTATTGCGGCTGTGGCAAACGAAGAATTGAGAACCACCGGTATTTCTTCCCGCATGTGCCATCGATAAAACCCCGCGGTCATGGTATTGATTGTTTCCATCTAACTCACAGTCAATTTTATATCCTGGACCACCAGTCCCCGGCATACCTGAAGCTCCTTCACGTGTGTTAGGGCATCCTCCTTGGATGACGAAATCATTAATAACACGGTGGAAGGTTAATCCATCATAATAACCTGATTTAGCTAACTTGATAAAGTTCGCTACTGTATTTGGAGCATCTTCTGTGTAGAATTGCACAGTCATGTCGCCTTTTTCTGTTTTGATAATTGCTTTGCTCATTATATTCTATCCTTATTGTTGTAATAGCCTACAAATATAAGGTTTCTAGGTAAATTCTAAAGACTTCATGGTAAGTTGTTGGAAGTCAGGTTTGAATCAAATGGATCATTTATTATATTTACTGAAAAGAAAAATTATTTCACAAATATTGTTGCGATGCAAAAATTAGTAATCCGGGATTGGTCCGAATCCGATAGACCTAGAGAGAAGCTTATTGAACAGGGAAGAAGAGCGGTTACAGATGCCGAATTATTGGCTATTTTAATTGGATCAGGTTCGCGAAGCGAAACCGCCGTCGAATTATGTAAGCGCCTGTTGGGAAGTGTAAATCATGACCTTATGCGCCTTTCAAAATTAGATGTCTCCGATCTTTGTCAGTTTAAAGGAATCGGTGAAGCCAAAGCCATTACCATCATTGCAGCCTTAGAATTAGGCCGCCGTAGGCAAGAAGCTGGATTCCAGGAAAAACCAATCCTTAATAGCAGTCAGAAGGCCTATGAATTTTTAAAACATCAATTGCAGGACCTGTCACATGAAGAATTTTGGGTCGTATTTTTAAATACTGCATGTAAAGTATTAGATAAGCAAATTATAGGCAGAGGAGGTAATGATTTTACCCCGGTCGATATACGAATTATTCTAAGGTATGCGCTTACTAGCAAGGCTAATTCTATTATATTGGCTCATAATCACCCATCCGGAACATTAAAACCAAGCGAAGCTGATAAAAAGCTTACCAATAAAATTATAAAAGCGGCAGAAATTATGGACATAAAAGTTCATGATCATTTAATCATTACGGATGAAAGCTACCTGAGTTTTAGAGATGAAGGATTTATATAAATCTTCGCAAGTCAGGGTTTAAATATTCTTATTACTTCTAACAATCAGAATAAGATCTTTACCAAGATCTAAATACCCATATTCATAACAGAAGATATATTCCTGACCTTTTGAGGTGTTAATCCTATGAGTATGGTAATTAACCGCATAACCCTCAGACAATAATCGGCTTTTGTTAGTCTTTAACATTTTTTCATCTGCTAATAGAAATCTTAGAATCTTTCGATTTCGTTTCAATTGATTGTTTATTTTTTTGAGTACATCATTGTCTTTGCTGTTCTCCCGATTGTTATACGCATTTCTACAACTATCATTACAAAATTGTTTGTCTATTCTTCCGATAAGGGGATGATCACATTCCCTGCAGTTTCTTTGTGTCATTATTAAAAATTAAAAGAGCGATTAAAATTTAATCGTTTATAATCGTTTATAGTCGATTTTAAATGATTCTTATACGAATAAACTGTTTTAGCCAACCTTACTTTGTATCAGTTACTTAGCTAATGTAAATTTAATTAAAAGAAAATTAATATCTAAAAAGTAAAACAGTTATGAGCACATTAAAAAATTCAGTTCAATTATTAGGAAGATTAGGCAAAGAAGCAGAAATCAAAACCAGCAGTAATGGAACAGCCTATTGTCATATAACTTTGGTAACCAACGAGTATGGCGTTAAGAAAAACGGAGAACAGTTTGAGAAAAGTCAATGGCATAAGATTTCTGTGTGGGGAGATTTAACTAAGCAGCTACAAAGAAGAGGGAATAAAGGAAGTTTGTGGTTAATTCAGGGGACTATTCTTTATAATCAATACGAGAACAAAAATGGAGATCAACATTATACCTGTGAGATCCGAGCCAGTAGATTAATGTTCTTAATGGAATCCAAGGCATTGAATAAAGAGAAAAAGGAAAGTGCCTAGATCACAGAACAGAAGGCGTCTAAAAAGGGCGCCTTCTTTCGTTTTGTATCTGGCTGTAGAGTCTATCGGTTTAAGGATGTTACTCTATGCGACCAATGGTTGATAGCAGTAGTTTATCCATTTGGGGTCATAAATAA
>Ga0308157_10006676_pt1 | contig 13719 bp, 8 predicted proteins | sample PhyBR1_FD_201035 | JGI IMG/M metagenome (GOLD analysis project Ga0308157, IMG submission 201035) | Phyllosphere microbial communities from UC Gill Tract Community Farm, Albany, California, United States - DLSLB.R1 | ecosystem: Host-associated > Plants > Phyllosphere > Unclassified | place: USA...
TAATTTCCTTCTTCACCTTCAACGGTGCTGCCTGTGTGAATAGAAAGTTCTTTTTTATCGGTATCGTAAAATCCTTCAATTTTGGTAAAACGATATCCTGCGCCCCATTCCCACATCATTTCGGTATCGTTGGCACCTGCCGCTGCATAGAAATTAGGAAATCGAACCTGATCCAAAGTGTTTAAACTGTTTTTTACACCCAATCCAAATTTTATCTGCTTGTATTCGCCTGCGGGAATGTTGCTTAAAACGTAGTTTAATGAAGCCGGTTTTGCCTGATCAATTACCGTTGCACCTTTATCCAGATCATTTACGTTGTAAGGAATTTCAGTTCCGTCTGCTTTTATCAAGCGGATATTACTTATTAAGTATTTTAATTCTGAAAAAGAGTGCGTTTGTCCCACAACAGATGTATTCACAGTAGCATTGGTTGCTGTGGTATTGCCTAAAATAATGGTTTGGTCTTTAAACGTGTTGATGAATTCTAATGTTACGTTGTTTGCAACCGGTTGGTCGTCGTTGCTGTTACAAGAGATAAATGCTGCAGAAATTACTGCTGATAAAAGATATTTTTTTAGATTTTTCATTTGTTTTGAATTTTTATTGTTTGAACTCATTTGAATAATTTTTTACCAAATAGTCATGCTTTTTTCTATGTATCTATATGGTGGAATAATTTTTAATTAAAAATTGATTTTTAACGATGTAAAAATGTTTCTACCCATTCTCGGGATATTTCCCCAATCGGCATAAGTGCTGTAATATTCGTTCAGCAGATTTTCTGCTCCAATCTGAAAAGTAGTTTTCACTTTTTTTATATAAAAAGAATAGTCAAACGATATATTCCAGATTGTGTATGCTGAAGTTTCGTCTTCGCCATATTCAGGACTGTAATTGAGCTGTGTGAAATCGCCGTTTACCGATGTTTGAAAATGGAAATCTTTATAGTGATAATGTAATGACGTCTGATAACTGAACGGACGAATAAAAGGCAGATTATTCTGGTTGTAATCCATTCCACGGGCATACGTTGCCAGTCCTTTCCAATGTAAATGATCGGTAATTTGGTACGATGCGTTCAACGAGAAATTAAACAGCGTGGCATAATCTAAAGACGTATATCCTTTTACACCAACCGACTGATAATTCATGGGACTGCCCAAACTTAAAATTTTACCGATGATGTAATTATCTATATGAAAATAATTCACTTTTGCCTGAATGCTTATTTTTTCATTCTTGAAACCTGCGCTGGCATTAACTTCATACGAAATTTCGTTTTTCAAATCGGGGTTTCCAATGTAGTCGTATCGGTCAAAACTATTGTAGATGTAATATCCGTAGCCTTCGGAAACTGATGGTGCACGATGACCGTATCCACCACCAACAGAAAAATCGAATTGAGCAATAGTAAGCTGATAGCCTGCATGTAAACTTGGAAGTATTCGTGATTTTTCCTGTGGTGCGCCCGGATGAAAAATCCAGTTAAATTCTACATATTTTGAATGATTGTAATTATACCCTAACGATCCGCCAAAATTCAACCGACTTCTTTCTGAAATGTCAAGTGAATTGTTGATTGAAAGTCCGGCATACGCAGTGGTAACCTCGGGCCAGCTGTATGCAAACATGGTACGTTTACTGCGGTCTTGGGGATACATGCGCATTTCTGCAACAGATTCGTTGGTGTACGCATTCAGCTGAATTTCGCTCGATAAATTGTTCTTTTGCAGATTTGCCTTTGAAACCAGACCATACGTTGTGCTCCAACCCGGCATGTCCATGTGTACCAAATTTTCGGGGCGCGTGGTATCATCCATATAATGTTCAACGGTGTTAAAATAAATCTTGGTGTCCCAAACGCGAACAAGTCCGTTTTCAAAAAGCTGTTTGTAGGCTGCCGATGTTATTAGAGCGCGCGACAACCACAAATCCATGGGTAGGGCAGGGAAGCCGACATCTTTGGCAACATCGAAAATTGCATCAACCCGAACCGATGACAATTCGCCGGTTTTGTAAGCCATTCCCAATGAAGTGTTGAATTTTTTGTATTGCGAATGCTTGACTTCTGTATTGTTTCCGTCTGAATAATTTTCTGCTTTTCGATACGAAATACTTGCGTCTGCTACAAATTTAGTTCCCGAATACGAAGCATTTCCCATATTGAAAAACTGCTTGTTGTTGAATTCGAAACCAGATTGATAGGCGCCATTCCATTTTTTATCCAAACCAAAAGGCGTACTTTTTCGTTTTAGATCGATACTTCCCGCAACGGTAGATCCGTGCATGCTACCTTCCTGTCCCGATTTTATATCAATTGAAGAAAGATTGTTACTCTCAACATACGACGTAATCGGATCCATTTTATCGGTACAGGCACCAAAAACGTGCATGCCGTCTATGGTCAGCGTAGATCGTTCGGTACTCATGTTGTTCAACAAAGGTTCCCAGGCATACGCACCCCGTTTTATAAAACTTATCTGATCAGACGATGCCAAAAATTCATCAACCGATACCGCCATTTTCATATCGGTTGCTATCTTCTTTTTAACGGCAACTTCCACTTTAATTTCGTCTAAAACAGTAGACAAAGTATCGGTTTCGTTTTCTGTGATTTGTGCATTTGCAATGATTCCGCAAAAAAGCATCAGTAGAGTTAGATATCTCATCGCGTTAAAATAAAATATCAATAAAAAGTTCGCTCTTTGTTCCTTCAACACCCGGCGTAAAATCTTTAGAAACTTCGGTTCCTTTAATAATTTTACCGTTTTCGTTCAACATAATAAAGTTCAAGGTCCAGTTGCCTGTCATGGTATAATTTACAATACCGTGGTAAAATTTGTCGTTTAGCTGAACCAAATCTTTATTGTTAGGCGATGAATGATTTCCCATAGAAGGTTCGGGCATTCTGGGATCTAACTGCAAAGTGTAACCAGAAACTTCTTCAAAAGTATATTGCGATGGATCTGGGAAAGTTCCGGAAGGATTTGTTGGTTCAACATAACGATAAATTCCTGCAACCAACTCATTTTCGGCAACTTTTGGTTTTTGCGGAGCCACTAATGCAATAACGTATTTTGAATTGTCGCTTCCCACAAAAGAAGTTATGTTCAGGTTTTTGTTGCTTTGCTGCTTAACCTGAATGGTTGTATTTATATTGATCTTTTCAGTAGGATCGGTGAAATTTATATAAAGCTGCCATTCTTCAGACGGATTGCTTTCTGCCGTAAATACCGCGTAACCTGAATAATAATTCTTATCATTTTGATAGATCAGATTATATTGATGCGGGCAGGAAGTTTTATTTCCATCGGAATTTGTTTTTATCGGCAGAAAAGAGACATCGATATTTTTTAACGATTCGTTTGTCTGCGTATTGGTTATTTTTAAACGTATTTCGTTGTATCCTTTATAGAATGTTCCGTTTAAAGCTTCGATACTTATTTTGTAATTACCGCTGTTAACTGCAACGGCTTCTTTAAACTCATAATACTCGGTTACTTCGGTGCTTATTTCGGCTTCGTAATCTGTTTTGTCCAATGTACACGAAGTCACAGCTGCAAACAGGAATGCAACCGACAGTAAATTAAATACTCTCATGGTTTTATGAATAATTAATTAGATTGTTGCAGTTCTGATAGAATAAATCGACTCTCATTTTCTAAAATAAGCGCACGATTGTTCCTGTTGAATTACAACTGATATAAAAATAGATCTTATTAATAGTCTTACCGCGTTATTTGCAGTGCTATAAAAATATACGTATAGCAGAAAGTATCTGTATAAAACAGAAATAGCCAAATGGTAAGAATACTAAAAACTAATTAAAAGCCGGAGGGTGAAAAATAAGGTTACAGAAAGAGAAACTGTACGTGTTTATTTTTGAAAAAAGTACTTTTTTAAGATGAGGTTTAGCAAAGTTTGCTGAAAATGCAGAAAGTAAATCCTGATAAAAAACAATCTGCGTTTCTACAGAAAAAGAATGGTATTTGTCTTTGGTGTCAGCATCGGCGCTTTTTGCCATTTCTTTCATTAAATGACATTTTCCGTTACATTCCATTTCGGGTTTGTCTTTGTTTACACAAAGCTCTTTTGTGATATAATCGTACAGCACCACGTATTCAACAACCGGAAAGATCGGTTTAAAAAGCATGAATAATGACAATATGAGTGTTGCTGTTTTCACAACGCAAAGGTCTTGATTTTATTTACAATTAACAAATATTGAAAGGTAATTTAATGGGGTTTTTAAATTAAAGGATATGTTATAATTAAGATATGATATTACAAATCTTGATATTAAATTTTTAAGAAAAAAAGAATGCAACGGCATTGCATTGTTTTTTTTATACATTTGTAAAATATATGAAAGTCTTTTTCTCCATAATGGCAATTTATATGATGACGGTATTTTTAATGCCGTGCGCCGATATGTTCGATGGAAAAGCATTTCAAAGTAAGGGTAATACAGAAGCAGTAGCTCACAATCATGATCATGAGCACTCTGATAAAACCGATTTGTGCAGTCCTTTCTGTATGTGTAACTGTTGCGGAACATTCACAATAGCTGTCTTAAAGATAAGCTTTACAAGTTTTTTGCAGTTAAAGGTTACCGAACTGCCTAAATTAAAACCTCACTATATCTCTCAGTTTATTCCTCATTACTTTGGGGAAATATGGCAGCCGCCTCAGATTAAAATATAATTTCTAATGTTTTAGTGATCTTAATGCCTGATATCCGGGTATTAATAATATGCATGTACGTTGTATATGTACAATCACTTTTTTTATCGTTATAAATTCATAATTAATCGAAACTGCAAATGTTAGATAATATTATAAAATTCTCCATAAAGAACAAGTTCGTTATTGGAATAATGACTCTGTTACTTATCATTTGGGGCGTATGGAGTGCCACAAAAATCCCGATTGATGCACAACCTGACATCACAAACAATCAGGTTCAAATTATTACGTTGTGTCCCACTTTGGCGGGACAAGAGGTAGAACAACTGGTTACTTTTCCGGTTGAACAGAGTATCGTAAACATCCCGAAAGTTGAAGAAATAAGAAGTATATCACGTTTCGGACTATCTGTAGTTACAGTAGTATTTGCAGATGATGTAGATATTTATTTTGCCAGACAGTTGGTAAATGAAAAATTAAAAGAAGCCGAAGAACAGATACCTGAAGGTATTGGCAATCCGGAGCTATCTCCTGTAAGTACAGGTCTTGGTGAGGTATATCAGTATATCCTTCATCCCAAAAAAGGGAGTGAAGACAAATATTCTGCAATGGATCTGCGCACCATGCAAGACTGGATTGTTGCACGACAGCTTTATGGAACTCCGGGCATTGCAGAGGTAAACAGTTTTGGCGGTTTACTTAAACAGTACGAGGTTTCTATTGATCCAAACCGTATTAAATCAATGGACATCAGTATATCTGATGTTTTTACGGCACTCGAATCCAACAATGAAAATACCGGTGGGGCGTATATAGATAAAAAGCCAAATGCCTACTTTATTCGTGGGGTTGGTCTGGTTTCTTCATTGGAAGATGTAGGAAACATTGTAGTAAAAAACACAGGAGGCATTCCGGTTTTTATCAAAGACGTAGCTGAGGTGAAATTTGGAAATGCTACCAGATATGGTGCAATGACTTATAATGGGGAAGTAGATGCCGTGGGTGGTATCGTCATGATGTTAAAAGGTGAAAACAGTGCCGCAGTAGTAAAACGCATTAAAGAAAAACTGCCTGTAATTCAGCAGTCATTACCCGATGATGTAGTTATTGAAGCTTTTTTGGACAGAACTGATTTGGTAGATAGAGCAATCAGCACGGTAGAAAAAAACCTTTTAGAAGGGGCATTGATCGTAATTTTTGTTCTTATATTGTTTTTAGGGAATTTCAGGGCAGGATTAATTGTGGCATCAGCCATACCGTTATCAATGCTTTTTGCACTGGCAATGATGCGACTTTTCGGTGTAAGTGCCAATTTAATGAGTTTGGGAGCTATTGATTTCGGACTGATCGTAGATGGGTCCTTAATTGTGGTTGAAGCAACGCTGCATCACCTCGGTCAGCGAAAATCAAAATTGAAGCTTACGCAAAGCGAAATGGATGAAGAGGTGTATGAATCTGCACGAAAGATTCGTACAAGTGCCGCATTTGGTGAAATCATCATTCTTATCGTTTATATTCCTATTCTGACTTTGGTGGGTATCGAAGGAAAAATGTTTACGCCTATGGCACAAACGGTAGCCTTTGCAATTCTGGGTGCGCTTATCTTGTCATTCACTTATATCCCGATGATGAGTGCTTTGTGTCTTTCTAAAAAGCCGGTTTTTAAAAAGAATTTTTCCGATAAAATGATCGATTATTTACAGCGTATCTACCAACCGTTGCTGGAAAAAGCAATTCGTTTAAAATATGTTGTAATTGCTGTTTCAGTCGCACTTTTTACCATAAGTCTGTTTATTTTTTCCAGAATGGGCGGTGAATTTCTACCCAAGTTAGGCGAAGGCGATTTTGCTTTTCACTGTATTCTTCCGCAGGGAACCTCGTTAAGCCAGAGTTTGGAAACATCCATGCAGGCTTCCAGAATCATTAAAGAGTTTGATGAGGTAAAAATGGTTGTTGGAAAAACCGGTGCTGCCGAAGTTCCTACAGATCCAATGCCTCCGGAAGCTACAGATTTAATGATTATTTTGAAACCACAGGACGAATGGAAATCTAAAAAATCGTACGATGAACTTTCAAGTGAGATGATGGAGAAACTGGAAACGATACCCGGAGTGTTTTTTGAAGCAAACCAGCCTATACAGATGCGCTTTAATGAATTGATGACCGGTATAAGACAAGATGTGGCAGTGAAAATTTTTGGTGAAGATTTAGATTCCCTGCTGCTGTATGCAAACAAAGTAAATCAGGTGATACAGACAGTTGAAGGGGCAACAGCACCACAGGTTGAACGTGTAGCGGGGCTTCCGCAGATAAATATTGAATACGACCGTACGCGTATGGCAAATTACGGGTTGAATGTAGAACAGGTAAATGCTATTGTAAGTACGGCTTTTGCAGGTAAATCAGCGGGAGTTGTCTATGAAAATGAACGCAAATTTGATTTAGTTGTACGTTTGGATGAAACACATCGAGGATCAATCGAAGATGTGAGCAATTTGTTTATCCCTATTCCCAACGGAGAGCAGATCCCGCTTTCGCAGATTGCTACGGTTGATTACAAGTTAGGTCCGGCACAAATAAGCCGTGAGGGCGGTAAACGCAGAATATATGTAGGTTTCAACGTACAGGGAAGAGATGTAGCAAGCGTGGTAAAGGAAATTCAGGATAAATTGGCTGCAGAGGTTAAGCTTCCTACCGGATATTACTTTACCTACGGCGGTCAGTTCGAAAACCTCCAAAAAGCAACTGACAGGTTGCTAATTGCTGTTCCGGTAGCGTTACTGTTAATTTTTGTATTGCTTTATTTTACATTCCGCTCTATAAAAGAAGCTGTTTTGGTTTACACAGCCATTCCAATGAGTGCTATTGGCGGAGTATTTGCCCTGTTAATACGCGATATGCCTTTCAGTATATCCGCCGGTGTGGGCTTTATTGCACTCTTTGGGGTAGCCGTTTTAAATGGAATTGTTCTTATAGCAACCTTTAACCGATTGGAAAAAGAAGGTTGGCATGAGATTGTTCCAAGAATTATTGAAGGAACCAAAACTAGGCTGCGTCCTGTATTAATGACGGCATCTGTTGCAAGTTTAGGATTCTTACCAATGGCATTAAGTACAAGTGCGGGTGCCGAAGTACAAAAACCGCTGGCAACCGTAGTTATTGGAGGTTTAATCACCGCTACCGCATTAACATTGTTCGTGCTGCCGCTATTATATCTGGTATTTATGAAAAATAATAAACATTCAAAAAACAATATAGTGAAGTCAGTTACACCAATTGCATTATTGTTCTTATTCTTGGGATATTCCCCAAACAGCAGTGCGCAAAAAATTAATGTAAACCAGGCGGTTGATACCGCGTTACAGAATAATCTGGGTGTGCGTTCAAAAAACATGGACATTCAGGCAGCACAGAACATGAGTAACGCAGCTTTCGAACTTCCTAAAACGGACGTAAACTTTCAGTACGGAAACAACGAAGGGTTTGAATACAACGATGGTATTCAGATTTCGCAGAGTATTCCTTTTCCAACACTTTTCGGAGCAAAAAGAAATCTAGTAAAAGAACAGGTTAAATCCCGTGAATTTACCAGGGCATCTACCGAAAATGAATTAAAAAAGCAGGTTCGAAGCTATTATTATCAGTTGGAATATCTGGAGAATAATGCTACAGTGCTTAATTATTTAGACAGTATTTATACAGATTTTATACGGGTTGCACAATTGCGCTACAAAGCCGGGGATATTGGTAAGTTAGATGTAAGCACAGCTACTACTAAGCATGGTGAGATCAACCTTTTGTTCCAGCAAAATGAAGTTTATCGTAAAAATGCGTATGTAAATCTTAAGAACTTAATGCAGGCAGAAACCGATTTTTCAATTGAAACAAATAGTGATTATAAGCCTTTGCTGTTAAGTTCGATGATTGACAGTACCGCTGTTCAAAATCATCCGCGTATTCAGATGCTGTATCAGGAAGCCCGCGTTGCAGAACAAACCAAAAGGGTAGAGCGTGCAAACGGTTTACCAGATTTTACTGTCGGATACAATAATGTGTCATTAATTGGTACACACAGTAAAAATGGTGTAGAACAGTATTACGGACGTAATCAAAGATTTAGTTTTGTTGATGTAGGAATTTCTATTCCTTTGTCTTTTGGAGCAACCAAGGCTAAAATTCGGTCATTGGATTATCAGAAACAGTCTTTGGAACTAGAAGCACAATTGCAACAGCAGCAGTTTAAAACAGAACTGCTTAACAACATCAGCCAGTATCAACAGTATGTGGTTCAGTTTAACTATTTTAAACAACAGGCACTTCCCAACGCACAGGAAATTATCAAAGCTGCAAAGTTAGGCTACAGTACCGGTGATATTTCTTATGTAGAGTATCTTTTTGCATTGCAGACCGCAACAGATATCCAACTAAACTATTTAAAAAGCATACAGCAGATAAATGAAACTGTTACGCTGATTAATTCATTAATAAGTAAATAAATTTTTATGAAACGTATTATAAACAAAATATTCTTCATTACTACAGTTGCAGCAGGTACATTGTTGTTTTTTACTGCTTGTAATAAAGAACACAAAGAAGGTGACGGGCACAACCACGGTACCGAGAAAAAAGAAGAAGGGCACGAAGAAGAAAGTTCGGTCACGCTTACCAATGAACAGTTGAAGTCAGTAGGTATTACCATTGGTTCTATCGAACAAAAACAACTGTCTGCAACAATGAAGGCAAACGGAACATTGCGTGTTCCCAACAGTAACAAAGCAAATGCCACCTCTTTGTTTGGAGGAATCATAAAATCCCTTAATGTTGAAATTGGCGATTATGTAAAAAAAGGTCAGGTAATAGCAACGATTTCCAATCCGCAGTTTATTCAGCTACAGGAAGAATATCTTACAATTAACAGCAAAATTGAATTTGCAGTACAGGAACTGTCAAGACAGAAAGAATTGAACGAAGGTAATGTAGGGGCAAAGAAAAACCTGCAAAGTGCCACATCGGAACTCAACAGTTTACGAACCCGAAAAGCTTCACTTAACCAGCAAATCCAAATGATGGGTATTAATCCTGGGTCTTTGTCAAATACAAATTTAAGATCGTCATTAACGGTAATAAGCCCTATAAGTGGTAATGTAAGCAATGTTTTTGCAAAAATTGGCAGTTATGTAGATGTGTCTGCACCTATTGTGGAACTGGTAGAAAACAGCGCATTGCATTTAGATTTACAGGTGTTCGAAAAAGACATTCCATTAATAAAGGTAGGGCAAAAAATAGATTTTGTCGTAACAAACAATCCAAATAAAACCTATTCGGCACAAGTATTCAATATCGGATCATCTTTTAACGGAGAAAGTAAAACCATTGCCGTTCACAGTAAGGTAACGGGTGACAAAACAGGATTGATTGACGGAATGAATATAACCGGAATAGTTGATCTAGACGGGGTTTTAAACCCTGCAGTTCCTAACGATGCCATCGTAAACGCAGATGGCAAATACTATATTTTTATAGTTAAGGAACAAGCCGAAGAACCGCATGAGCATAAAGAAGGTGAAAAACACGAACACGCACATGAACATGAATCTCCAAAAGGAACACGTTTTGAAAGGATCGAAGTTACCAAAGGATCTTCACAGTTAGGTTATACAGCTATAACACCGCTTGGTGAAATACCGCACAACGCGCACATTGTGGTAAAAGGTGCCTTTTTTGTAAATGCAAAAATGACAAATGCAGGCGACGGTCATGCACATTAAAAAGCTTTGTTATGAGTAAAGAAACAGAAAAAAAGCTTTTGGAGAAAAATACCAACCCGACAAACATGCGAATTCTTGTTTACGATTTTTTAGAACAGCAGCAAACAGCGGTTTCGCTTACCGAAATTGAAAATTATTTTGATAAAGCCGATCGAATAACGATTTACAGAACACTAAAAACGTTCAAGGAAAAAGGAATTGTTCACGGCATACAGGAAAATAATACCACAAAATACATGTTGTGCCACGATGGTTGTAGTGAGAATACACACAAAGACCGGCATTTGCATTTTTACTGTAAAGTGTGCAAGCAAACAACTTGTAAAGAAGATTTCCTAATTCCTGAAAACAAAACACAAGGATATCGAATTGATGAAATACGTTTTTTTGCAAAAGGAATCTGCGAAAATTGTTTGAATGAGGGTTTGCAATAGCATTGCATGCCTATGTTACATAATTTTGCTTAAGTAATAAAGTTAAAAATATCATGAAATATACACAGCACAATCATCAGCATACAAACGATCATCATCACGATCACGACGGACATGATCACAGCGTAATCGAAGGCAGTTTGTTTAAACTTTTTTTGCCGGCAGTAATTTCGTTCACATTATTAATTCTGGCAATTTCATTTGATAATTGGCTTCCTCAAAGTTGGTTTTCGGGTTGGGTTAGAATAATCTGGTACATTATAGCGTATATTCCCGTTGGTTTTCCGGTTATAAAGGATGCTTTTAAAAGTATTTCTCAAGGCGATGTGTTTTCAGAATTTTTACTAATGACCATTGCCACTGTAGGTGCTTTTGCAATTGCAGAATATCCCGAAGCAGTTGCCGTAATGTTGTTTTATGCAGTTGGCGAAGTTTTTCAAACAATGGCTGTCAGTAAGGCACAGGCAAATATCAAATCTTTGCTGGATCAAAGACCCGATGAGGTTACCATATTAAACGGAAACGAACCCCAAACTGTAAAAGCAGAAACGGTAAATATCGGATCGATAATTCAATTGAAACCCGGCGAAAAATTAGGGTTAGATGGCGAATTAATTTCAAACACAGCATCTTTCAATACATCTGCTCTTACCGGCGAAAGCAAGCCTGATACCAAAAATAAAGGAGAGACGGTGCTGGCTGGAATGATCAATCTGAATACCGTTGCACAGGTTAAAGTTACCGCAGCTTATACCGACAGTAAGTTGAGCAAAATTTTAGAATTGGTTCAAAACGCAAGTTCGCAAAAGGCACCAACCGAACTTTTTATACGCAAGTTTGCTAAAATCTATACGCCGATTGTTGTGTTTTTAGCCACCGCGATCTGCTTTATTCCTTACTTTTTTGTCGATAATTATGTGTTTGATCAATGGTTGTATCGTGCCTTAATATTTCTGGTAATATCTTGTCCGTGTGCGTTGGTAATTAGTATTCCGTTGGGATATTTTGGCGGAATTGGCGCAGGCAGTCGTAATGGAATATTGTTTAAAGGAAGCAATTTTTTAGATACACTTGCCAATATTCAGAATGTGGTAATGGACAAAACCGGAACAATGACCGAGGGTGTTTTTAAGGTTCAGGAAGTTGTTTTTAGCAATGATTTCAATAAAGATGAAATGCTGCAACTGGTAAATGTAATCGAAAGTAACAGTACGCATCCTGTAGCAACAGCCATTCACGAATATGTTGGAAAAATTGACTCAAATATTGTTTTAGATAATGTAGAAGAAATTGCTGGGCACGGTCTTAAGGCAGATGTCAATGGAAAAACCTTATTGGTTGGGAATTTTAAACTGATGAATAAGTTTGATATTTCTTATGATGTCGATCCAAATTCCATTATTTACACAACCATTGCAGTAGCTTTCGATCATAAATTTATAGGTTACATAACCATTGCCGACAGTATTAAAGATGATTCTCAACAAACAATCGATCTTTTACATAAAATGAATGTAAAGGCAACCATGTTAAGTGGCGATAAAAGTAATGTGGTAAAACATGTTGCCGAACAGTTGGGAATTGATACCGCTTTTGGAGATTTACTGCCCGAAGATAAAGTGAATAAAGTAAAAGAAATTAAAGCACGAAACGAAAGTGTCGCTTTTGTGGGCGATGGAGTGAACGATGCACCGGTTGTAGCATTAAGCGATGTTGGTATTGCAATGGGCGGTTTGGGAAGCGATGCAACTATTGAAACTGCCGATGTGGTAATTCAAGACGATAAACCAAGTAAAATTCCAATGGCGATAAATATCGGCAAACAGACAATAAAGATCGTTTGGCAAAACATTACACTGGCTTTTGTTGTAAAAGGAATCGTTCTAATTTTAGGTGCCGGCGGACTGGCAACTATGTGGGAAGCCGTTTTTGCAGATGTAGGTGTTTCGTTAATCGCCATTCTAAATGCTGTACGAATTCAAAGGATGAAGTTTTAGTGATACAGATTTTACAAATACTTAGGTTTATTGTTCTGTGTAGCCGTTCTATAATTTCTGTAATTCTTTTTTGTCTGGTTTCAGGTTTTTTAGCAAGCGCGAGCCATATTAGAATTCCTTTTTTTACAGATTTATTTAAGCTCTCGTAAAATTACATAGCAAAAGCTTTTGTTAAAAGAGCTTCTTTCAGATCATTTGGAATTATCAGTTCTTCCACAAAATCTAAAATAGTCCATGAATCATTTTGTTTTGCAATTTCAATAGATTTTAATCCAGCTTTAACCATAAGGCCTTGCTGATTAAGTAGTTCAATTTTCTGTTTATTTATTTTGGACGAAGTACTTTGAAGCTTGCGTTTACTGAAATATTGATGCGAAGTTTCCTTGTCAACTGAAATTTTCTGACTGTCGATCCATCCAAAACATAAAGCTACATCAACGGCTTCGCTCCACGATATAGAGGGCTTGTTAGATGATTTCGTATGAAAAAGAATCCATACAGCCTGACTTGTAAGATGATTTTCTTGTAACCAGAGTCTCCATTCTGTAACATTTACCGGATAAAATATTTCGATTTCTTTCACGTAAATTTGTTCGTATCTAGCCCTACATATTTTACATTAGAAAAATGTACAACAATACTAAATTTTTTTTTGAGGATATTCTTTGACTTCTTATTACGTAAAAACAAAAAAATCCTGAATTTACATTCAGGATTTTTGTACTCAAGGCGGGACTTGAACCCGCACGAACATTACTGCTCACTGGATTTTAAGTCCAGCGTGTCTACCAATTCCACCACTCAAGCGTAGGTAAAAAAAATCTATTTATAAGT
>Ga0308157_10006677_pt1 | contig 13719 bp, 14 predicted proteins | sample PhyBR1_FD_201035 | JGI IMG/M metagenome (GOLD analysis project Ga0308157, IMG submission 201035) | Phyllosphere microbial communities from UC Gill Tract Community Farm, Albany, California, United States - DLSLB.R1 | ecosystem: Host-associated > Plants > Phyllosphere > Unclassified | place: USA...
TCTGATTGCCGTAACGTAACCACCAGGTCCACTGCCGATGACAATAATATCGTAGTTCATTATTTAAAAATTTGATGCGAATTTACGGAAAATTTTTGAGTGTTTTCGGGGATTTCTGCGCAGGTTTTCTTTAATTTTTATAATTAATTTTTATCGAGCCAGGCCTGCAATTGCGCGATTTCCGAGGTTTGATGCTGCACGATGATATCGGAAAGATTCAGCAGCTCTTTTTCCTTGCCGAATTTCTGATACACTTTCGCCATATCTACGGCACTTTGATGATGTGGAATCATCTGCGCCGCGTAATCTTTGTCGATGTCGTTATAGACTTTAGTGTCGCTGTTCATCATTGCCGCCATGGACTGATTCAGCGCCTGTTCGAATTCTTTATTTTCCGGAAAATTTGCCGTTTTAGCGGCATATTTTTTCATTAAAGCGATTTCGGTTTTTTGATCCGCGATGACTTTCTGGGCGAATTTTTTCAGCTCCGAATCGGTTCCTTTTTCGAGGAGAAGTTGCGACATATACACCGCGCCCTGATGATGCGCAATCATCATATTGGCAAAATCCGCATCGATGTTTCCGGTAGGTTTGTCGCTGTGCATGTCGTCCATCATTTCATCCATCAAAGCGACCATTTCATTCTTTTCAGAATTTTCGGGAATTTTGCCCGAATCAGGGGATTTTTTTTCAGTTTCGCTGCAGGAGAAAAGCAGGAATGACATCGAAAAAGCCAGAAGTATATTTTTCATTTTTATAAATTTCCGGAGAGGCTGCAAAAATGATGCACAAAAAAAAAGCAGAACCAGGTCTGCTTTTTATTTTTAAATTTTCGGAAACTTTTCCGGATTTACTTCGTGGAAAACGCCGTAAATTTTTTCTACCATGTCATCAACACTTGGTTTGCTGAAATAGTCGCCATCGCTCGCATACGGCGGACGGTGATTTTCCGCAGAAATGGTGAGCGGATCGGAATCCAGATATCTGAAGGCTTTTTGTTTTTCTAAAATCTGCTGTAAAATAAAGGCTGAAGCACCACCTTCAACATCTTCGTCGATCACAACGAGGCGGTTGGTCTTCTTCACACTGTCTTTAATTTCGTGGCTTAAATCGAATGGAATTAAAGACTGAATATCAATTACTTCCGCTGAAATACCGATTTTTTCCAATTCTTTCGCTGCTTCCATTACCAGCCTCCAGGTAGAACCGTAAGTAACCAAAGTAACGTCGGAACCTTCTTTGGTGATTTCGACTTTACCGACCGGAATGGTAAATTCACCTAAATTATCAGGTTGTGTTTCTTTCAAACGGTAACCGTTCAGACATTCGATGATTAATGCCGGCTCGTCGGATTGAAGCATGGCGTTATAAAAACCTGCAGCAATGGTTAAATTTCTTGGAACAAGAACCAAAATACCTTTAGAAAGGTTTAAAATTCCCGCCATCGGCGAACCTGAATGCCAGATTCCTTCCAAACGGTGGCCACGCGTTCTGATGATTAAAGGCGCTTTTTGCCCGCCGCGTGTTCTGTATTGTACGGTCGCCAGATCATCGCTCATGCCTTGCAAACAGTACAAAATATAATCGAGGTACTGGATTTCTGCAATCGGTCTTAAACCACGCATTGCCATTCCGATTCCCTGACCGAGAATGGTAGCTTCACGAATTCCGGTATCGGCGATACGCAGTTCGCCGTATTTTTCCTGAAGTCCTTCCAAACCTTGGTTTACATCACCAATATTTCCAGCGTCTTCGCCGAAAATCAAGGTTTCCGGATATTTTTCGAATATTTTATCGAAATTATTTCTTACCACTACCCGACCATCTACGGTTTCGGAAGCATCAGAAAAAACAGGTTTGACTTCCTGCACTTTGGTGGCTTTCCATTCGGATTGCGAATATAAATGGGAAGAATAGTTCTCTTTTTCACTTGCGAAAACCTGCTCATATTTCAGCTGTAAATCGTGTCTTTCAGCGGTTTGGTTTGCTCTTGTCAGCAATAAAGTTTTTCTTACCAGATGGAAAATATCTCTTTTCGCCACCGATACAATTTTGCTGAACTGCTCCAATTCTGCAGCAACTTCCGTGTTTTGAGATTTTAAATTCTCCACCAAAGGAAGCAACGCTTCTTTTAAATCAGTGATCGTTTTCTGATAGTCTTCCCACGCTTTTTTCTGGCCTTCTTTGACCATTTTTTTCGCTTCTGCTTCAATTTTTTCTAAATCTTCAATTGAAGCCAATTGCTGTTCAGCGCCTTCAATTTCGATGGAATAATTAAAAATCCACTCACGGAATTTCAACAAACCATCATATTCACCTTCCCATTTCAGGCGGTCTTCGCTTTTATATCTTTCATGGGAGCCCGAAGTCGAGTGACCTTGCGGTTGCGTAACTTCTACCACGTGCACCACCACCGGTATACTTTCGGTGCGGGCAAAATGCTCCGCGCGCGCGTAAGCATCCAGAAGCGACGGATAATCCCAAGCTTTTACCTGAATGATTTCGCAACCCTGCTCCTCGCCTTCTTTTCTTTGAAAACCGGAAAGCATTTCTGCGATATCCGCTTTTGCACGTTGATTTTGGGTCGGAACGGAAATTCCGTAACCATCGTCCCAAATAGAAACAATCATCGGCACCTGCAACGCACAGGCAGCATTTAAGGTTTCCCAGAAATGACCTTCCGCCGTAGAGGCATCACCAATAGTTCCGAAAGCAACTTCATTTCCTTTGTTGGAGAAAATTTCTGAACCTTCAAATTCCACAGTTTTATAAACTTTTGAAGCTAAAGCCAAACCTAGAAGTCGTGGCATTTGTCCTGCAGTCGGGGAAATATCGGAAGAAATATTTTTTTGTTTGGTTAAGTCTTTCCAGCTTCCATCCTCATTTAAGCTACGGGTGGCGTAGTGACCGTTCATTTGGCGGCCAGCAGAAGCGGGTTCGCGTTCGATATTGGTATCTGCGTACAACTGCGCGAAGAAGTTTTCTACGGTAATTGCATCAATCGCCAGCGCAAACGTCTGATCCCTATAATATCCACTTCGGAAATCACCATTTCTAAAAACTTTTGCCATTGCCAACTGCGGCAATTCCTTACCGTCGCCGAAAATTCCGAATTTTGCCTTTCCCGTTAAAACTTCGCGTCTGCCCAGGTAGGACATTTCGCGCGAAATACGGCCAAGCTTATAATCTTCGAGGATCTGGTTTTTAAAGTCCTGAAAGGAAATCTGCTGAGTTTCTATATAGGTGGATTCCATAAAATACGATTTTTACAAAGATAACAATTTTCAGAAATAGAGGGCGCTTCGGAAAGAAAGAGGACAAAAAAAATCGAAACCTCCGAAAGATTTCGATTTCTGTAAAACGTAAAATTTAAAAATATGAAGGTGTTTTAGTTTTCGTTTAAATTAAGTTCGGTTTCTTTTAGCAATTCATCGATGATTTCGAAGGCTTTTTGCTCATCCTGTAAATTTACCAATACACGCACCATGGTCGCTGTGGGCGTTGTCGTAAACGACATATAGGTGTTGTTGGTGTAAGTGGTAATTTTTTGGGCTTCTAATTTTGATTTTACCAGCTGCACTTTTGCGGGCTGATCACTCTCAAACACGGGGACTCTTGTTTCTCTTTCCATTTATCTTGATCATTTAGAGACCTAAAGGTACAAAAAAAATCGGTTAATTTGCTATTTTAACATTAAATTTATTTAATATTCACATAAAACGCCCTATTTATACCACTTTTGCAGCGCAATTACATTTTCTTTAAACAAAGCTCAATTAGGTCCAATGCCATTTGAAGCTCCGCTTTATTGACATTCAGATGCGGTCTGAAACGGATCGACCGGTCACCACAAGCCAAAATTATTAAATGTTCGTTGTATAAAAGTTCCCTCAATTGATCCCGCTGTTCGCCTGTTGGCAAATCTATCGCGCACATCAAACCGCGGCCGCGCGCGTTCGAAACCAAGTTTGGGTATTTTGCCTGCAAACCCTGTAATTTTTCCAATAAAAATTCGCCCATAATTCGGGCATTTTCTACTAAATTTTCTTTTTCAATAACTTCTAAAATCAGCTGAAAACGCAGAATATCGATGAAGTTTCCTCCAAATGTTGAATTGATTCTCGAACTTTCTCGGAAAACATTATTTGGTATTTCATCAAACTTTTCTTTATTCGCCAAAACACCGCAAACCTGCGCTTTTTTCCCGAACGAAATAATATCCGGCGCCACGCTGAAATGCTCAAAAGCCCACATTTTTCCGGTCAAACCAATGCCGGTCTGCACTTCGTCAAAAATCAATAAAACCTCATTTTCGTCGCATATTTTTCTTAAGCCTACAAAAAATTCATCGCGGAAATGGTTGTCGCCACCTTCAGCCTGAATTGGTTCAATGATGATGCACGCTACCTTGTTTGGATTTGAAAGTATGGCTTCTTCGATATTTAACAGCGCTAAGTTTTCATGCTTAATGGTTTCCTCCAAATTTTCCTCGGTGATTGGGAAAGTCAAATGAGGATTAAGAATTCTAGGCCAATCAAATTTCGGGAAATACTGATATTTGCGCGGATCCGCAGTGTTTGTCAAACTTAAAGTATAACCACTTCTGCCGTGAAACGCCTGCTTGAAATGAATGCAAATTCCGGCTTCCAAGTCCAGACCTTTTTCGAAATTTTTACGGGTTTTCCAGTCGAAACAGGCTTTCATCGCGTTTTCTACGCCCATCGTTCCCCCTTCGATGAAAAAGCAATACTGCAATTCTTTCGGAATCGCAATTCTTTCAAAAACCTTCATAAAATCCGCAAATTCCTTGGAATAAACGTCGGCTAAAGTTGGTTTGTTAACCGCCATTTTTCCTAGCCAGGCAGATTTTTCCATTAAATAGGGGTGGTTGTACCCGATGGACGCCGAGGCGAACATGGAAAACATATCCAGATAATTTTTTCCCGTCACTCGGTCGTGAATCCAGGAGCCGTGCGATTTGTCGAAATCCATGACGAAATCAAAACCATCGGCGAGCATGTGCCGCGAAAGCGTTTGCTTGACATCGTTTGTAGGTTGTGGATTGGGAGCAATTGCGTTGTTCATATTTTTTGTGATTTGGTGATTAATTTTACGTTTTACAGGCTAAACTTGTTTTTTGCATGTCAGGCTGAGCTTGTCGAAGCCTTTTCTCATTTATAAACTGGGGTTTTCAATAGTCTTCGACAGGTTCAGACTGACAGTTCTAATACTTGCGAATTGAATTTACGTTGGAAGCTAATGCGGTGATTATATTTATTGATTTGGTTTAATTATTTCTTTTGTCAGGCTGAGCCTGTCGAAGCCTTCATATTTTAATCATTTGATTTCATTAAGTGTCACGCTGATCTCTTCGGAGCTTTGTCAGGCTGAGCTTGTCGAAGCCTCCCTTATTTTTTCATTTTATTTTTCGATAATTCGGGTAATAATTCCCAGTTGCCATTTATTATTGCTTCTTTCTTTTTCCTGCTCCATCCTTTTACTTGTTTTTCAAATAATATCGCGCGATTAACGTCATTAAACTCAGCGGAGAAAACCAACTGAACCGGTCTTCTTTTAAAAGTATAAGATGCTGGTTCTAAACCATTATTATGCTCGTCTACTCTTCTGCTAATATCATTTGTAATTCCTGTGTAATAGGAATTGTCGGCGCATTTTAATATGTATACATAATAGAAAACCATTTTTGTTAAAGTCTTCGACAGGCTCAGACTGACAGCTGTAATACTTACCGCATATTTTTGCAAAACAAATTCACAAAAGTTTTCGACAGGCTTAGACTGACAGCTCTAATACTAACGGCGTATTGTACAAGACAAACTCACAAAAGTCTTCGACAAGCTCAGACTGACAGCTCAAAATTACTTGGCTATAAATCGAACTTTATTCCCTGCGCCAGCGGCAAACTGTCGGTGTAATTGATGGTGTTGGTTTGTCGGCGCATATAGTACTTCCAAACGTCAGAGCCGGATTCACGGCCACCGCCGGTTTCTTTCTCACCGCCAAAAGCGCCACCGATTTCCGCGCCGGAAGTTCCGATATTTACATTGGCAATACCACAATCAGATCCTTGCTGAGAGAGAAACAATTCTGCCTGGCGCATATCGGTCGTCATAATCGCGGAGCTTAAACCTTGCGGAACATCGTTTTGCATCGCGATGGCTTCCTCTAAAGTTTTGTATTTCATAATATAAAGAATCGGTGCAAAAGTTTCGTGCTGCACGATTTCAAAAGAGTTCTCAACTTCGGCGATGCACGGTTTTACGTAACAGCCGGAAGTGTAGTCTTCACCTTCCAGGACGCCACCTTCAACCACAAAATTTCCGCCCTCTTTCTTGCATTTTTCAATCGAATCCAAATATTGCTGCACCGCGTCTTTATCGATGAGTGGCCCAACATGATTATTTTCGTCCAAAGGATTTCCGATTTTCAGCTGCGCGTAAGCTTTAACCAAACGGTTTTTCACGTCCTCGAAAATAGATTCGTGGATAATCAAACGTCTTGTCGAAGTACATCTTTGCCCCGCTGTTCCCACAGCGCCAAAAACAGCGCCGATAATCGACATATTCAAATCAGCATTTTCAGTGAAAATAATGGCATTGTTTCCACCCAATTCCAAAATTGATTTTCCGAAACGCTGCGCGACATTTGTTCCAACCAAACGGCCCACTTTTGTAGAACCGGTGAAAGAAATAAGCGCCACATTATTATCATTAACCAAACGGTCACCGATTTTGTGATCGCCCACAATCATGCTGGAGATTCCTTCCGGCAAATCGTTTTCCTTTAAGACTTCAGTAATAATATTTTGACAGGCAATTCCACAAAGCGGCGTTTTTTCCGAAGGTTTCCAAATGGTGACATTCCCACAAATCCAGGCAAGCGCTGTATTCCACGACCAGACTGCCACAGGGAAATTGAAAGCGGAAATAATTCCCACGATGCCAAGCGGATGATATTGCTCGTACATGCGGTGTCCCGGTCTTTCGGAGTGCATCGTAAAGCCATAAAGCTGGCGTGATAGACCCACGGCAAAATCGCAGATATCAATCATTTCCTGAACTTCACCCAAACCTTCCTGCAAAGATTTTCCCATTTCGTACGAAACCAGTTTTCCCAAATCATCTTTGTAATGGCGCAGTTTTAAACCAAACTGACGTACCAACTCGCCTCTCTTCGGGGCGGGAATCTGACGAAATTCTTGAAAAGCTTTTTTTGAATTTTCAATAACGCGGTCGTAATCGCTGAAATCTGCAGTGGTAACTTTTGCAATTAATTTTCCGTCGGTGGGTGAATAACTTTCGAGCAGATCACCGCTGGCAAAGTATTTTCCGCCTGTTGAAACGCCTAAATTTTCTGATGAAATTCCTAAATTAGAAAGGGATTTTTCGATTCCAAAATCCTGATTTGTGTGGGACATAATTCTATTTTGAGTTGACCTTAAAGATAGAAAATTTACCCATAGCAGGAAAATTTCGGCGCCTTTTCTTCGGATTTCTTTCAACTTTTCATGATAAAAAACAGGAAAAAATGCCGAAATAAGGCGGAATTTTTATGGAATGTAAATCTGGCGTCCGAAAAAATAATATTAATTTTGAGGAAAAGTATTTCAATGGAAAATATTCAGCCTGAAAACGGCAAAAATTCCAAATTTAGAAAATGGTTTAAACGCGTGGGCATCGGTGGACTGATATTTTTCACCGTGAAAGGAATCGCGTGGCTTTTTGTGTTTTATTACGGCGCAGAACTTTTTCAGGATTGCAGCCCAAAATAATTTAGTGTAAATTCTGCTTGATTTTCCAGGCTTTTTTTGTGATTTGGAAAACGGTATTGATTTTTGGTGCTTCGCCGAAATACGCTACTTCTTCATTCCCCAAATTTTCAGCACCCAATTTTTCCATCGCTTTTATGGAACGGATGTTATCTTTTCCGACATGGAAAATTACCTTTTCCACAAATTGAAAAATATAATCCAGCATCATTTTTTTTACCTGCGCATTGATGTTTTTTCCCCAGGATTTCGTGCCGTAAAAAGTATAACCAATAAATATACTGCTATCATCTTCATTAAAATCATAAAATCTCGTGCTTCCCAAAACCTCGCCGGAATTTTTGTCGATAACCAAAAAAGCGCCTTTACTTTCCAGCGCGCCGGTGAAAAAATTCTGAAAAACTTCTCTTTTATAGCGTTCTTTATTTGGATGCATTGCCCAAACTTCCGGATCGGAAGCTACTGCAAATAATCTTTCGAAATCGCTTTCCTCCAAAGGAACGAGCTTAACATTTTCGTTTTCTAAAGTTGGTTGAATGGAAAAATTCATTGCTGTTTAGGTATTTTTTTCGATTTTTTAAAGGTAAAAAATTTTCTAAACAAAACCCGCTCCCGCAAGAGGGATCGCAGTGGAAATCCCGGAATGCCGGCTGCCAGGTCGGGATGAGGAATTGCAACGAAGAGCCCGGCTTTTTTTGGAATGGAAAAGCCAGGGAAAAAAGCTTGCCCAAAAAATATTAAAAAAGAATCGCCTGTTCCAGTTCCAAAAGTTTTTGTTTGCGCCAAATTCCGCCGCCGTAGCCGGTTAACGTGCCGTTGCTGCCGATGACGCGGTGACACGGAATTAAAATTGAAATCTTATTCATGCCATTCGCGTTGGCCACCGCGCGAACTTTTTTCGGATCGCCCAAAATTTCGGATTGTTTGCGGTAAGACCAGGTTTCACCGTAAGGAATTTTTCGTAAGACCTGCCAAACCTCTTTTTGAAACTGTGTGCCGACCGGTGAAAGCGGAACTGTAAATTCCTTTCTTTTGCCCGCGAAATATTCCGCAAGTTCTTTTTCTAAAATTTCAAAATGCGGATTCTCACCCTGAACAATGGTGGCGTTTAACGATTTTGCTAAATCTTTAAATTCGGTTTCCAGCATTTTTCGATCGGTGAATTCGAGCATGCAGACTCCGTCTTCAACCGCCGCGGCGTACATCGTTCCGAGCGGTGTTTCGAGTCTTTTCAGATCGATGATTTTCTGGGTTTTTGAATTTTTCGGTGAAACGCCGAAAATGGTTTTGAAACTTTCATTAAAACCGCTTAAACTCTCAAAACCGCTGTCGTACGCTGTTTCGATGATATTTTCACCTTGCTGAAGTTTTTTGAAAGCAGTATTCAAGCGAAACATCCGCTGAAAAGCCTGAAAAGTCATGCCGTGGTTTTTCTGAAACCAGCGCCGCATTGTGGCAGGCTCAATGTCGCGCTGCACCAAATCGTAATCTTTAAATTTCAAGGCGGGATTTTCGCGTAGTTCTTCAAGGATTTTTTGAATATAAGCCGGAGTTTCCTCCGGATTTTCCAGCGGTTTGCAGATTTTACACGGCCGGTAACCTTTTAAAATTGCCGCTTTTGTGGAGGAAAAAAATTCTACATTTTCAGATTTCGGCTTTCGCGCCGTGCACGTGGGCCGGCAAAAAATTCCGGTGGTTTTTACGCCCATCCAAAAAACGCCTTCGAAATCGGGATTTTTTTGAAATGAAGCTTGATACATGATGTCGTCTGAAAGTTGCATACGGTAAATTTAAAGCAAATATACTTTAAGACAAAAACGCAAACAACCGAAAAATTGACAACTATTTTTCATAAAAAAAGTGAACCGAAGTTCACTTTAAAATTATTTTTTCGCGGCGGCGTCTCTTTGGATTTTGTTGATTTCGTTGAGTTTTTCGATAATCTGACCGACAACTTCGGGTTTTGCTTCCTTAATATTTACCGTTGCTTTGCTGTTATCCCAGGACAAAACCAAATCTACGGAATGCACATCTACGGGATTTAAAGCGATTTGAAACCATTCCTGTTTTTCGGAAGTTTTCTGAACCGGAACGGTAACGTCAACAACATTCAGTTTTTCGTCGTAGGAAAATGCGCCCCATTGCTGGGAATCTTTATTTAAAATAATTTTCCATTCTTTTTCTGTTGGAAGTATGAAAAGTCCATAAGTCCCGGCCATCACGTCTTTTCCGCCGAAATTTACATTTTGGTTAAAAGTAATTTTGGTTGAAGAATTTGCTCCCGCGCGCCACACTTTTCCAAACGGAACGAGGTCGCCGAAGATTTTTCTGCCTTTTACGCCAGGTCTGCCATAATCAACAGTGATTTTGGAAAGCGAAAATTGCTGTTCTACTGTTTGGCGCGGACTTGCACTCGGCACGCTGAACTGCGCAAACCCCATCATAGAAAAGGATAAAGCGAAAAGTAAAATGATTTTTTTCATAGGAATAATTTTTTCGGTGTTAAAACCGTGTTTTTTTCGGTTTTGCTAAGATAGAAATTTCACGCGGGAAAATGGTCAAACAGCGGCAAATAAAAAGTCACTTAAACCGAAATTTAAGTGACTCCCATTAAAAATAAAACTATGAAAACTATGGCATAAGAACCGTGTCTATCACGTGAATTACACCATTGGACTGATTAACATCTGCAATTGTAATTTTTGCAGAGTTTCCTTTTGCATCGGTTACATACATCATATTATTTTTCATCCAGAAGCTTAATTCTTCGCCCTGAACTGTTTTTGCCATGTATTTTCCACCATTTTTAGTGATCCACATCGACAAATCTTTGGAAGAAATTCTTCCCGGCACTACGTGGTAAGTTAAAATATTGGTCAACATTTCTTTGTTTTCCGGCATTACCAACATATTTACCGTTCCGGCCGGCAATTTTTCAAAAGCTGCATCGGTGGGTGCGAAAACGGTGAAAGGTCCGTCGCCCTGTAAAGTTTCTACCAAACCAGCGGCTTTTACGGCAGCAACTAAGGTGGTGTGGTCTTTGGAATTCACGGCATTTTCAATAATGTTTTTGGTTGCGTACATTGGCGCGCCGCCTACCATTACGGTTTTTTCCTTCATTGCCATCGGTGCACAAGACTGCATTGACATTCCGAAAGTTAAAGTTAGCGCTACGGCTGCTGTGGTCATTTTTAAATAGTTCATTGTAAATTAATTTAATGTTATATAAATGTGTTGTTTGAAAATACGAGGTGAAAGGGATTTCAGTTTTAAATCCGGTTTAATTATTTTGAATTTTTCGCAAGCGGCTCAAATTCCAGCGAAATGGAATTCATACAGAAACGCTTTTTCGAAGCGGTTGGTCCGTCATCGAAAAGATGACCTAAATGCGCGTCGCATCTGCCACATCGGACTTCAGTTCTGACAATATTATAAGAAGTGTCTTTTTTATAAACCACCGATTTCGGGCGAATTGTTTCAAAAAAACTTGGCCAGCCGCAGGTGCTTGCGAATTTGGCATCAGATTTAAAAAGCGCATTTCCGCAGGCGGCGCAATAGTACGTTCCGAGTCCATCAAAATCATTGTATTTTCCGGTGAACGCCATTTCGGTATCGTTGAGCCGTGAAACCGAATAGAGATTGGCATTCAGCACTTTTTTCCAGATTGAATTCGGAACTTTCAGGGTTTTCGTGTCAGTTCGGGAATAGAAAGGATTGACGATATTTCTTCCGTTTACTTTTTGAATCCGCTGCGCTTTTACCATTTGAAAAGCGAAAAGAGAAACCAAAAAAATTGCCGATATTTTAAGGAATTTTTTCATTTTTTACTTTTTGTTTAAAAGATATACGGTGCGCTTAAAAAATTGGTTTTATATATTAAGAAAAAAAACTACTTTTGAAGGGCGAATAATTCATTTGAAAAAAGAAACCATTTCCACGGAGCAACTCTTGTCTTTACTGTTAAGTAGGGATGAAAATGGTTTTAACTATTTGTACGATAATTATTCAGGCGCGCTGTATGGAGTAATTTTCCGAATTGTGCGATATGAAGTGGAAGCTAATGAAGTGATGCAGGACGTGTTTGTAAAAATTTGGAATTCCATCACCAGTTACGACTCGAAAAAAGCCACACTTTACACCTGGATGCTGAATATCGCCCGAAATTCTGCCATCGACCGCCTCAAATCAAAATCTTTCCAAAACGATTTAAAAAACCAAAGTATCCCCGACTTCGTAAATGACAATGCAGCACTTTCCACGGAACAGGTTCACGAATTTCATGAGGTTCAAAAAGGAGTAAATTCTTTGCGAGACGAATATAAAGTCCTGATCAACAAAGCCTATTTCGGTGGTCTTACCCAAGAGGAAATTTCCGAAGAACTCGGTATTCCACTGGGTACTGTAAAAACACGTACAAGAGCTGCGCTATCAGAATTAAAAAATATTTTAAAAGATTTTAAATTTATTATTTTATTTTTTTTGATTAAATAAAAGTGGATATAAAAACTTACATATCATCTGGCGTGATTGAAGATTACGTTCTGGGAATACTTCCGCAGGAAGAATCTTCTATATTGGAGTGTGTAATTAGCAATAATGCAGAAGTTAAACAAGCCGTTCTTGAAGTGCAGGAAACATTTGAAAAATTAGCAACCATCCAGGCGATTACACCGCCGACCACTTTGAAGGAGGAAATCCGTAAAAGACTGGAGTTCGGGACTGATGAAACGAATTCGGGAAAAATTGTGCCTTTAAGCACGGAAAAAACTGAAGTGAGAAAGACTGGCGATTTTTCCGGTTGGATGAAAGCTGCTTCCGTGGCGCTGCTTCTTGGTTTAGGATTTTTAGGCTACGAAGTGGCGAATAAAAATGCGGAACTAAAAACCATTGCGCAGGAAAACACGCAATTATCCACCAAAATCACCGATCTGGAACAGATGAATTCCATCATCATGAATTCCAGACGAATTGAACTGAAAGGTGTGGAAAAACATCCGAATATGATCGCTGACGTATATTGGCATACTTCGAAAAAAGTCTTTTTGGAAATTAAAAATTTGCCGCCCGCACCAACCGGAAAACAATATCAGCTTTGGGCGATTGTAGACGGGAAACCTGTGGACATGGGAATGCACAACCCAAAAGCAGATTCTACCGTGCAGGAAATGAAATCGGTTGATAAGGCACAAGCTTTCGCAATCACTCTGGAAAAAGAAGGCGGAAATCCACAGCCCACCATGGAGGAAATGTATGTGATGGGAACTACCTAAAAAATTTGCCGCTAAAACAATAAAAAATCCACATTTAAAAATGTGGATTTTTTCTTTTAAGAAGTGATTCTTACAAGTTGTTAGAATCATCAGTATACCATCTGTTATAGGTATCTCTGGCATCATCTTCATGTCTTGGTTTGAAGCCCATGTAGATTCCACCGTTTTTGATGTCATCTCTGTATCTTTCAGCTTCATCTTCTGGTACGCCCATTCCGGTTAGTGCTCCGATCAAGCCTCCTGTTGCTGCACCTGCTCCTGCTCCTGCAAGACCTGCTGCCAGTGGACCTGCAACGATCAAACCTAAACCAGGTAATAAAACGTTACTTCCGATAGCTGCAATTGCACCTACAACAGCACCAACTCCACCACCGATTAATGAACCGGTTCCGGCATTGTCAGCTACTTTATCTCCTAAAGCAGTGTCATGATCAACATCGGTGAAGTGTCTGTTTCTTGTTTCATCCGACATCATCACGTTGATGTCGTCCTGTGAATACCCTCTTGTTGCTAAATCGTTGTAAGCACGATCTGCATCTTCTCTGGTATTAAAAACTTTGGACACATAATCATTTCTGTACTCTGGCTTGTAATTTTCCATAATTAAATAAATTTTAATGTTAGTATAATGTTGCTGTCCTAAATTCAATTAAGGTGCCA
>Ga0308157_10006679_pt1 | contig 13717 bp, 10 predicted proteins | sample PhyBR1_FD_201035 | JGI IMG/M metagenome (GOLD analysis project Ga0308157, IMG submission 201035) | Phyllosphere microbial communities from UC Gill Tract Community Farm, Albany, California, United States - DLSLB.R1 | ecosystem: Host-associated > Plants > Phyllosphere > Unclassified | place: USA...
TTAATTGGGTTTGGAGCCTAGAGCGCCGTGCGCCCTCTTGGGCGCACAAAGGTCGCTCTAACTCTAGAAGAGAAAAGGCGGCATTTTGTGCCGCCTTTTCTCTTTAACATAAGGCTTCTGTTACTTACCAATGACACGATTGGCAGCTGAAACGATTGCTTCAAGCGAGGCACTCACGATATTGTCGTTGATACCGGCGCCGAACAATTTGCCGTCCGGATAGGCGACTTCAACATAAGAGATAGCGGCTGCGTCCGACCCTTGCTTTAGCGAATGCTCCGAATAATCGATAATCGACATCTTCACGCCGAGATATTTCGACAGCGCATCAATGAAGCCATCAATCGGGCCTGTACCCTTACCTTCAATATTCTTGGTCACGCCGTTATCGGTGATTTCAGCGGTCAGGATACGGCGACCCTTCTGCTCTGGGTCAGGATAAGTATGGTGATCCACAAACTTGATACGGCCTTCCGTCTGCTCGACATAGAGCTTCTGGAACTCTTCATGAATGCGCTTGGATGGTAGTTCCTTGCCTTCTTCATCCGTGATGTTCTGGATGATTTCGCGGAACTCGACCTGCAGATTACGCGGCAGGTTCAAGCCATAGTCAGCCTGAAGAATGTAAGCGATACCGCCCTTGCCCGACTGAGAATTGATGCGGATGATCGCTTCGTACGAACGACCGACATCCTGCGGATCTATTGGCAGATAAGGCACTTCCCAGACCGGCGAATTAGCGGTCTTGCGAACCTTCATGCCCTTGTTGATCGCGTCCTGATGCGAGCCTGAGAAAGCTGTATAAACCAGCTCACCCACATAAGGATGACGCTCCGCAATTTTCAGCTGGTTCGAATATTCGTAGACATCTTTCATGCGATTGATGTCAGTGCAATCCAGCTCTGGATCGATGCCCTGCGTGTACATATTGAGCGCCAGCGTCACCACATCGACATTGCCGGTGCGTTCGCCGTTACCGAACAGTGTGCCCTCGACACGGTCAGCACCCGCCATCAAGGCCAGCTCGGTCGCAGCAATGCCCGTACCGCGGTCATTATGCGGATGCAGTGAAATGATCAGGTTTTCGCGATTGTCGAGGTTGCGGCACATCCATTCGATCTGATCGGCATAGACGTTCGGCGTGTTCATTTCGACAGTCGATGGCAGATTCAGGATCAGCTTGTTCTCAGACGTCGGTTTGACGATCTCGGTCACTGCGTTGCAGATTTCCAGCGCTACATCCAATTCGGTGCCGGTAAAGCTTTCCGGTGAATACTGGAAGCGATAGCCGCCACCCGCCTTTGCCGCCATGTCCATGATCATCTTTGCAGCATCGGTAGCAATTTGCTTGATGCCCTTGACGTCCTTGTTGAACACGACGCGACGCTGCAATTCACTGGTCGAATTGTAGAAGTGGATGATCGGCGTCTTAGCCCCTTCCAACGATTCAAATGTGCGCGTAATCAATTCAGGACGGCACTGCACCAACACCTGCAAATCGACCGTATCAGGCGTATCGCCCTGCTCGATTGCCCAGCGGCAGAAGTCGAAATCGGTCTGCGAAGCCGATGGGAAGCCGATTTCGATTTCCGGGAAACCCATATCGACCAGCAAGCGGAACATACGTTCCTTACGGTCGTGGCCCATTGGGTCAACCAGGGCCTGGTTGCCGTCACGCAGATCCACCGAACACCAGATCGGTGCTTTCTCAATGCGTTTTGCAGGCCAGGTACGGTCGTCGAGTTTTGGAAATGGAAACGGCGAATACTTTACGGCCGCGTCCGGCATACCCTTGTTTCGGCTCTCATGTTTTGAGGCGGAATTCGAGGTGTTTACATTCTGATTCATGGTCTTCTCATCCTCCCGGCCTATTCGACAGTTCTTAACTGCCCAAATGACACGGATATCTCGTCTTAAAATTCAAATGTGGATTTTGAGAAAGGAGCATACGTCGGCGGGATCGTTATCGACCGCCGGACGCTCCTTTCAACGAGCCCGGCGATCGCCGCTAAGGCCGAGGGTAAGAAGCGAGTTTAGAACGCAAACGTTCACGCGCGCGCTGGAAGCGGCTGCGGAATGTTCCATAGATGTTGCGTTCTTCATAACCATGGACACGCTTTTACACGCGAGGTTCAAAACACGCAAGCCGCTATTTGTTTCATGCGCACCCCGAAAAGTGCGCGGCGGTTTTCGGATAGGATGCGCATCAAATATAAAGATTAGAGCGCCGATCTGATAAAACCAGATCGAAACGCGCTCTAGGCAAATGGCACAGAACTCGTGCCTATCGGCAGCTTCGCCTCATCTTCCGGCTCAACATGGATCACAACGCGTGCGCTTTCGATCTGCATTTTCAGTGCATCTTCGATTCGGTCACATATGACGTGCGCGTCGCCCACGCTCATTTCGGCAGCCACAACCAGATGAAACTCGATGAAGGTGACGCGGCCTGCAATGCGGGTCTTGAGATCATGAACCTCAATTGCGCCACCGGCATTGGCCGAAATCACATCGCGAATCCGCATTTCCTCTGCAGGCTCGACACCGATATCCATCAGGCCCTGTACGGATTTATTGATAACCCCCCAGCCCTGCCAGAGAATGTTGATCGCAACCAGAATGGCAAGCAGCGGATCGAGGATCGCCCAACCCGTAATGACGGCTCCAACAAGCCCCACCAGAACACCGACCGACGTAAACACATCAGTCATAATATGCTGACCATCTGCTTCCAGCGCAGGCGAACGCGCACTGCGACCAGTGCGAATGAGCAGCAGCGCCCATAAGCAGTTGATGACAGCAGCGCCTGTGTTGATCGCAAGGCCCAGCCATGGCTCATCAAGCTGACGCGGATTCTCAAGCGCAGACCATGCTTCTTTTGCAATCAAAAGTGCTGCAATCGTAATCAGCACACCTTCGACAACTGCCGAAATATATTCTGCCTTGTGATGGCCGAACGGGTGGTTCTCATCGGCTGGCTTATAACTGACGCTGATCGCCCACCAGGCCCCAAGTGCTGCAATTACATTGACGATGGATTCCAAGGCATCCGAATAAAGGGCCACGGAACCGGTCAGCGCATAGGCCAGATATTTCAGCCCCATTACGCCCAGCGCAACAGGAATCGACCAAGCGGCGAGCCGCCGAACTTTTACACTCGCGTCCATCACAAACCTTCAGATACTTAAATTCTTATCCCGACTGGCGGGTTCAGGCTAACGAGAAGCCTATTGCGCATTCACTCCGGCGTGGCCGGTAAGCAGCATTTCGATAGCCGTTCTATAGCCCATAAAATCCAAATTTCGAAACCCTGTTTTTTACTTCGCGCATTTAATTTTCTCTTGCGAATGCAATGCATTACAGTTGCAAATGGTTCCCCAAAGCAGCTCTGAAAAACCATGATTTTATAAGGCCATAAACGAAAAAACCGGCCGCAGTTTTCACCACGGCCGGTTGATTGTGTTACGAGTCAGAAAATCAATTAGTAATTGGTGCGACGCGCTTTGTGCTTAGCTGCAAAATGCACCACGACGTTTTCGATCATCCGCATGCCTGCATTGTGACCCAGTGTCATAATGGATTCGGGATGGAACTGAACCGCTGCAACCGGCTCTTTCTTATGCTCGAAAGCCATGATGACACCATCTTCCGTCTCTGCCGTGACCAGGAAATCATCTGGCAGACGTTCAGGATCGGCAAAGATCGAGTGATAACGACCAACCGTTACTTCCTTAGGCAAGCCTGAGAAAATGCGTTCAGGCTTTGAAACCCTGATACGCGACGGCTTGCCATGCATCGGAATGCGCAGCTGACGCAACGTGCCGCCATAGGCTTCCGCCAGCGCCTGAAGCCCAAGACAGACACCGAAGATCGGCAGCTGACGCTTTCGCGCCTTGTCGATGGTCGCCTTGCAGTCGAAGTCCTGCGGCGTACCCGGTCCGGGCGACAGCACGACAAGATCAGGATTGATGCGGTCGAACACTTCTTCGGCAACCGGCGAACGCACAGTCGCAACCGTTGCACCCGTCTGCCGGAAATAATTGGCGAGTGTGTGTACGAAGGAATCTTCGTGATCAACCAGCAGGATCGAAATCCCCTCACCCACCTTTGCGGCAACGCGTTCTTCAGCAACCTGATTGCTCTTCTGTGCTTCACGCACCGCGGCAATCATTGCAGATGCCTTCAGTTCGGTTTCTGCTTCTTCCTCTTCGGGGTTGGAATCAAACAATAGCGTCGCTCCGGCACGAATCTGCGCCACGCCATCCTTGACGCGGATCGTGCGCAGCGTAAGCCCGGTATTCATATCACCATTGAAGTGCATCATGCCGATGGCGCCACCATACCACGCACGCGGGCTGCGCTCGTTTTCTTCGAGAAAGCGCATAGCCCAAAGTTTTGGTGCACCGGTTACGGTTACAGCCCATGCATGACTGAGGAAGCCGTCAAACGCATCCATACCATCGCGCAAACGTCCTTCAATATGATCAACCGTGTGGATCAGGCGTGAATACATCTCGATCTGACGGCGACCGATCACCCGCACTGAACCTGGTTCACAAACCCGGCTTTTGTCATTGCGATCGACGTCCGAACACATAGTCAGCTCGGACTCGTCTTTCTTGGAGTTGAGCAGTTTCAGAATCTGCTCCGAATCTGAAATCGCATCTTCACCACGCTTGATGGTGCCGGAAATCGGACAGGTCTCAATACGACGACCATTGACGCGCACGAACATTTCCGGCGAAGCGCCCACCAGATACTCGTTTTCACCCAGATTGATGAAGAACGAATAAGGCGATGGATTGATCGACTTCAGGCGACGGAAGATTTCCGAAGGGGCCGTGTGGCAGCGCTCATAGAAGGTCTGCCCCGGCACGACTTCAAACAGATCGCCGCGCTTGAAGCTTTCCTTCGCGCGTTCAACCAGCTTGGCATATTCGCCCGGATTATGATCGCCACGCGGCAGATCACGCTCTGCAGGCTTGAATGGCTGCACCGGTGTCGCCCGTGCAAGATCATGTGTTGAAGAACCACCGCAGACAAATTCGTAGCGATCCACCCATGCGCGCGCCGAATAGTGGTCGGCCACAAAGATTTCATCAGGAATGAAAAGTACCAGATCACGCTGATCATCAGGACGCTTGAGCTTGTATTCGATCGGATCGAACTGGAACGCGAGATCGTAGCCGAATGCACCATAAAGGCCGAGATTTGCATCTTCTTCGGAGAAGAAAAGGCCCACAATCGCACGCAGCACGGTAAAGACCGAAGGCATACGCGAGCGTTCTTCTTCGGTGAATGTGCCTGTAGGGTCAGCAATCGTCAGCTCGATAAGGTCTTCATCGGCCTTATCGACCTTCACTTCGGCAAGTGCTTGAACCGTCTTGAGGATCGGACGTAGCAGGATCGTGCCGCGCTTGTTCAGCGCTTCGATACGCATCTGACGAGCGCGTGAGGTGATCACGACTGGCGGATCAACAATTGCCGTGTCCCATCGCGTGTAGCGGCCCGGATATTCGTAGTTAGAGGAAAAGACCGCCCCCCGCCGCTCATTGAGAGCATCGATATAAGTCTCGATGGCTCCCTTATAAGCAGTCAGATGGCGCACGCGTTCGACAACAATGCCGCCCGCTGTCTCGTGCGTGAATATCTCGCTATCCGCAATCTTCGCATTCATGACTGGCAAATCCCAAATCTTTTTCGTTGTCGAACACTTCTGAAACCCGGTGTCCCCTACCGCTGACCTTATTCAAACAGCCAAACAAAAAGGCCGCCCGGATAATAATCCCAGCGGCCTGTTCCTAAAACGCAAATGCACAAACGCCTGCGTGGCCGCTTTTAGCGAGCCCACCACCAGCCTTTGATGTCAATGCGCGAAATGTTCATGGCGATACTGTTATCCTTACCGTGCGTCGCTTGCAACTGGAAATTTTGAAGCCTAGAGCAGAGCAGTAACATCCCTGTTAGCTCGATACGGCCAGTATTGTCAGCTTGGCTACTGAACGCAATTCAGATTGCGTCTGCTAAGCGGTTTTAAATGACGGAGATGCGCCAGAATAATCAAACTGATAGATAGAGCAGCCTCAGCCTCGCCTGAAACTGCTCTCGTTAAAGCATTTCCAGCAAAAGTGGGAACCGGTTTTGCGTTCGGAAATGCGTAAAAGCAAATAGTCACAGCGGTTCCAACGATTCAACATTAACTGAAACCGCTGTAACATCAGGACAATCCGAATTGTCGAGGTGTACCTTTACCGGCGAGCGGTAGGTATAACACCCGTTAGAAGTCATAACTTTATACGCGCAATATCACTTTAAGTATATCTTGTTTCTACTTTAGATTGTAATCATCTCACAACTGTTAATTCTATCGTTGCCCCTCTCTCTTCAACTGCATGAACGAGCTCCAACTTATGCGTGCGTCAAAAATTTTGCCTTGCGTCAAACGCAGAATTCGGATTCATTTCGCAAGCAAATCATTTACAATTAATCAATAAAAAGCCGCCCAAGCAGGCGGCCTAATGGGGACAACGATGAAAAATATCGATGCGATGGACAGGAGTATTCTGCAAGCGCTTCAGGAAAACGGTCGACTGACCAATACTGAACTCGCTGATCGCATTAATCTTTCCCAAACCGCAACCGCAGAACGCGTCAAACGTCTGACGCGCGAGGGGTATATTCTGGGCTATTCGGCGCACCTGTCGCCAAAGATGCTCGACCGCTCAATGCTGGTTTTTATCGAAATCAAGCTCGACCGCACTACACCGGAAGTCTTTGAAACGTTCTCTACTTTCACGCGTGGCAACCCCGATATTCTGGAATGCCATATGGTTGCTGGTGGCTTCGACTATCTGATCAAAGCGCGTGTGTCCGATATGGATCATTATCGGCGTTTTCTGTCTGAGGCGTTGCTTTCGCTGCCCGGCGTGCGTGAGTCCCACACTTACGCGGTTATGGAAGAGGTCAAGGAAACCTCACATATCGCCGTTTGATCTGGTTACACTGACACTTTTATCGCACGAAACAGAGCCGTTCTCGCACCAAGATTCGTTTAGTTTGACGACGGTCAGCGCAGTATTGCCCTACAGCATAATTCCTTACACTTGAATCAGTTTAAGGTAAAATTATGCTGTAAATATAGAGTGTTAGAGCGATCTTTGTGCGCCCAAGAGGGCGCACGGCGCTCTAGCCTTCTGATCCGCGCGCTATTGCAAATTATTATTTACGGGTATATACCCGCGTTATGTCTACTCCTTGTATCTGCATCCTTCTGCGTCAGGCGGCTCGCAAATCGTCAGCTATCTACGATGAAGCGCTGGCACCCCTTGGCATCAATATTGCGCAATTCAGCCTGCTGCGAAAAATCTCCCGCGCCGGTTCGATTTCGCTAACCGAGCTTGCCCACAAGGCGGAGCTTGATCGTTCAACGATGGGTCGCAACGCAAAAGTTCTGCAGCGCATGGGGTTGGTTGAGCCTGCAGCAAGTGAAGATCATCGCGAAACCAGCGTCACACTCACCGACGAAGGACGAGATATTGTCAGACGTGGAGCGCCGCTGTGGGACAAAGCACAAGACGAAATAGAAGCGCGGCTTGGTGATGACGGTGTTGAACAATTGCAATCGCTGCTCCGCGCCATCTCATGACGCTCTGCTCCTTTGACTGAATTGACTACAAACAATGACAGGAACCTGCATAGCCGATAGATGGCGAGCGGTTCCGCCTTCCAATATGCGGCTGGCCGAAACCCAGCTCGAACTCGAAAGCGCCGAAAATGATTTCAGCCAGCCTTGCCAGCTTTCTTGCGCAAAGAAACATCCATTATGGATGGGTCGTCGCTGCTGTCACCTTCCTCACCATGCTGGCAACAGCTGCGGCAATGGGATCGGCGGGCATATTAATTGAGCCGCTTCAGAGTGAATTCGGCTGGACCAACGCGGATATTTCATTCGCGATGGCTCTGCGTCTCGTTTTGTTCGGGCTCATGGGACCGTTTGCAGCTGCTTTCATGAACCAGTTTGGTCTTCGACGGGTGGTCATGGCTGCACTGATCATGATCTCACTAGGCCTTGTAGGCTCGATTTTCATGACTGAGCAATGGCAGATGGTTGCACTTTGGGGTGTCGTCATCGGACTTGGCACGGGCATGACAGCCCTCGTGCTGGGCGCGACCGTTGCCGCGCGCTGGTTTGAAAAGCGCCGCGGCCTCGTCGTCGGCATGATGACGGCCAGTAACGCCACCGGACAGCTTATTTTTATGCCAATTCTGGCCAGCGTGAGTCAGTCGATAGGTTGGCGCACGTCGCTCACAATTGTCATTTCGTTCTTGCTGGCAGCGCTTGTGATGGTCCTGGCGTTGATGCGTGACAATCCAGCGGATGTCGGACTTAAGCCTTACGGACGAACCGCGCCAATGCCTGCACCGGAACCAAAAAAGCAGTTTGGCTCCATGCTTATCTCGCCGCTGGTGACATTGCGTGAAGCATCTTCCACCTCAACCTTCTGGGTGCTGTTCATCACATTTTTCGTCTGCGGCTTTTCCACGAATGGTCTGATACAAACGCACTGGATTGCACTTTGCGGCGATTTCGGCATCGTACCAGTGGGTGCAGCAGGTATTCTGGCCGTCATTGGCGCGTTCGATCTGATCGGCACTATTGCTTCTGGCTGGCTTACCGACCGCTTCGACAATCGTTGGCTTTTGTTTTGGTTCTATGCCCTGCGCGGCCTATCGCTCATCTATCTGACGTTCACAGACTTCACACTTTACGAACTTGCACTCTTCGCCGTGTTCTATGGCCTCGACTGGGTAGCCACTGTACCACCTACCGTAAAGCTTGCCGCTGAACAGTTCGGTCCTGAAAAAGCCGGTATGATCTTCGGTTGGGTATTCACAGGCCATCAGGTGGGTGCGGCCGCAGCAGCAGCCTTCGCAGGCTATGTCCGCACCGATTACGACAGCTACACACCTGCGCTTATTCTGGCAGGTGCCATGTGCTTCGCTGCGGCGGCGATGGTGTTCCTCATCAATCGCCCTTCCCGCCGCCCTATACTTCAGGCGTCATGATACGCTAAAGCATGTCGCGCTCAAATGGATTCATTTGAGCGCGACATGCGACAATTAAAGGAATCTAGAGCGAGCGCCATGGGTGCGATTAAGCGCGACACGCTCTAGATTTTCTGCCCTTTCTGTTCAGCGCCAAAACACCGAGACTGATCAGAAGGGCAGCGGTGGTGTCGGTCCAGCCCGGCACTTCTCCGAGCAACAACAGAGCCAGCACCAAAGTTGCCACCGGAATAAGGGCAGATAAGGCCGCTCCCGCTGCTGTTCCCAAAAGCACAACTGCACGGTTAAAGGCGAAGACACCGAAGGCTGATGTCAACACACCCTGATAAAAGCCCTGCAAAGCAATATCGCCCCAAGCGGTTTCGCCAATGCCTTTTTTCAGGAACAGCACATAGATTGGCAGAAACACCAGCGCAGACGTCACGGCGGCAATCGCTGTAGCATGAAGCCCGTCCATGCCTTTCCTGCGAAAGACCATCACGTAGATCGACCAGACCAAGGCTGCTGCAAAAAACGAGAGGTGTCCTATCATCTCTTGCCCACCCAATTGCGACAAGCCGGCGATCAATCCGCTTCCAATCAGGATCAGCACCACCCCGGCCCAACGGGATAACGCCAGACGCTCCTGAAGCAGAAGGACACCGAGAATAGCAACGAGTGCTGTCATCAGGCCGGGGATAAGCGCAGCCGCATGGGACGCGGGAGCAAACTGCAACCCGTACACAGTCAGAAGCGCATAGGGAAAGCCAGCGCCGGACGCAAGAAGCACAAAGCCAAGCGGCCCCAATTGTCTAAAGCCGAACCCTTTCGCAAAGACGACCGGCAGCAGCACCAAGCCCGCTACACCGAAGCGCAATGCAATAATGTCCGACGGCATGAGTGCTGTTTTAAAGCCAAAGCGGGTCAGTACGAACGAACCCGACCAGACGAGGACGCCCGAAAGCCCCCAAAGCAAGCCCTTTATCGTATCGTTTGCTGAAACTGAAATAGTCGAATCGGTGGTGGCCGTCATATTTGCTTTGCTCTGATTCATGAATAGTTGTGCGACTATTGCAGAAACAGTGAGCGTAAGCGGCACGGATAAGTCAAATATGAGGTATTAGAAATTCTTATGCCGCTTTGATATTTGCATCTTTGGCGATAACGCAGAAACTATCGATCAAATGCCTTACCGGGCTATCGGCACGATAGACAATATAGACCGTTCTGAATGTCGGCGGATTGAGTTTGATCGCTCGCAGATCATGCAAATCGGAACCCGGCAAGCTGATCTCCGACAACAGCGTCATGCCAATGCCATGTCGCACCATTTCGAGCACAGTGGCAACATCCCGTGTTCTTACCTGCTCGCTTCGCGCCCCCCCATCCGCATGAATGATACGATCAAGGATCAACTCGCAACCCGCAGCCGCAATCAACTGTCGATCTCGCAGATCGCGTGGGGCAACCACATCCCGCCGCATGAAGGGGTCGTCACGTCGACCGACCACGACCAATTCTTCCTGCCCTACTTCAACCGCTTCCAAACCGGAAAATGGCAGTGACGTAATGCCAATATCAGCAATGCCGTCACTCACCCAAAGGCTTACATCGTCGTGTCCGCCTTCAAAGGTGCTGAATTCCACACGCGGATGGAGCCGCAAAAAAGTTTTGCGCAGATCAGGAACCACATATTCCAGCTGGCTGGGAATGGCAGCCACGCGCAGCCTGTCAGGCGCATTGGTGACCATCTTGCGTGCCTGAGCTTCTATCCGATCCACAGCCGATAAAGCACTGCGCGCATCATCAAGAATGGTCTGCCCAAAAGCGGTCAGCATCGCACCGTCGCGTTTACGGGCAAGCAGATCCAGTCCGAGGATTTTCTCAAGCGTCGACAGCGCCTGACTGGCCCCTGACTGGGTCAGGCCCAGCTTCCGTGCGGCCGCACCGACACTGCCGGTTTCGGCTACCGCTTCGAGCAAACGCAACTGGACGAGACTGATCTTCATGGCTTAGCTTCCCAATGCCGCATCGCCCCAATCGGCACGGCGCGCCCAACGGAAAAACTCACCGTCCCGCTTGGTGACAAGACGCTCTTCAGCGCTTCCATCTTCGATGCAAAGTTTCAGTGCCACCTTGCCGCCACCGACACGCGTGGGCGCAATCACCCGCGCTGATGCAGCAAGCGACCGATCACGCGTCGCAGCCAGATAGATGAACTTCTCGTCTTCCCATGGCACTTCAGCATCCTTGGTCAGACGATGAATACGGGAGCGAGCAACCCGGCGCGAAAAATGGCACCAGTCGGGTGCAATCAACGGGCATTCGAGCTGATGCGTGCAAGGTGCCGCAATATATGCACCCTGTTCAATGAGCGCCGCGCGTGCGTCGAGAATGCGCTGCCAGCCTGCAGGAGTTCCCGGCTCTACAATCACGAACAGATGGCGGGCTGAAGCCCATAGCCGTTCGACAAGCGCCTTGCGATCATGAGGTGCCAGCTCGTCAAGAACATAGGCGATCGTCACAAGATCAGCTTGCGGAAAATCAAGCTTTTCCCTGACCAGATCGCCCGCGCGCCATTCCGTTTCAAGACCCACATTTTCCGCAAGCTTGCCGCCCACTGCACGAATCGCAGGGCTTGCTTCGATCATGGTCGCCGATGCGAGATCGGGCCAGCATTCGCGTGCAGCCCAAAGTGCGGTCCCCGGCCCACAGCCTACATCAAGCATAGTCGTCGGCGCAAAGTCTGGGCACACTTCCGCAACGCTTTCAAAACTTGCGCGCACTGCCGCATAGGTCGCAGGCAATCGCGCAGCAAGATAGGCCCTAGCGGCAAGTTCGTCTGAAATATGCAGGCGACCATCGCGTGTTTCCGCGCGATAGCGCCGCGACAAAACCTCAGACGCGCGCTTGAGGTCGGCCAGAGCCACTCCTTCAAGCGTCGCGTCTACAGCCTGACGCAATAGTGATGGCAATTCCATCGCAGATCAGCGCTCCAGAACCTGCTTTACGTCGACCAGATTGGAACGAACGCGCAGGATATAAAAGCCCATCGTGGTCAGATGTGACGGTGTAAACCATGCATCCGGGCTACCGTTTGAAACAATGAACGGCTGCATATCGAGCGCCGAGCGCAACTGCCGTTCCATTTCATCCCATACGCCATCAAGATGCTTTTCAGCCAGGACCCCGCGGAAATCCGAATGGGCAGCGCGCAAGAGGCCGTAATAGGCATAGAGCTGGCCATAAGCGAACCAGAAGCGATCATCGGCGCGCGTATCAAACCAACCAGCATGATAATTCTCTGCACGGTCCTTGAGGATTGCTGAGGTCGAACCCAAATCGCTCGCAATGCGATCGACAAACTGGATCAGATTGTCGGCGCGCGCGTCAAACGTGGCCTGACAGTTTTCAAGACGCGTATTGAACGAACGTAAGTCCTTGATCGCCGAGCGATAATAGCTTGGCGTCGGTGTCTTTGGTCCAAACGGGCTCAGGCCAAAATACCAGGCATCTTCGGCAAACTGCAGATTGCCACGCGCCTTTTGCAGATCTCCGTCGATCTGGGATGTGCCACGCAAACGGCCAATATTGTCTACCAACTCGATAGCCGTACGACGTACGGCTGCATTGATGCCGCGCTGGAACGATGCCTTGTTATCGAGAAATGGCGTGCGATCCCAATCGATTCCAAAGAAACCAACCTTGTAGAGCAGCATGGAGGAAATCCACGCGTTCTGGTTCCCGTTGAAATCGGTGAGATCAGCTGCGACTTCAGCAATTGCTGAAGGCGAACACTTACGCGCAGTCGATGGAATCTGCGCGGCCTGCATCGGCTGCGACTGTGACTGTGACTCCGTCGAGGTTTCGAACTGCGTGTTTGTGTCGCCGTTACCAGCGGCAGGTGTCGTATCCGTACCACCAGCGCTATTTTCGGAAGGTGCTGGCGTTGCCGGTTCGGGCGTTGCAGCCAATGGCGCAGGTGTCTTCTGCACTTCCTCGCCGGGTGTCACTGCCGTCTGATAGCTGTACTTGGCTGGATAATCAGGATTGAAGTTGGTCCAGACCTGCGTTTGCCAGATAAAATAGATATAAAGACCGCCCAGTCCAATTACGGCCACGGCGATCGCAACTTTCCACAAATTTCCCAGCTTAAGGAAAAGCCGCCATAAACCGCCGAGCGGTACTGCTATCAAGCGAGCCAACGCCGCGATAAATCGACCAAGGAAGGAGAAAACGCCCCGTACTGCATTCCACACCGTAAAAATTCCTTCCTCTTGCCTGCAATTGCAGGCTATTCGACATTTTAGATTGTCCGGGTCTTATCCGGCAACTGGCCCGAAAAGCCGCTGACCACTGATCAGCATATTCTGATTAGCTTCACACATCTCAAATAGAGTGCGGCAAGCTTTTCGACAACCTTGAACCAGCCTGTCTCTGACTTTATCGCGTGTTTTCAGCGCTCAAGGGTTGAAACAAGATGCCCCTTGCGTAACATGGCGCCACTTCGCACTGCTTCGGCTTACAAAGCCTCATCTGCAGAACCTTTTTTGACTGACGGTCCATAAAAAACGAGTACAACACACCCCAAAGTCGCAATCAGAAATATTTTCGCCGCAATGGTACTTGATCGGCGAAATCTTTGGTGTTTGCTAAAAGCCGGAACCGGAAA
>Ga0308157_10006682_pt1 | contig 13709 bp, 11 predicted proteins | sample PhyBR1_FD_201035 | JGI IMG/M metagenome (GOLD analysis project Ga0308157, IMG submission 201035) | Phyllosphere microbial communities from UC Gill Tract Community Farm, Albany, California, United States - DLSLB.R1 | ecosystem: Host-associated > Plants > Phyllosphere > Unclassified | place: USA...
GAATATACGTTCCACTTTTTAAATGATTAATAGTGAAAACTTCATCGTTAAATTGTGGGTTAGATATTTTCTTGACTAACTTTCCTTCTAAATTATAAACCGTAATTAAATCGATTTTTTCTTTAGTTGAAATGAATATCGTGTTTTTTGGTGCTGGATTCGGATACACATTAAACTCAACCAATTCAGCTTTGTTCGTGCTTAATAAGTGTGGATACCAAACAGCAGTAACATATTGCGGATTATCTATATACGGATTTCTGTTGCCTTGCTCACTGTAGATATAATTATTCAAATCTGTTTCACGAGCACTTACCGGATCTTGTAAATGCCACTGATACAATACATCTAAAAAACCTGTATTAAATACTTTATCGGTAGATCCATCGAACATTGCTTTAACTTGTGTTTGCGATTGTGTAACATCCGTATAAAAATCATCCATTAAATCTTCATACCTTGTTGCAAAGTAAAAATAGGCACGAGCTATATCACCCTTGAATTCATCAATTGGCTCAACAACAGTTCCCGAAAAACCTGTTACAGCACTCGTACCACGTTTTGTTCCGTTCTGCGATGTGTAATTTGCAGAAGCAACTTTTCCAAAAGGTAAATTTCCGCGTTCTCCATTAACTTTTCCATCACTTGGCCAAACGTGAAATGCATCTGTTTTCATTGGTGCGTTTTCATCAAAATACGACTGCGGAATTAAATGTTCGCGATTGTAGCAATCACCTTCGCTGCTGTAATTTCCGCATTGATCAGAAATCACAGTGTAAGTGTAAGGGTCAACAGCTACCGGTTTTTCAGAATAAATATCTAAAATGGTATTGTCGTTTTCATAATATTTGTCACGAAAACCATTATTGGCAGCATTAGAACTATATAAATTCCACAAACCAGGAGTATAGCTTAAAGCGTTGTGATTTGTAGAAATTATTGTTTTTAATTGCGATTTTAATGTGTAGCCCGTTGCAGTAGCACTGTTGTAATAATTCGCCGGTGCCTGCGCAAAAATTGTAAATGAACAACAAATAGTTACAATAAATGATGTGATTTTTTTCATATTTAATTATTTTATGCGTTCCATTAAACACATGTAAAAACCATCGAACCCAGATTGATGAGCCATTACTTTTTCGTCTGTTACAAACTTAAAGTTTTTACCAAAATCGGTGTTTAAGAAATGGTTAATTTGTTTTTCATTTTCTGATGGAAGAATAGAACAAGTTGCATATACCAATTTACCGCCAACTTTAACCATTTTAGAATAGTTTTCTAAAACTTCTTGTTGCGTTTTTTTTATGTTATCGATAAATTCCGGTTGCAGTTTCCACTTACTGTCAGGGTTACGTTTTAAAACGCCCAAGCCCGAACAAGGAGCATCAATCAACACACGGTCTGCTTTATCGTGTAATTTTTTAATTACTTTGGTAGAATCTATGATTCGGTATTCTATATTAAAAGCTCCATTTCGCTTAGCCCGAATTTTTAATTGACGTTGTTTACTTTCGTATAAATCTAACGCAATAATTTGCCCTTTGTTTTCCATTTTAGCGGCAATGTGCAATGTTTTACCACCTGCACCTGCACAAGCATCAACAACGCGCATGCCTGGTTTAACATCTAATAAAGGAACTACTTTTTGCGATGAAGCATCTTGTACTTCAAAAAATCCTTCTTTAAAAATAGGAGTCATAAAAACGTTTGCACGCTCTTTCAATATTAAGGCATCGGGATATGTATCGCTTAATTCGGTATCAATATCCAAATCCATTAATTGTGCACGTAATTGCTGTTTGGTAGTTTTTAAAGAATTTACTCTTAAAACAACTTTTGCCTGCTGGTTTTGTGCAGCCAATTCTTTTGTCCAAACCTCTTCGCCCAATTCTTGAACACCTAATTCATCCATCCAATCAGGAATAGACTCACGGTATTTTCTAATTTTAGAAAGCTCGTCGAATTTTCCTTTAATCCTACGAACCGGTGTGTTTTCAAAATATTTCCAATCGGGTAGGGTAATACCGCGCAAAACTGCCCAAACGGCAAAAGTTCTCCAAATATCATCACGAGTAAAAGGATCTTTTGTTTCGGCAATTTCAGTATATAATCTTTTCCAACGAACAATTTCGTATATGGTTTCGGCAACAAACTTGCGGTCTTTTGCACCCCAGCGGGGGTCTCTTTTTAAAGCTTTTGCAACTTCTTTATCGGCATATTCACCATCGTTAAATATACTTAAAAGAGAATCTATAACTGCAAAAACCAAATTTCTGTGTAAACGCATTTTTTTATTTAAATAAGCCTACAAAGTTACGATTTATATGTTGGTTGTGAAATACTTTTTTTACACTAGCTTTATGTACCTTTGCATAAACGTTTGATAATTATGGTTAAAACCGTTATTTTTGATATGGACGGGGTTATTGTTGATACAGAACCTGTGCATAAATACGCTTATTTTAAGCATTTTGAAGAATTAGGAATTGATGTTTCGGAAGAATTATATGCCACTTTTACAGGAAATTCTACAAGAAATGTGTTTCAAAAAATAAAAGATCAGTTTGGATTGGATCATGAAGTGGAAGATTTAATACAGAGAAAGCGTTCTCTTTTTAACGATGCTTTTGATACAAAACCCGATTTGGAACTGATTGCCGGAGTTGAAAATTTAATTAAAGATCTACATGCAAGCGATGTGGAATTGATTTTGGCATCATCGGCATCTAAAAGTACTATAAGCCGCGTTTTTAATCGATTTAATTTGAACGATTATTTTACGCATAAAGTTAGTGGTGAAGATTTCGTGAAATCGAAACCAGACCCAACTATTTTTATACATGCTGCTTCGTTATCGAAAAATAAAGTAGAGGAATGTATTGTGATTGAAGACAGTACAAACGGTGTGAAAGCTGCTTGCGCTGCCGGAATTTATTGTTTGGGATACAACAGCGAAAATTCTAAATTGCAAAATTTAGAAGGTGCCAGCGTTTTAGTTGACGACTTTTTTAAGGTTAACGCCGATTTTATAAAGAATTTGAAATAAAAAAAACGCCATTCAATTTTGAATGGCGTTTTTTAGTTTATTAATTAACCTTTTTACGGTTATCGTTAGAATCTCTGTCGATTAACTTGTTGTATGGATCAACACCCACTTCAACCGGTTTTTTATCAACAATGATACTTACTTTATTATTTACCTTGTTGATCAGGTATTTTTTATTGTGTAGTTCGTTTTCGTATTCATGGTTTCCTTTCATGGTTTTTTTACCAAAAATACCAACTTCTACATAATCATTTAAAGGATATGATTTTACTTCTTTTTTACCGTCTTTACCTACCAACGTATTTCCTTTTGCATCTTTATAAATCTGCGTTCCTTTAGGGGAAGTTCGGTATTTAGAAACAACAAACGAAATATCAACCTGATATTTACCATCTTTTAAAGGTTTTACTTCTACTTTATCCACCTTATTGTCATACAGCGTTATAGTTTCAAACATATCTGTAATCAAATATTGTAAATTCGCCGGAGTATTCGCTTTTAAGTGATTTACAAACTCGATAGAATTGGTGTACGGAGCTTCTTGGAATTTAACTTGTGAAACATACGCTTTCAATATATCGTTAAAACGTTTTTCGCCCAAGTAGTCGCTCATTGCATACAGTACCAACGATCCTTTGTTGTAATGAATATACTGTTGGTTCTCGTTATACATTAACGGATTTTCTTCTTTCCATTCGCGGGTTCTTCCCATTAAATAATTGTCTAACGCATCTTTTAAGAATTTACGCATTTGGAATTTTCCATACTCTTTCTCCAAAACTTTTAACGAGCTGTATTCTGATAACGATTCAGACAATAAAGTTGCTCCTTTAACATTAGCACCAATTACCTGATGTGCCCACCACTGATGTGCCATTTCGTGTGATACGACAGAGAATGGATAATCTACCGCATTTGGATCTTCACTGTCAACATCGGCAATAAAACCAATCGCTTCAGAGAACGGCATGGTGTTCGCAAAAGCCTGTGCAAAAGTTCCCATAGTTCTTGGGAATTCTATAATACGCGCTTGTTTGTGCTGGTATTCTCCAAAATTCTCACTGTAATAAGCCAATGATTTTTTCAAGGCATCCATCATTCGATCCAAATTATATTCGTGACCTTTATGATAATAGATTTCCAAATTCAGGTTGTTCCACTTTTCTTTTTTAACTTCATATCGAGCCGAATTAAAAGCGTAGAAATTCAACATTTTCTGATCCATTTTATAATGGAAATAGTTTCTGCCGTCTTTCTGCCATTGCTTTTGAAGATATCCCGGAGCAATTGCTGTTTGATCGCCTGCTGTACTTACCGTTGTTTCAAAAGTAATCCAATCGGCTTCGTTAGAAATATAGGTGTTTTTACGTGCTTCAGGATCATCTGTAGCAGCCATACGTTCGCGTGGAGCTAAATTGTATTTCTTACGCACATCGTTATCTTGGATTTCTGCTGAATCACTGTATCCAAACGAAGGAAACATGCCGTTGTTTATAAACGTTCCGTTTTCAATAATCGGTGAGCGATCTTGTAACCAAGTATTTGATTTATTTTCAACTATCATTTGCATTTTTAAAGAATCTCCCGGATTTAAAGGTTGATTCAATCGGTAAATATCAAATTTCATAACAGTGTCGTTTAACACACGTTTATTATCCTTACCAAAAGTAATTTTCTTTAAATTTTTACCGTAATTGATAAAAAGTAAATCAATGGCTTTGTCTGATTTATTAACCATTACATAGTTTACCACCGCTTTGTAATTGCGTTCGTTCGGATATATATCCATATCAACTTTTACTTCAACAATACGCGGTTGTGCATGCTTTTCGAATTTTTTGTATTTCTTTTCGAAATCTACCTGCTGTTTTTCATACTCTTGCGCGGTGTAATAAGGTTCTAACTTCACTTCCTGATAATACAAAGCCGATCCCAAACCAACAAATGCTAACAAGGCAACAACTAACGGTACGGCTATTGCAGGTTTAAAGCGTTTTACAAATAACTGAATGCGTTCTTTTGCGTTCGATAAAATACCACGACGCCAGAAAAGTAAGGTTAATCCGTAAAGAACAAATCCGAAGAGCAACCAATACAGCTTGTAGTAGAAATAACCGCGTACGGTTCCGTATCCATCCATATCAGAATAACTATAACCCGGATCTGAATTTAAATGGAAAACAGCTTGTTCTATTCCTAACTTGCCTATTGCAAAAGGAAGCATTTGTACTACTATAAAGATGATGAAAAAACCTATGAAATAATTGCGGAAAAATGCCTGAATGAATAATGATAAAAGGACCAGTATTACATAATCTATTAGTTGTAAACCGAAGAATTCAGAAAAATACTGACCTAATTCAAAATTGTAGTAGCCTAAATAAGCCTGAATTAAAACTCCTGATAAAATTCCTACCAAGAAAACAACACAAACCATTTCTACCAAAGCAATAAATTTCGATAGTAGTAAACTCCAATTTGGTACCGGAGTAGCATCAATCAACAAATTCATTCGAGACGATGTAGCATTGTTTAACAACACACCCGAGAATAAAAATACCAAGATCGATAAAAAGAAATCTAAATTGCCTTTAACTAAATCAATCACTTTCCAGGTTACCGGATATGTTTTAGTACCAAACATTTCGCCCAAACTGTAGCTAGATACAAGAATGAAGATCAATAAAATAATCATTAATGAAATAAATATCCAGTTTTTTACAATGCTTTTAAATTCGAATTTCGATAATCTAAAAGCAGTTATTAAGTTCGATATAAACGAATAATTGTAAGATACTTTTGGTAAATTGATTTTTATGATGCTTCCAAAATTGTTTTTGGTTATACGTTCTGCTTTTCTTTTTCTAACTATTGTTATTGGCGATTGTGAAAATGAAAAAGAGAAATAAGTGGCTACCAATGCTAAAATACCAACACCAATCCAAATTAAACGATTGTAAATAATTACATCATCTAACGGAATTAATAAGGTATTTTGTTCATCAATAGTCCAATATTTTGTTACATAACTTAACGCTTGGTTTCCAAAAGGTTCTAATAACGATGCTACAAATTTATCGTCAACATTAGTTGTTAAACTGCCAATTATTGCTGGAATAAACAAAAGTACAATAACAAAAATAAAACCAATGTACTGGTTGCGTGTTAAGGTAACAAGCATAAATATTAAGGCGCCAATAAAAAAGATATTAGGCAGAACAAATATCAAATAACTTTGAAAATAGGCTGACAAGTTGATTGGTCCCAACAAATCTGGATTAGCAAATGGTAGTAACGTTGCCAGTAAAAATCCTAATCCAATAGAAAAAGTTATAATAATGGTTATTAAAAAACCGCTTAAAAACTTACCAATCAGGTATTGAAATTTATTAAACGGATATGCAAATAACAAGGTGTGCGTATTGTATTTAAAATCGCGATAAACTGTTGTTCCAATAACTACCGGAATAATAAAATTTAATAGGTTAACAATCCCGCCCATTAAACTGCTTATCGCAATAGGGGAATTCATTACAGTATTAGATGACGTTGTTACAGTTAACGCATCAAAATAACCTGTTGCGCCTGCCATTAAACCGAATGAAAGTGCGAAAAAGAGGATAAAATAAAGATAAAACTGCCAGTTTTTAAACCAGCGTTTTGTTTCGAAATTAAAAATAGTTCCCAGCATTAGTTATCTTTTTTTAATGAAACAAAATAAACGTCTTCTAAAATTGGTTTTGCTTCTACAAACGTTTCGTTAGGTTGCGCATCATTATATACGCGGATATTCAACGTGTTATCTGGATTAAAGTTCGATGAGATAATGTTGTATTTTTGATTGTATTCATCAAATTCTGAACGATTAATAATACGCACCCAAATTTTACCTTTTAACATTTCTTCGCCACTTGTTGGTGTACCTTCAAACAGAATTTTACCGCCGTTTAAAATGGCAATCTCGTTACATAATTCACGTACATCGTCAACAATATGGGTTGAGAAAATTACGGTATGGTTTGCACCAATTTCACGTAAAACATTCAAAAAACGGTGACGTTCCGCAGGATCTAGTCCGGCAGTTGGTTCATCAACAATAATTAATTGCGGATTGTTTAAAAGCAATTGTGCAATACCGAAACGCTGTTTCATACCGCCCGAATAACCGCTTACGCTTTTAGATCGAACATCGTATAAATTGGTAAGAGTAAGTACTTCGGTAATAATTTTTTTACGTTCGTCTTTTTTGGTAATGCCTTTTAATTGTGCAAAATAATCTAACAAGGTTTCTGCTGACATGTTTGGATACACTCCAAATTCCTGTGGTAAATAACCTAAAATTCTGCGCAAGGCATTTTTATCTTCTAAAACATTGATGTCATTAAAAGTTACAGAACCCGATGATGGCGTTTGCAACGTTGCAATGGTACGCATTAGTGATGATTTTCCTGCACCGTTTGGACCCAATAAGCCAAACATACCTTTGCCTATTTCTAAATTTACATTATCTAAAGCTTTAACGCCGTTTTTGTAGGTTTTTGTTAACCCCGAAATTTTTAGACTCATAACCTATTTTTTTATATTTTTTACTGTGTGAACTTTTTAAAGAATCATTTTTAATGTAAGTACAACTATTTGCTTAAATGTTACAAAAGATAATAAGTTTTTGGTTAGAAGTTTTAAGTTGAAGCAATAAAAAAAGGAAAACTTTCGCTTTCCTCTTTTATCTGTTTTCTAATATCTATGTTCTAAAAAAACTATTTGATGTACTCAATATCGTTTTGTTCCACTTTTTGATTGTCGAAAAAACCTTGTTCGCGCATCCAGTCGTCGCTATAAATTTTGCTCATGTAGCGCGATCCGTGATCAGGAAAAATAACCACCACATTGCTATTGGTATTAAATTCGCCTTCCGCATCGAACTGACGAACAGCCTGAAAAGCCGCCCCCGAAGTATATCCTACAAAAATACCTTCAGTTTTAGATATTTCGCGCGCAGTGTGAGCTGCATCTTCATCGGTAACTTTCATAAACTGATCAATCACAGAAAAATCAGTTGCGGTAGGAATCAAATTTTTCCCCATTCCTTCAATTCGGTACGGATAAATCTCATTCGGATCAAATTCATGCGTTTCGTGAAACTTCTTTAAAACCGATCCAAAAGCATCAACACCTAAAATACGGATGTTCGGATTTTGTTCCTTTAAAAATTTAGCTGTTCCAGAAATAGTTCCGCCTGTACCAGAACAAGCTACCAAATGCGTTATTTTACCGTTGGTTTGTTTCCAAATTTCAGGACCTGTAGTTTTGTAATGCGCATCGATATTCAGCTCGTTAAAATATTGGTTGATATAAACCGAACCCGCAGTTTCCTGATGAATACGTTTTGCAACGCTGTAATAAGAACGAGGATCATCTGCAGATACATTTGCCGGACAAACGTACACTTTTGCACCCATTGCCTTAAGCATATCGATTTTATCTTTTGATGATTTAGACGATACCGCCAAAATACATTCGTAACCTTTAATTATGCTGACCATTGCAATGCTGAAACCGGTGTTGCCCGACGTTGTTTCAACAATAATACTGCCTGGTTTTAAAATTCCCTTACGTTCTGCTTCTTCTACAATATGTAAAGCAATACGGTCTTTTGATGAGTGCCCCGGATTAAAAGCTTCCACTTTAGCAAAAAAGTTACCTTTTAAACCTTGAGATATTTTTTTTAATTTGATAAGCGGTGTATTGCCTACAAAATCTAAAATATTCTCATGCGCCTGGATCTCTTCTTTCATTTTTTTTGTTTTTAGCGATTTTTTAACCTCGCTAGTTAACGTGGCAAAAGTACTATTTTTTTATTTAATGTTGTTAATTTTATCATACGAACGACTTTAAAAGTTGAAAAAAGCAGTATATTTACGTATCAAAATAAGCTTAAATTATGGATATTCAAGCAATAAAATTAGAATTAATACAGTACTTATTGAATACTGATAAAGAATCGCTACTGCAAAAAGTAAAAGAATTAGTATTAAAGGAAGAACGTAAAGTTAATAATCCAGATAACCGAACACCTTTTACTATTGAGCAGTTAAATGCGAAATTAGAACGGGCAGAAGAAGATTATAATGCGGGAAGAATAACAACTGATGAAGATTTAGCAAAGGAAATAGAAACTTGGTAAAATGGATGAAAAGACCTATAAAATTATTTGGACAAATGAGGCAAAAAATGATTTAAAAGATATTTTTGATTTTATCAAAAAGCAATCTGTTCAAAGTGGCAAAAATGTTATTTCAGATATAAGAAATGCACCTAAATCTGTACGTTTTTTACATCAGAACGAAGTAGAGTATTACAATGAAAAATACCAAAAGATTATTATAAGAAACTATAAAATTCTATATAGAATCAACGAATTTAAAAATGAATTGATAATTGCAGCAGTATTTCATACGAGTCAAAATCCTGAAAAATTATCAGAAATAGATTAAAAACAAAAAGCCCTTTCAATTTTTGAAAGGGCTTTTCTATAAATTGAAATGAATCTTACTTCTTAATTCCTTCCAAATCTAACAAAAAGGCAAATTCTTTGGCTACTTCTTTCAATGCTTCAAAACGTCCTGAAGCGCCACCGTGACCGGCATCCATATTGGTATCTAAAAGCAATAAATTTTTGTTTGTACGCAACGCACGCATCTTTGCAATCCATTTTGCAGGCTCCCAATATTGCACTTGCGAATCATGAAAACCGGTTGAAATATAAAGGTTTGGATAATCTTGCGCTTTTACATTATCGTAAGGTGAATACGATTTCATGTAATCGTAATATTCTTTTTCGTTCGGATTTCCCCATTCGTCGTATTCCCCGGTAGTTAATGGAATAGAATCATCTAACATCGTAGTAACCACATCAACAAACGGAACTTGTGCAATAACGCCGTTGTACAATTCTGGTGCATCGTTTAAAACCACACCCATTAATAAACCGCCTGCAGATCCGCCTTCGGCATACAAATGTTTAGGTGATGTGTATTTTTGATCGATCAAAAACTTCGAACAATCAATATAATCGGTAAACGTGTTTTTCTTTTTAAGCAGTTTTCCGTTTTCATACCATTCGCGACCCAAATCTTCACCACCGCGAATATGTGCAATAGCATAAATAAATCCACGGTCTAACAAACTTAAACGAACGGTAGAAAAATAAGGTTCCATAGTTGAACCGTACGAACCATAAGCGTATTGAAGCAGTGGATTTGATCCGTCTTTCTTTAGATCTTTTTTGTAAACCAACGAAATTGGAATTTTAGTTCCATCGGTCGCCGTTGCCCAAACACGTTCTTCGGTATAATTTTCTTTGTTGAATTTTCCGCCTAAAACTTCCTGTTCTTTTTTAACCGTTTTTTCTTTGGTACGCATGTTAAAATCGATCACCGATGAAGGTGTTGCCATTGACTGATAACCGTAACGAAGAATTTCTGTATCGAAATCTATATTGGTTGTAGTGTAAGCCGTAAATGTTTCGCTTTCAAAAGGCAGATAATACGCTTGTTCCGGGTTTTGCCAAGGCTGAATTTTAATGTGCGATAATCCGTTGAATCGTTCAGAAACCACCAAATAATCTTTAAAAATATCGATTCCTTCTAACAAAACATCTTCACGATGCGGAATTAAATCTTTCCAATTATCTTTAGTTGTAGCCGTTTCGGGTGTAATCATCAACTTAAAATTGGTTGCTTTATCTTTATTGGTAACAATGTAAAAGTTGTCGTTATAGTGCGAAACCGAATATTCCAAACCGCGGGTACGTTTCTGAAAAATGTTGAATTTTCCGTCTGGGTTCGATGCTTCTAAAATCTGATATTCAGATGTCATGGTACTTTCAGATCCAATAATCAAATATTTACGCGATTTAGATCGATAGATATAAGTAGAAAAAGTTTCGTCTTTCTCGTTAAAAATCAGTTCGTCTTGCGCAACATCGTTTCCTAAAGTATGCTTAAAAATACGGTCGGCACGAAGCGTTTGTTCATCTTTACGAGAATAAAACAATGATTTGTTATCGGCAGCCCAAGTGCTTCCACCTGTTGTTTTTTCAATTTTTGTTGGCAGAATTTCACCAGTTTCTAAATTTTTAATCTGAATAGTGAATTCACGTCTAGAAACAGTATCAACACCAAAAGCAGCAAACTTGTTATCGTCGCTAATGTTTAAACCGCCCAACTGAAAATAAGCGTGATCTTTTGCTAGCTCATTACAATCGAACATAATTTCTTCGGGTGCATCTAAAGTTCCTTTTTTACGCGAATAAATAGGGTAGTCTTTGCCCTTTTCAAATCGGGTGATGTACCAGTAACCGTTGTTAAAATAAGGCACCGATGTATCGTCTTCCTTAATACGACTTTTCATTTCCTCGAATAAATCTTTCTGAAAATCTTTCGTATGCGCCGTAATATCGTTGTAATACTTGTTTTCTTCTTCAATATACGCAATAACCTCTTGGTCTTCGCGCTGGTTTAACCAATAGTAATTATCGGTACGAACATCGCCGTGTTTCTCTAAATTGGTAGGATTTATCTTGGCAATTGGTTCTTTTATAGTGTTATTCATTTTATTTTTTGTTGTTGAACATGCAGCTGCAAAAATACTACAAAAAGCCAGCATAAAAGTATTTGTAGGTTTCATAATTATTAGTTAGTGATTTTGGTTGAATTTAATACTTTTGTAAGAAATATTAAAATTAAAGATATGTTTGGAGATTTAATGGGTATGATGGGAAAATTACAGGAAGCCCAAAAAAAGGTAGAAGAAACAAAGCAGCGTTTGAATAATGTGTTGATTGACGAACAGTCAGCCGACGGATTATTGAAGGTTACTGTTACCGCAAACCGACAAATTAGAACGATTGATATTAACGATGAGTTATTAAGCGATAAAGAACAGTTAGAAGATTATTTAATTTTAACGTTGAATAAGGCGTTAGATAAAGCCGGAGCAATTAACGAAGCAGAATTGGCTGCTGCTGCAAAAGACGGTATGCCGAATATTCCGGGAATGGATCTATTTAAATAGTATGAAAAAGTTATTTATACTATTTATGGGTGTTGCTACTATGGTTTCGTGCAGTGACAAAAAATCGGGAAATACACAGATTACCGGCGAAATTAAAGGATTAAAACAAGGTACATTGTACATTCAGCAGTTGAAAGACAGCACGCTGATAACTTTAGACAGTATTGTTTTAAAAGGAAAATCGACTTTTCAAACTGGTTTTGATTTGAATGAACCTGAAGTTTTGTATTTAGGATTAAACCGTGGAACGTCACAGTCTATGGACAACCTGATTTTGTTTTTTGCTGAACCGGGTAATTTAAAGATCAACAGTTCATTGGATAATTTTTCGGGTGGAGCAGTAATCGAAGGTTCTAAAAATCAAGATTTATACGCCAAATACCTAAAAACCAAAACTGTTTTTACCAACAAACAAACCGATTTGGTAAGATCTATCATTTTGGCACAACAAAGCCAACAAACAGCTAAAGCCGATAGTTTAGAAAATGTTTTGAATCGAAGCGCGAGAATGAGCTATTTAAACGCGGTTAATTTTGCTTTGAAAAATGGTAAAAACGAAGTTGCGCCTTATATAACATTAACCGATGTTGCCCCAACAAACAGCAAACATTTAGATACTATTTATAAAAACTTGTCGCCTGAAGTTGCAAAAAGTAAATACGGCGTTATTCTTAAAAATTATTTGGAATTGATTAAAAAGCAGTAAACTGATTTATTGAATTATGAAAGTAAGTTTTTTAATTGGTACTTTGTTTTTCCTTGCTTTAGGCTGTAATAAAGTTGAAACGAAAGATGTAGCGGATTATAAAGTAATTGAAACAGATCATTTTATAATTAAAAGTAAGTATGATTTAGGTAAATCCACGCAATTAATGAAGAATGAATTACCTAGAGAAATTCTTTCAAAAGATACTTTGAATTTTGTTACGTTAACTGCCGAAACTACATTTATGTTATTTGATGAAGAATTAGTTAATGATGAGAAGAAATTTAAAGAATTAGAATATCGATTTGCGTCAACATGGAATAAAAATAAAACTATTGTATATTTTGATACAATCATTAATTCTAATAAAATTGAATTGTCACAAGTGAAAATGGATAAAGTAAATTCTAAATCTATACATCTTTCGGCTAAAATTTTAAAAGGTAAGAGCTGTTATGTTATTACATTATCTTCTGAAGATGTGAAATTTAATGAAGATAAAAAAGCTTTCTTTGAAATATTAGAAGGAACAATAATAAAACAATAAGGTTAAAGTAAATATTCATAAAGTTTGTCATGCTGTAAGCATCTCTAAACGAATTTATTTTCCTGCTGAATGACAATCAAATAAGTATTTTAAAGATATCAAAAACAAAAAACACCATTCAAACGAATGGTGTTTTTTATGTTCTTAATTAAAAGATTACTTTCTACGTAATTCTTTAATTTTAGCTTTTTTACCTGTAAGTTCTCTGAAGTAGAAAATACGTGCTCTACGAACTTTACCTCTTTGGTTCAATTCAACTTTTTGCAAAGCTGGCATGTTCATTGGGAAAATACGCTCAACACCAACGTTACCAGACATTTTACGAATTGTAAAAG